>Ga0129324_10000194_pt1 | contig 43498 bp, 44 predicted proteins | sample CPBDNA_7_FD_96879 | JGI IMG/M metagenome (GOLD analysis project Ga0129324, IMG submission 96879) | Freshwater to marine salinity gradient microbial communities from Chesapeake Bay, USA - CPBay_Spr_15_0.2_DNA | ecosystem: Environmental > Aquatic > Marine > Coastal | place: USA: Chesapeake Bay...
AGCACCGCCAGCGAATTGGTGCAAGCAAAAGCGGAACGTGAACAAGCTAAAATTAAAAACGAGCGCTTGCACAACAAAGTTAACCGCGCAGAAGCAGAAGCCGCCGAGGCCAAAGCAAAAGCCGACAGCATGCAGACCGAACTAGCCCAAGCCCATAGCCTGCTGACCGATTTGCTACAACGCATGGCCGCACTTGAGCGAAAACAAAAGCTTGGACCACTGACAAGAGAAGACGCCAAACTTAAACCGTCAACATCCCTTTCGCCCGCGCCTACCCAATCTAGATAGTGGTTGACGCGGTTTGCGCCTGATGATGGCCGCGTATGCGAGTCAATGACGCCTTTGCATGTGTTAGACGCTTAAAGCTGTTAAAATATGTTTTTTGTGCTTAACTTATCTCATGAAACTTTACGGTATTCCTCATTGCAGCACGGTCAAAAAAGCCCGTGTATGGTTAGACGAAAACAAGATTCCATACACCTTTCATGACGTTAAAAAACAAGGTGTTTCTCAGGCGACCTTGGACTGCTGGCTAAACCAATACGCTTGGGAAAAACTGGTGAATCGTGCAGGCATGACTTGGCGCAAACTGAGCGATGAAGAAAAAGCCAAGGTCACCGACAAAACGAGTGCAGCGGCGTTAATGATGGCAAAAACATCTGTAATCAAACGTCCAATTTTGGAACAAGACCAGGTCATCTTGATGCTAGGTTTTAATGATGCCCTTTATAAGGAAATACTAAAATGACAGATACATTAGCGCTGGCCATGGATTTACTCGCCCGCAGCTCGATTACCCCCGATGACAAAGGCTGCCAAGAGGCGATGATTGCGCGCTTGGCGCCGCTGGGTTTTAAGATTGAACGGATGCGCTTTGGTAAGGTGGATAATTTTTTTGCACGCCGCGGCACGACTAGCCCTTTGTTGGTTTTTGCTGGGCATACCGATGTTGTTCCCACTGGGCCTTTGGCGCAATGGCAGTCGCCGCCTTTTACCCCGACCATTAAAGACGGCGTGCTGTATGCGCGTGGCGCCGCTGATATGAAAACGTCATTAGCCGCTTTTGTGACGAGTATTGAGGCGTTTGTCGCAGCGCATCCTGACCACAAGGGTTCGATTGGTTTGCTGATTACTTCAGATGAAGAGGATGTGGCAATTGATGGGACTGTTAAAGTCGTTGAGACCTTAAAAGCGCGGGGAGAGTTAATCGATTATTGTATCGTCGGTGAGCCCACGTCCAACAAGGTGGTTGGCGATATGATTAAAAACGGTCGCCGTGGCTCTTTATCGGGCAAGTTAGTGGTCAAAGGTGTTCAAGGACATATTGCTTATCCCCATTTGGTTAAAAACCCTATTCATATGGTAGCACCAGCCATTAAAGAGATGGTTGATACGGTTTGGGATGAAGGTAATGCCTATTTTCCGCCGACTTCTTGGCAAATCAGTAATATCAATGGTGGCACTGGCGCTACCAATGTGGTGCCTGGTGAGGTGGAGATTTTATTTAATTTTAGATTTTGCACCGCAAGTACTGAGGCCAGTCTAAAAGAGCGGGTTTATGCGATTTTTGATGGACATCAACTGGATTACAATATTACTTGGGAATACTCGCCGCCTTATATTACCCCTAAAGGCAACCTTTCTGATGCGATTTCAGAAGCGATTCAAGAAAGTTATGGTGTGACCCCAGAATTGTCCACCACTGGCGGCACTTCTGATGGCCGCTTTATTGCCGATATTTGCCAGCAAGTGATTGAGTTTGGCCCTTTGAATAAGACCATTCACAAGCTCAATGAATGTGTTGAGGTGGCGGATATTGAACCCTTAAAAGAGACTTACCAAAGAACCATGGAAAAATTACTCACATGAACCACCAGCCAAAGGTCGCGACAACATTGCTGACGGTTCGTGATTGGGTCCGCTACGCGGTTAGTCAATTTGAGGTGTCGGATATTTTTTACGGTCACGGCGCCGATAATAGCTATGATGAGGCGGTTTGGCTCATCATGAGTGGTCTGCATTTACCACACGATACCCTAGCGCATTTTTACGATGCTACCATCACGCCAAGCGAGCGAGCGCACCTCGCTGGCTTAATCGAACAACGCGTCACCCAGCATACGCCAACCGCTTATTTGGTCAAAGAGGCTTGGCTACACGACTTTAAATTTTATGTCGATGAACGGGTGATTGTACCCCGTTCTTTTATTGCAGAATTACTGCTGGATGACAGCCTGAGTCCTTGGATTGAATACCCTGAGTTGGTCAATCGTGCGGCTGACCTTTGTACGGGTAGTGGTTGCTTAGGCATTTTGCTGGCGCATGTCTTTCCAGCGGCGGCGGTCGATGTGATTGACCTTTCACCTGATGCCATTGCGGTGAGTGAAATCAATATCGCCAACTACGGCTTAACCGAGCAAGTCACGGCCATACAATCGGATTTGTTTGCTGCTTTGACGGGTAAAACTTACGACCTAATCATCAGTAACCCGCCTTATGTGGACGCGCCGAGTATGGCGACACTGCCGATTGAATATCAAAATGAACCTCAGATGGCACTGGGTAGCGGTGCGGATGGCTTAGACCATACGCACAAGATTTTGCGTGAAGCGGCGCATTATTTAACTGATGATGGTGTGTTAGTGGTTGAGATTGGCCATAACCGTGACGCGCTACTCAATGCTTATCCCGATGTCGCTTTTGTTTGGTTAGCCACCAGCGGCGGTGACCAATTTGTTTTCTTATTGACCAAAGCGCAATTGCTGAACATTGAATTGAGCGCCACGCAAGCAGCACGCCTTTAAGCGCTAGCCTCTAATACGGCGATTTTTAGCGGGTTTGCGCTTGGGGCTATTGGTCGCGCTTGGCTTTGTTTTGGCTGGCGTTTGCCCGTCCACGGTTCTTTCTTTTGGTGGATGCGCCAACACGCCGCCTCTGCGCTTACGCACCTTGGGAGTAAATACGGTGGTTGCTTTGTCTTTTTCGCGTTGGTTCAGCTGTTTTGGTGGTGTTTTGGGGATGGCTAAACCAGCCCATTCCATTAAGCCGATGACTTGCTTGGCTTCTAACTTGAGCATGCCTCCACGTTTGACCCGTGAAGGCAAGGTGACTGGACCAAATCGAACGCGCATTAAGCGACTGACAGGCATCTGGAAGGCTTCGAATAAGCGGCGCACTTCGCGGTTTCTACCTTCGCGTAGAATCACTTGATACCAATGGTTAGCGCCTTCACCGCCTTGTGGAATAATGACATCAAAAGCGGCTGGCCCGTCTTCTAATACGATGCCTTGCCTTAACATGTCCATTTGTTCATCACTGAGCTCTCCAAACACGCGCACCGCGTATTCACGCTCGACTTCGTAGCGCGGGTGCATAAAGCGATTGGCGAGTTCGCCAGAGGTGGTAAAAATCAGTAAGCCAGAAGTGTTCATATCTAAACGACCAATGGCAATCCACTTGGCATCTTTGATGCGTGGTAGCTTGTCAAATACACTTGCACGACCTTCTGGGTCGTCGGCACTGACGATTTCATCATCAGGTTTGTGATAAATCAAGACTTGCGGTAATTCAGGGGTAAACGATAATCTGACTGGTTTTCCATCGACACGGACTTCGTCATACGAGGTGACGCCAGCGCCTAAGGTCGCGACTAATCCATTGATGGTGACACGTCCGCTTTCGATGAGTTTTTCCATATCACGGCGTGAACCTAATCCAGCCATGGCTAACAGCTTGTGTAAACGTTGCACAGTCTCTTGTGCATTGGCGGACGTCATCGCGGGTTTACGCGATGCGGTGGATTCTTGTGGTTTTTTAAAAGGACGTGCCATGAAGGTAACTTAGTAATCGATTAAGCATGCCATTTTACCGCAACCCGCTTATTCCGACTAAAGATTATCGATGGGCTAGCGAAAGTGTTAATCTTCTACGGCTATTTCGTCTTGAATAAAGTCTTCAAAAGAGGGTAGTTCCGCGAGTGAGCGCAGATTAAGGTCGTCCAAAAAATGCTTGGTGGTTGCATACAGTGACGGTCTACCAGCCACTTCGCGCTGTCCAACCACGTCTATCCAATCGCGCTCAATCAATTGGCGCATGATGTTTGGATTGACGCTGACGCCACGAATTTGCTCAATATCACCGCGAGTGACGGGCTGGCGATAGGCAATGATGGCTAGGGTTTCCATAACGGCACGAGAATATTTTGGCTGACGGTCTGGGTTGAGTCGGGCGATAAAAGCACTCAGTTCAGGTTTGGCTTGAAAGCGATAGCCTGTTGCCACTTGCACAAGGTCTAAGCTTTTATCTTCCCATGCTTGCTTGAGTTCATCCAGCAGCATTCTGAGCGTGGCACGCTCCATTCGCCCCGCAAATAATTTTAACAGCTCATCTAAACTTAAGGGCTGACCTGCGGTTAATAAAGCAGCCTCTAAAATGGCTTTCATTTCTGTGATGTTTTCAGGTTCTCTCATCTGCTTGTCTCACTTGCAAATAAATGGTCGAAAACGCGGCTTGCTGGGTCATGTGAATCAACCCTTCTTTGGCTAGCTCTAGAATGGCTAAAAAGTTCACCACCAGCTTTGCCACGCCACCAGTCTTAACATCAAATAATTCAGAAAACGCACACATGCCATCCGCTTGTAAGCGACGCAGCACTAGACTCATATGCTCTCGTACCGATAGTTCTGCCCGCCCTAGCCGATGGTTGGCGTTCAATTTTGCACGTTTAAGCACATTTTGCCAGGCCAAAACCAATTCATCCATGCTGACTTCTGGCGGTTTAATGTCGGCAATATGTTGATAATAAGCATGCGCGACTTGAAAAGCTTCGCCGACTTTTGGCATTTCATCTAATTGTTGCGCTGCCAACTTAATGGCTTCATATTCCATCAGGCGTCTAACCAGTTCTACCCGTGGGTCTTCTTCGTCTTCTATGGTGCTTGGTTTGGGGAGCAACATGCGCGATTTGATTTCAATGAGCATGGCCGACATCAGCAGGTAGTCTGCGGCAAGCGCTAGCTTAATCGCTTTCATTTTTTCGACATATTGTACATATTGCACGGTCAAATCGGCCATGGGTATATCTAAAATATCGAGGTTGTTTTTGCGGATGAGGTAAAGCAATAAGTCTAAGGGACCTTCAAAAGACGCTAAATAGACTTCTAATGCATCAGGCGGAATATATAAATCTTGTGGCAGCTCGTATAAAGCTTCTCCGTTAATTTTAATGTCTGATGTGGTTGCGAGCAAAATAATCCTTAACAACTAAAATGCGTTTAACCACATCATATAGCACTTTTGACCAAGTGAATATACTAAATATGCCCAAGTAAACGGATGATTTAACTATAATCTAAACCCATTACATCGCGCACATCACGCATGGTTTCACGCGCCAGCTTGCGGGCTTTTTCACACCCTTCTGAAACGATATTTTTGACCAAACTAGGGTCTTCGGCATAAGCGGCGGCACGCTCTTGCATCGGTTTTAGCTCTTTTAGCACGCCGTCAATCACTGGCTGTTTACATTCAATACAGCCGATGGAACCTGCTTTACAGCCGATTTGAACCCAGTCTTTGACGCTATCATCAGAGTAGATTTCATGCAATTGCCATACAGGACAGTTGGCAGGGTCGCCTGGGTCTGTACGGCGCACACGTGCAGGGTCGGTCGGCATGGTCTTGATTTTTTTGCTAACGTCGGCAGGCGATTCGCGCAAGGAAATGGTGTTGTTGTAAGACTTAGACATTTTTTGTCCGTCTAGCCCTGGCATTTTTGATGCAGGGGTCAATTTATAATCGGGCTCGATTAGGATGATTTTTCCACCGCCTTCTAGATAGCCTAGCAAGCGCTCTTTATCACCCATGCTCATGCCTTGCTGTTCTTCGATTAAGGCGCGGGCTGATTCTAAGGCTTCATCATCGCCATTTTCTTGATAGGCCGTGCGCAATTCTTTATAGAGGGTGCCACGTTTGTTGCCTAGCTTTTTAATAGCCGCTTCTGCTTTTTCTTCAAAACCTAATTCTTTGCCGTATAGGTGATTAAAGCGACGGGCAATCTCACGCGTGAATTCAATATGTGGTATTTGGTCTTCACCAACAGGCACTTGGGTTGCTTTGTACATTAAAATATCGGCGCTTTGCAACAGGGGGTAACCTAAGAAGCCGTAGGTGGATAAGTCTTTACTGCTGAGTTTTTCTTGTTGGTCTTTATAGGTCGGTACACGCTCTAACCAACTGAGTGGGGTAATCATTGAGAGTAAGGTGTGTAATTCCGCATGTTCTGGCACTTTGGATTGTATAAATACCGTAGCACTGGCTGGGTCTATCCCTGCTGCTAGCCAATCAATGACCATTTCCCACACGCTTTCTTCAATCATTTCTGGTGTATCGTAGTGGGTGGTGAGGGCATGCCAGTCTGCCACAAAGAAAAAGCACTCATGCTCGTGTTGCAAACGTAGCCAATTTTTTAGCACGCCGTTGTAATGTCCGAGATGTAAGCTACCTGTTGGGCGCATGCCCGATAAAACGCGTTCAACCGCCATGAATTAACCTAAAATTTAATATATTTAAAGATAACATTATACAAAGAATGATTAAGCAAAGATGCTTAAAATTAATTGCGCAAAAAAACGAATGATTGGTGAAATGATGTTGCCTAGGATGCCAGTAAACAGTAACACGATTAAAATCAAAAAGCCGTAACGCTCTAGCTGCGAGAGTTTGACCGCTAGATGCATGGGTAGCAGGCTAACGGCAATGCGGCCACCATCTAACGGCGGCAGCGGCACTAGATTAAGCACCATCAGTACCAAGTTAATCATGATGCCCACTTTACTCATTTCTTGCAGAAAAAAAGCGGCTGTCTCAGGTGCATGCGCTGAAAAATTCAGTGCCAGCGCCCAAAAAATGGCCATGATAAAATTAGCGGCTGGCCCTGCGGCAGCCACCCATAACATGTCTTTTTTGGGATGGCGTAACTGCGCAAAATTAACTGGAACGGGTTTCGCCCAGCCAAATAAGATGCCACCAAGCATCAAAGTTAATGCGGGTAATAAAATCGTGCCGATTGGGTCTATATGCTTAATCGGGTTTAGGCTAATGCGCCCAAGTCGGTCGGCGGTTAAATCCCCAAAATATTTGGCTGCATAGCCATGTGCTGCTTCATGCACGGTAATGGCGAAGATAATAGGCAGTGCAGACACTGCCACTTTTTGTATTACGGTTAATTCCATACGTTAATCATCTTTATCGTTATAATCCAAATGGCGCTGCGTCCGCCACCCCTTGACGAATCAGCTGAGGCGTTTCCGCGGTCAAATCAATGACGGTTGTCAAACCAATGGGCGTCATCTCTGCATCGATTACTAACGCCAGCTGATGCTCTAATCGTTCACGAATTTCCCATGCCATGTGCATGGGCGCTTCATCCTCGCCAATTTGCAAAGTCATGCTCAGCATGGGCTCACCTAAGGCATCCAAAATCGCTTGCACGACTGGATGATTAGGCACGCGAATACCGACGGCATTGCGCTTAGGATGTTGTAACCGTTTAGGCACTTCTCGCGTCGCATTTAATATAAAGGTATAAGCCCCTGGTGTGTTCGCTTTTAATAAACGAAACTGGGCATTGTCCACTTTAGCATAATTAGCCAATTCACTGAGATTGCGGCAAATTAAGGTAAACAATTGCTTGTCACTGACTTGCCGAATCTGACGGATGCGATCTTGCGCCGCTTTAAATCCAAGCATGCAACCCAGCGCATAACTGGAATCAGTCGGATAGGCAATCACACCGCCTGCACGCAGGATTTCTACCGTGTGTTGAATCAATCTTGCTTGCGGGTTTTCCGCGTGAATAACAAAATATTGTGCCATGATTTGCGCTAATTCAAGCAGTCTGCTTCTTCCCATCCCTGCCAAACAGGGATGCAGTTGGCGGGTAGGTCTTGTATTTGCCCCATTCCGATGTAGGACATGCCTGGCCCATGAAAGTCAGAACCAAGCGATGCTTTTAAGCTAAATTGATGGGCGATTTTGGCAAATTGTGTATATTGCGGTGGGGTGTGGCTACCCGTGACGACTTCAATCGCTTCACCACCACAGCTTCTAAACTGATGCATCAGCAAGGGCATATTGGTTCTACCTAAATCATATCGTCCTGGATGCGCCACCACAGCCACTCCGCCGCTGTCTTTGATTAAGGTGACTGCTGCTGCTAATGACATCCATTCATGGTCAACAAAGCCAGGCTTGCCTTTAACTAAGTATTTTTTAAACACTGTTTTAACATCTTTAACATACCCCGCTTCAACCAAGTAGCGCGCAATATGGCTACGGGTAATGATGCTATTGCCCGCGAGCGCCTGCGCACCTGCAAACACATCAGGTATTCCCACTTTATCTAAGGCTTCAGCCATCCGCTTAGCGCGCGCAAGGCGGCCATGCCTGACGGCAGCTAAAGCGGTTTTTAATGGCGTATATTCAGGGTCTATTCTTAAACCAACGATGTGGATGGTGCGTTTTTTCCAAGTCACTGAGATTTCTACACCGTTAATAAAGCGTATGCCTAATCGCTCTGCTGCTGCACGCGCGACACTTAAACCACCGATATCGTCGTGGTCAGTTAAGGCCATGACTTTTACGCCTTGCGCATGCGCATAGGCAACCAAGGCTTCTGGAGCGTATAATCCATCTGAGATGGTAGAATGACAATGTAAATCAATCGTAGCTGGCATGAAAACTCACAATACTGAAGACCATCATTTTAACAAAGTATGTGGGTGCGTAGGGTTAATTCATGCATACTGCAATGATTGACAATAGCCCCCTTAATATAGGGTCCAATTAATCGCGAAGGCCAAAACAGTTTATGAAGGTATTTTTTGATTTATTTCCAGTGATTTTATTTTTTATTGGCTTCAAGCTCTATGATATCTTTGTTGCAACCGCGATTGCCATTGGCGCCACCATCGCGATGATTATTTATAGCAAGCTACGCCATGGCAAAGTAGAAAAAATGCTGATGGTTAACGGGATGATTATTTCTGTCCTTGGCGGCATCACTTTATTGTTGCATGATAAAACGTTTATTATGTGGAAACCCACCGTGTTATATTGGTTGTTTGCAGCCGCGCTAATAATTTCTAACACCTTTTTTAAGAAAAATTTAATTCGAAAAATGATGGGCAAGATGCTGAACCCACCTGCGTCTGTTTGGGATAAGTTAAACTGGGTGTGGGTGATTTTTTTAGTGGTACTAGGCTTTGTAAATATCTATGTTTTTCAGCACTACAGTGAGGACACTTGGGTTAACTTTAAATTGTTTGGCGTCACGTCGATGATTTTTATTTTTATGATGGCACAAACCATCATACTAAAAGCATATCTCGTTGCACCAGAGCAAGAGTAAGGAGCTGATATGTGGTATGCCATTATTGCAGAAGATACACCAAACAGCCTTGAACAAAGATTGCAAGCCAGACCAGAGCATTTAGCCAGACTGGCGGCGTTGCAAGCGGCTGGCCAATTATTAATCGCGGGACCTTTCCCCGCCATTGATAGTAATGACCCTGGCCCGGCAGGCTTTAGCGGTAGTTTAATTGTGGCTGAATTTAACCATCTTGATGCAGCCAAAGATTGGGCAAACGCCGACCCATTTGTGAAGGCGGGCGTTTATCAGAATGTTGTTGTTAAACCGTTTCGGAAAACGCTGCCTTAAGCCATCATGCATCTAATTGAGACGATTACATCAAGACTGGCTGTTTTGAATCCCACCACGCTGGAGATTGAAGACGAAAGCGCGGCACATGCTGGACACAAAGGGAACAATGGCGGCGGTCATTTTAGGCTTAAAATCGCTAGCTCGCATTTTTCCGAAAAATCACAGATAATGCGACATCGTTTAATCTATCAGGCGCTTGATGGGCTTATTCCACAACAGATTCACGCAATTAGTATTATTGCACTTTCACCAACAGACCTAATATAATCGATAATTGATAATTTCAATCTTTAAGGAAGAAAATAAAAATGAACAAAATATTAATCGGAATGGTTGCTTTAATCGCTGTGTCGCTCACTTCTACTGCTTACGCGGCAGAGGCAGCAACAGTGAATGGCAAACCAATTAAGCAATCATGGGTAGACTTCATTATGAAGGATGCGCAAGCGCGAGGCCAAAAAGGTGCAGGCTTAAAAAATGCAGTGCTCAACGAATTGATTGGCTCAGAATTAGCTTATCAAGAAGCCGTTAAAAAAGGATTTAACAAAAAGGCCGACATCTTAACAGCCGCTGAGATTGGCGAGCGCAAACTGGTTGTTAATGCTTTTTTAGCAGATTTTATGGATAAAAATCCAATTTCTGATGCGGATACTAAAGCAGCGTATGAGCAATATAAAAAAGAGGTTGGTGATAAAGAATACAAAGCGCAACATATTTTGGTTAAAACAGAAGCCGAAGCGAATACGCTATTAGCACAGCTCAATAAAGGCGCCGACTTTGCTCAATTGGCAAAAGAAAAATCACTAGACCCAGGTTCAAAAGAAAACGGCGGTGACTTAGACTGGTTCTCTCCTGCTGGTATGGTTAAGCCATTTGGCGATGCCGTTACCGCGCTAAAAAAAGGGGCAACCGTTGCGGCACCTGTACAAACTTCTTTTGGTTGGCATATTATTAAGTTAAACGATAGTCGCGCCAGTCAAATTCCTGCCTATGATAAAGCAAAAGAAAGCTTAAAACGGACACTGCAACAACGTAAAATTGAAGGGTTGATGCTTGAATTAAAAGATAAAGCAAAAATCGTGGTCTCGGAATAACTGTCGCTGCAACAGCGTGATTTTGAAATAAAGATTGACCTCAAAAAGGCTTGCATCTGCAAGCTTTTTTTATGCTTGCGTTACGCTTAGAGATAGTGACAGATTTGAAATATCTATGTAATAATAAGAACTATTCTTATTCTCAACCGTCAGTTAGCCTATGCATTTGTTATACGACTTAAAGTCTGGTGATTTAGCGACCATCAGTGGCATCAAAGCCCGGTACGTCGAACAATCACTGGAACAGCGTTTAGCTGCTTTAGGTTTTAGAGTGGGTAAGCGTATTCAGGTGATGCGAAAAGCTAGCTTTAATGGCCCCTTACACGTCAGAATTGGTTCAACCGATATTATTCTGCGAGAATCAGAAGCCAAGCTGATTGAAGTCCACCCGTCGACCGCTGAGTCAGACTGCAGTCAACATGCAACACCAAGCCCATCAATCAAAGAAAAATAGCCGCTAATGATGAAAAGAATTGCCTTACTTGGCATGCCAAACACGGGCAAGTCCACGCTGTTCAACCGCCTTTCTGGCGCTTCTGCACGGGTAGGCAATTGGCCCGGGATGACTGTTGATTTAATGAGTGCCAAGATTTTAGCTGGCGGACTGATTGCAGAGCTAGTGGATTTGCCTGGCCTTTATGATTTACATGGGTTTTCTGACGATGAGCAAGTTGTTCGTCATTTTTTAAGTCATCATGCAGTTGATGCTATTTGCATTTTGATTAACTCAACGCAAATCGACCGCCAACTATCCCTTGCCTTACAAGTTCGCAACTTAGGAATCCCAGCCATCTTGGTTCTAAATATGCAAGACGAAGCTAAACGAGCGGGAATTACGATTGATGCGGAAGCAATGGCTGCACAAATCAATATGCCAACCTTAAAGGTGAGCGCTAAATATGGCGATGGCTGCCCTGCACTGCTGCAAACAATTGCGGCAGTGGCGGGATTGAAGCAGCAAAAAGTGAGTGTTGAGGAGATTGCTAAACGGTTGGAAGTGGATCATCAAATTGAATTGGAAATGCAATCAATTATCAACAATAGCGTGCAGATTCCAAGCACGTTAAACAATGAAACCACGGACAATATTGATCATGTTTTATTGCATCCATGGTTTGGTTTACCTATTTTTGTCATTGTGGTCTTTTTGTTGTTCCAGTTTATTTTTACTGCGGGCGCCCCTATGCAAGAGGGGATGGCTTGGCTGTTTGATCAAACAAGAATGCACTTACTTGAACCGCTTTTGTCAACCGCACCTGTTTGGCTGCATGGTTTGTTACTCGATGGCATTTACAATGGGGTCAGCACGGTCGCTGCGTTTGTACCGATTATTGTGTTGTTTTTCCTAGTCATGAGTATGGTTGAGGACAGCGGTTATCTTTCGCGTGCGGCTTTCTTAATGGATGCGTTTATGGCGAGACTAGGCTTGGATGGTCGCGGTTTTGTGATGGTATTAATGGGCTTTGGTTGTAACGTGCCAGCGCTGATGGGCACGCGGGTGATGCGCTCTAGAGGCATGCGCTTGCTCACGATGTTAACCATACCTCTGTCATTGTGTTCGGCACGATTACAAGTCTTTATTTTTATGATTGCGGTGCTGTTCAAACCCAGTCAAGCGGCATGGGTGATGTTTTCATTGTATATGATGAGCTTATTCACTATTTTTATTACTGCGCTGCTTTTTAAGGGTAGGTTTAAAAATAATGAGCCATTTATTTTAGAATTACCGCCCTACCGCTTTCCTACAGCACGTCAGATTTGGGCAAGAGGCTGGCAGGAGGTCAAACATTTTCTTATTCGCGCTTCTAAATTTATTGTGTTTGGCGTGGTGATGGTTTGGCTGTTAACCAATTTACCAGCCAATGTTCCCGCCGCGAGCACGGCAAGCTATGCCGGTCAAATTGGTTTGCTGTTTGCGCCAATCTTAGATCCGATTGGCATTGACCCCCAATTGGCTATCGCACTGATTTTTGGCTTTGTGGCCAAAGAAATTGTTGTCGGTTCTCTTGCGGTGATTTATGGCTTGCAGGGCGATGCGCTGATGGCACAAATGGCGCAAAACTTAGACTGGGTGCAGGGCATGAGCTTTATGTTATTTAGTCTGATTTATACACCTTGTTTGTCAACAATTGCCACCTTAAAAAGCGAATCCAAAAGCAGTCGATTGATGTGGTTATCCATTGTTTGGTCACTGGCGCTAGCATGGGTGATTAGCTTGGTGTTTTATCAAGGGGCAAGAGCTTTAGGTTTTTAGCGCATTATTGCGCTGAGTTTCTGATATTCATCTAGCTTTCTGATAAAATAGCGTTTTGAATTCACTACATCCAAACGCCTTTCATGTCATCAAATCAAGCGCAATTGTTAAGCCTACGCGGTAGCCCAGCTCTTTCACCATTTCGTTTAGAAAAACTGTATGTCTCGTTAAAAGCGAGCGCGCCAAGTATTACGCATATTTATGCAGAGTTTGTGCATTTTGCCTTTACTGCATCCGCACTTACTGCAGGCCAGCAACAGACGCTTGCACAAATTCTGACCTACGGGCCCAGCGGTCATGTAGAGACGCCGACTGGTGACTTGTTTTTAACAATCCCGCGGATTGGTACGATTTCACCTTGGGCTTCGCGTGCAACCGATATTGCTAGCAATTGTGGCTTAAATACATTGTTGCGCTTGGAGCGCGGGATCGCTTATTACGTGACCACATCCAATGGTGCACCGTTGAATGATGTTGAGCAATCTGCCTTAATGTCGGTTATTCATGACCGCATGACCGAGACTGTGGTCAAGTCATTGCATGAGGCCGAAAAACTCTATCATCACGCCGACCCTAAGCCGCTGAGCACGATTGATCTTTTGCAGGGTGGTAAAACAGCATTAGAGGCCGCTAATAATGAAATGGGGTTGGCTTTGTCGCCTGATGAAGTGGATTACTTGGTCGAAAATTACATCAAAATGGGGCGCAACCCCACCGATGTTGAGTTAATGATGTTTGCCCAAGCTAATTCTGAGCATTGTCGCCATAAAATCTTTAATGCTGATTGGGTGATTGATGGCGTACAGCAAGAAATTTCATTATTCGGCATGATCCGCAATACACATCGACTGAATCCAGGGCATACAGTGGTCGCTTATTCAGACAATTCATCGATTGTTGCAGGTCAAGCGACGCAACGTTTTTATCCTAATAGCGATCATCAATATCAGCTTGTCGATGATCATATGCACTATTTGATGAAGGTGGAAACCCATAACCATCCAACGGCTATTTCACCATTCGCTGGCGCGGCAACTGGTGCTGGTGGTGAGATTCGTGATGAAGGCGCCACAGGTGTTGGCTCTAAACCCAAAGCAGGTTTAACTGGATTTTCTGTCTCTAATCTTAATTTGCCTAACTTCCCGCAACCGTGGGAACAAGCTTATGGCAAGCCTAGCCGGATTGCTGACCCACTGCAAATTATGATGGACGCCCCCTTGGGTGGCGCAGCTTATAACAATGAGTTTGGTCGCCCTAATATTGCAGGTTACTTCCGAACTTTTGAGTTAAATGTTCCCGATAGCCAAGGCAACAACGAAGTGCGCGGTTATCATAAACCGATTATGTTGGCTGGTGGTGTGGGCAATATTTCAGACCGCCATTCGTTTAAGAACAAGATTCCTGCAGGTGCAGCCCTTATCCAACTTGGCGGCCCAGCTATGCTAATCGGTTTGGGCGGTGGTGCAGCTTCAAGTATGGATACGGGTGCGAATACTGAAAATCTTGATTTTGACTCAGTGCAACGCGGCAACCCAGAATTACAACGTCGAGCACAAGAGGTCATCGATCGTTGTTGGCAAATGGGGGCGCATAACCCCATCGTGAGTATTCATGATGTCGGGGCTGGTGGCATTTCTAATGCTTTTCCTGAGCTGGTGAATGATGCTGAAGTTGGTGCTATTTTCCAACTACGCGATGTCAACAATGAAGAGCCTGGCATGAGCCCACGCGAGTTATGGAGTAATGAAGCGCAAGAGCGTTATGTGCTGGCAGTGGAACAAAAAGATTTGGCTTTATTTGAAGCGCTTTGTGCACGAGAACGTTGTCCGTTTGCTGTGGTTGGTGTTGCAACTGAAACCCGTCATTTAACGGTGGAAGACCGTCACTTTGATAACAAACCAGTGGATATGGATTTATCAGTACTACTCGGCAAACCGCCAAAAATGACACGCGATGTACACAGCATCACTAAGCAGCTAGCCGCTTTTGATACTAGCAATATTGACGTGGCACAAGCGGCCGCACGCGTGTTGCGTTTACCAGGCGTGGCAGATAAGACTTTTCTAATTACGATTGGTGACCGCAGTGTGACTGGGCTGATTGCGCGCGACCAAATGGTGGGTCCATGGCAGGTGCCAGTGGCTGATGTGGCGGTGACAACGGCTGGCTTTGAAACGCTTGCTGGTGAGGCATTTGCCATTGGCGAACGTGCGCCATTGGCGTTAATCGACGCGCCGGCTTCTGGCCGCATGGCCATCGGCGAAGCGATTACGAATATTGCAGCAGGCTTTATTAGTGACATTAGCAACTTAAAGCTTTCTGCCAACTGGATGGCGCCTGCAGGCCATGAGGGTGAGGACGCTGCTTTATTTAATACCGTAAAAGCGGTGGGCATGGCATTATGCCCAGCGCTCGGAATCAGTATCCCCGTGGGCAAAGATTCCATGAGCATGAAGACCGTGTGGGAAGAGGCTGGCGAGAAAAAAGCGGTCACTTCGCCGATTTCATTAGTGGTGACAGCTTTTGCCAATACCACCGATGCACGTAAAACCTTGACGCCACAATTAAGAACTGATTTGGGTGAGAGTGCGTTAATTTTGATTGATTTAGGTAATGGTCAAAATCGGATGGGCGGTTCGGCTTTAGCTCAAGTGTATGGTCAAATTGGCGATACGGCGCCAGATGTCGACCATCCTGAACAACTAAAAAACTTCTTTAGTCAAATCCAAGCCTTAAATAAGGATGGCAAATTGCTGGCTTATCATGACAGGAGTGATGGTGGCTTATTCACCACCTTAACCGAGATGGCATTTGCAGGTCATTGCGGATTGCAAGCGGATATCAGCGCCTTAAACGGCGATATGGCGAGCGCATTATTCAATGAGGAATTGGGCGCTGTTATTCAAGTACGTCAGGCTGATGTAGAAGCAATTTTAAAGCAACTTAATGATGCGCTAGGTTATTGTGCTTATTGCATTGCAACGGTAAACAAGCGTGATGAAATCATCATCCAAAAAGCGGATGTGACTTTTAAAGACAGTCGTGTTCATTTGCATCGCATGTGGTCAGAAACGACGTACCACATGCAAAGTTTGCGTGATAATCCAGCGTGTGCGCAACAGGAATATGACCGCATTTTAGATGATTGCGATTGCGGTATGCATGCCCATCTCTCTTTTGATATCAATGCAGATATTGCAGCCCCTTATATTAATACTGGCGTTCGCCCGAAAATGGCCGTGCTACGTGAGCAAGGCGTCAACGGCCAAACTGAAATGGCAGCGGCTTTTGACCGTGCAGGCTTCAGTAGTATTGATGTGCATATGAGCGATATTATGTCTGGCAGCGTCTCATTGAAGGACTTTGCAGGCTTGGTGGCTTGTGGCGGCTTCTCCTACGGCGATGTTTTGGGTGCGGGTGAAGGCTGGGCCAAGTCCATCTTATTCAATCATCGTGCGCATGATGAGTTTAGTGCCTTTTTTAACCGCAATGATGCGTTTGCCTTAGGTGTCTGTAATGGCTGTCAAATGATGAGCAATTTACATAGCATCATCCCTGGTGCAGCGCATTGGCCACATTTTGTCAGAAATAAATCAGAACAATTTGAAGCGCGCTTTGCCATGGTAGAAGTATTAGACTCCCCATCTATCTTCTTTGATGGGATGAAAGGTAGCAGAATGCCTATTGCCGTAGCACATGGTGAAGGTTTTACGGAATTTTCTGACAAAACTGCGGTCAATGACCTGTTAGTGGATAAACTGGCGACCTTACGCTACATTGATCACAAGTCAACGCAAACAGAGACTTATCCGTTTAATCCAAATGGCTCGCCACAAGGGCTTACTGGTTTTACAACCACTGACGGACGTTTTAGCATTATGATGCCTCATCCTGAACGCGTGTTTAGAGCGGTTCAGCATTCATGGCATCCTGATGATTGGCAAGAAGATGGCCCTTGGATGCGGATGTTCCGCAATGCAAGGCATTTTGTAGGATAGTTTTTCTAACAAGAAGAACAGTTAAAATCGTAAGATATAACACTTTTAATAATCAGGATTTACTTTGGAGAATGACAAGATGCAATTTTTTAAAACCGCTTTAATCGCATGTGCTTTATGCTTATCTTTTAACGCAACTGCAATGACGGACGAGCAAGAAGCAAAATGGCGAGATGCACTGACTGAAGGCAATATAGCGACAGTGCAAAAGTTTGTAAAAGGTGATGCAAAGGTTGTGAATGAAAAGATTTTTGGCTGGAGCCCATTGCAAATGGCGACAAATGCGCATCAAATTAAAATCGTTGAGTATTTGATTGCACAAGGTGCTGAGCTTAACTATGTTCACCCAACTGCAGAGCATACTGCCTTTCATTTAGCGGCGTTTAACAGAGACAGTGAAATACTAAAAATATTAGCTAAAAGCGGTGCAGACGTGAACGTCAAACTCAGAAACGATATGTCTTTAATCCAGTTTTTCCGTGATGAAAACGACCCGAATATGATTGAGTTCTTAAAAGGTTTAGGGGTCAAGGATGACGGTTGTAAAGGCGAATACTGCTAATTAGTCATGCAGCTTTAAAACCACACTATGTACATATTGATGGTTAAAATGGTGTTTTAATCAAAATCTAGGGTTAAAACACCATGTTAAGGATAAAAATAAATTTGTGTTTCTCTCGTTTTATTCACATATTGCTTAGTTCGATCGTATTGAGCGTTGTGGGTTCTAATATTGTCCATTCAGCTGAAACGATTGGCAATAACGACGATGTGCATATTCGAACTTTAGCAGCGTCTTGCGCAGCTTGTCATGGAACTAACGGCAATAGCTTCAATGCAACCCCTGCGCTTGCAGGTTTAAATGCCACCTATTTTATGACGCAAATGCAAGCGTTTACCCAAAATCGCAACAACAGCACGGTCATGCATCATCATGCCAAAGGATTAAACGCGCAAGAAATTCAACAATTGGCATACTATTTTTCACAGCAAGCAAGGTTGATTATGCCGCCCTTGCCATCGCAAACATTGGATGTGCATCATGACTAAGCCATTTGTCACGTTTGATAGAAGGTCGTTTATACGCTCAGCCGCTGCTGCGGGTCTTTTGCTTTCAACCCCTACCTTTGCCCGTGGAAAAAAACCACCAATAGGCCATGTTGTCGTCATTGGTGGCGGTTATGCTGGCACAACCGCTGCTAAATACATCCGCATGTGGAGCAATCACAATATTGCTGTGAGTGTCATTGAAAAGCAATCACAGTTTGTTTCTTGCCCACTAAGCAATTTGGTTTTAGGGGGGAGCAAAAGCATTGATGACCTCACTTTTGGTTATGATGCGGTGCAAAAAAACCACGACATTAATTGGATTCAAGATGAAGTCATCGCTGTCAATACGGATGCTCAAACCGTTAAAATGCAACGTGGCGAGATTCACTACGATAGATTGATTATTGCGCCAGGTGTTGACTTGATTTATGACGAGATACCAAACTTGCAAAGCGCTGAAGCACAAGCGCAAGCACCGCATGCATGGAAAGCTGGTTGGCAAACGGTTCATTTGCGAAAACAATTAACCTCAATGGCTGATGGTGGTGTGTTTGTCATCACAATTCCTAAAGTACCTTATCGTTGCCCGCCTGGACCTTATGAACGGGTCTGCCAAGTCGCCAGCTATTTCAAGGCATATCAACCAAAAAGCAAAATTATTGTATTAGATGCCAATGCTGATATTGTTTCTAAAAAAGCTTTATTTGCTCAAGTATGGAAAGATGAATACCCCGACATTGTTGATTACCGCCCCAACAACAGTATTCATCAAATTGATTTAAAGACCAAAACTGTCACGACTGATTTTGAGCGCATTCAAGCGGATGTGTTGAACGTTATTCCACCACAGCGTGCAGGCAAAGCCGCACAAATGGCAGACTTATTAGCACCAGACTATCCATGGTGCGATGTCAGCTTTTTAACTTATGAATCTGACCGCGTTCCTAAAGTGCATGTGATTGGAGATAGTGTTGCTGCGGGTTTACCTAAATCTGCGCATATCGCGACATCACAAGCGCGAGTCTGCGCCAGCGCCATTGTTGAACTGATGCATGGTCGTTTACCAGACCCAGAACCTGTGTTTGCCAATACTTGTTATAGCTTTGTTGATCACCAACGTGCCATGCACGTTGCTAATGTGTATCGATATGATGCCCGCAAAAAAATAATGGTCTCTGCACCTGGCGGTGGATTGTCCCAGCATCCTTCAGTGCAGGAAGGTCAATATGCTAATGCTTGGGCATTGAATATTTGGTCTGACGTTCTGACTTAATCAATATTTAAAATGCTCGATTTTTTCATCTATCAGTTCAGTAGTTATTTTACCTTGGCGATGTGTAGTCTGTTGCCTTCATTTGCTTGCGCCAGCAGTGCGGAACCTCCAGCGCAGCTGGCATTACAATTACCAGCTGGATTTGAAGTCAGCATCTACGCCAAATTAACCGTTGCACCACGGATGATGGCGTTTTCACCTGATGGCGATTTATTCGTCACTTCTGCCAAAAGTAACCAAGTGTTAATGCTACGCGATAGCGACCATAATGGTAGCGCTGATCTGCCGATTATCATCGCATCAAACCTTAATGCACCTAATGGCTTAACCTTTGTGGATGGTGATTTATTAGTCGCCAATCAAGATGGTGTTGTCAAACTCATTAAAGAACATAAGCAGTGGTCAAAGCCCATCCCTTTTATAAGCCGTTTAGCGACGGGTGGCCACACTTTAAAAACGCTTAAATTAGGCCCTGATGCACATTTGTATCTCAACGTAGGCTCAAGTTGTAACGTGTGTGATGAAGAAGACCCAACGCGTGCTACCCTGTTACGCTATGCCAAAGATGGTAAACCCGCAGGTGCGCTCGCTGTTGTTGGCCGCCACACCTCTCTCCCTCCGATTTGGGCAACAGGTTTACGTAATGCACAGGGCTTTGCTTGGCATCCTGAAACCCATGTTATGTTTGCGACCAACAATGGTGCCGATATGCGCTCCGACCTTAAAGGTGGTCCAATAAACGATTTACTGCCGCCTGAACAGCTCAGCGCCATCAAAGCTGGCGCCAATTATGGCTGGCCGCATTGCTGGGGTAATGCTAGTGGACTGATGACAACAGACCCAAACTTTCCTGGCCCGGCAACTTTCTGTCAGAAGGCGATACCGCCTTCCTTGTTACTCCCCTCTCATTCCACCCCAATTGGCATTACTTTTTTAACCAATAGTCATTTTCCAGAGGAATGGATGTCCGATGCCATTGTCGCACTACATGGTTCATGGAATCGAGAACAATTAAGTGGTTACAAACTAGTACGGATTCAGTTTAAACAAGGCAAACCAACACAAATAAGCGATTTTGCAACTGGCTGGCTGAACAATAACCGCGCATGGGGTCGCCCTGTTGATGTAGTGGTAGGGCCAGATGGCGCTTTATATGTCAGCGATGACAAAACTGGCTACATTTATCGTATTATTTACAAAAGCACAAAATAACAATCTTACAGAATGGAACAATCATGAAAGCACTAGTATTAAGTTTATTATGGCTATTAATCAGTTCAGCCACACCAGCACAGGCGAATCTACTACAAGGTCATGTGGCGATCCATATTGCAAAAACACACTATTTGCATCCCGTCAGGTTACTGCATCCTTATATGGTTGTTTGGCATACGAAAGGGCCATTAGCTGAAAAAACAGCGATGGAGATGCTAAAACCGCAATTTGCTAGCCTTAGCGAATGCTCACAAGACAAGCAGGCTACTAGTCCAGCCAGCGTCGTTTTACTCTTAGAACCACATGTGTTTTACAATGCGCAGTTGCAAGTGTTCTATACTGAGTGGATTGCTGCGGCTTATACGAGTACTGGCGCCCCTATCACCCATATCAGACAGGAGGCCACACAATTGGGAATGCTGAGCAACAACCCAGACTATTTCATAGCTGAAGGCTACAAAAAGGCGATGGCTAAAGTGATTGAAGCACTGTCCCGTGACCCAGCATTTTTAAGCGCTCTCGACAAAAATACACCCATTCAGACAAGTGAAATCTGCAATGCTTTGGATAATCTACCCTTAAATAACCTTTACTATTAATGATTGCTTGGAATCTCAAATGAAAAAAATAATGATTGTATTCGCTATGCTTTACACTGGATGTATTCATGCTAGCACTTTGTTTTCCGAAAGGATTACCTCCTTGTTGACACCAGAATCAGTGATTCAAGCCAAGAATGGCGATCTTTATGTTTCTGAAATCAATGGCTTCAACCAAGATGGCGATGGTCAAATAAGAAAGATTACTCACAATGGTGAAACCACGATTTTTGCAAAAGGGATGGATGACCCAAAAGGACTCGCCATCATTGGAGACAATGTATATGTTGCGGATAAAAATCGTGTTTTGATGGTAATGCCAAATGGCCATTGGCATATCTTTGTGGCAGCTGATGCCTTTCCGCAAACCCCGCAGTTTTTAAATGATTTGGCAGCTGACAATCAAGGTAACTTATACGTCAGTGATAGTGGTGACTTATCCACTGGTGGTGCCATTTACAAAATCAATCCACAGGGCAGGATCACTACCATAGTCGATCGTAACAAACCAGAAGTGTTAGCGCCCAATGGCTTGTTCGTGGAAGATGAGCACCATTTACTAACGGTAGATTTTGCTTCAGGCATGCTATATCGAGTCAATCTAGACAATGGTGATTTGGTTAAACTTGCCGAAGGCTTTGGTGGTGGCGACGGTATTGTTAAAACAAAAAGTGGTCAGATTTATGTCAGCGATTGGAAAGGCGGCTCGATCTACCACCTTGATGCAGGTCAAGCTCGGCCGATTAAAAGCCATTTCAATAGTCCAGCAGATATTGCGCTCAGTCACGATGAAAAATATATCTTAGTCCCTGTCATGAAAGCAGGCACACTTGAATTCATTGAAATTGATTAAAAATTGAATGTAAATAACTGCTTATTAGACGGTATTGAGTTGCGTCAAAGTGCGCTCAACTGGCTACTTTCGGACAATCCAAAACAAAAAGTAGATGGGGTAATCGGTCTGCATCAAGCTTTCGCCAATCAGCAAGTTACTCTCGATACTAAGGCCGAAATCCAGCCTATCTCCATGGGTGGAAAAACGATTCCTGGCCGTCCGCTTCGACCCGAGTTAGTCTCGCCGATTGCAGTCAAAAAACGCTCGATGCGAACGGATGAGGGGCGCGCTGCGCTCATCCATGCCCTGACGCATATCGAATTTAATGCGATTAATTTGGCCCTTGATGCGATTTGGCGTTTTGCCAATATGCCATCACAGTACTATGTTGATTGGTTACGTGTAGCGGCAGAAGAGGCTGATCACTTTTCCCTACTGAACAGCCATTTAGCGAGCTTTGGTTATGCTTATGGCAGCTTTCCTGGCCATAATGCGCTATGGGAGATGGTCGAGCGGACAAAAGATGACGTACTGGCCCGTATGGCTTTAGTGCCTCGCACCATGGAAGCACGCGGACTCGATGCAACGCCAGCTTTGCGAGGTAAACTAGCGCAAGCTGGCGACCAAAAAGCAGCTGAAATTCTCGATATTATTCTGCGTGATGAAATTGGACATGTCGCCATTGGTAATACTTGGTTTAATTGGCTATGCACACAAAGATTACTTAACCCAATTGAAACCTTCTATCAACTTTGTCTGCAATATAAAGCGCCTACCCTTAAACCACCATTCAATCTGAATGCCAGAAGAAAAGCAGGCTTTACAGAGGAAGAACTAAGTTTGTTATAAGCCTTAGGCCATGCGCTAGGCTGTCAGCAAATAAATGGCGCCATCAACACCGACATGATTCAAGGCGTACATAGCCTGTGCTTGTACGACTGGTTTTGCATGATAGGCAATGCCAACAGCTGCGACATTCATCATTTTTAAATCATTGGCCCCATCACCGATGGCAATGGTTTGCGTCGCACTCAAGCCGAGCGCATCGCGCCATTGTACTAACTCATCCGCTTTACGCTGGGCATCGACAATATCACCAACAATTTTACCAGTCAGCTTTCCATCCACAATCTCAAGCACGTTCGCTACCGCATAATCTAACCCAAGCATTGCTTTGACATGGTTGGCAAAAAAAGTAAAACCACCAGAAACCACCATTGTTTTTATATTGTTTGCTTGGCATACGGCAATCCACTCTTTCACACCTGGATTTAATTTTAAGCGCTCATCAACAACTGTTTGCAAAGCGCTTTCATCCAAGCCTTTGAGCAAGCCAACCCGTTTAGTGAGACTGGCAGCAAAATCCAATTCCCCACGCATCGCCGCTTCTGTAATCTCGGCAATCTGCGGTTTGATGCCCATCATATCGGCAATTTCATCAATACACTCAATCGAAATTAAGGTCGAATCCATGTCCATCACACACAAGCCAAACTTGGTTAATACTTGCGTATTTGGCACGATTGCACAGTCAATTTGCTGCGCCGCACAAAAGGACTGTACCGCATCAATCTCTGGAGAATGAATGGGCAGGTAATAAGCGTATTCGCCGATTTGCATAAACTGTGTGTTACCGCCAATTAAGCGGTGAATATGAGTCAGATGCGCCACACTCAGCGCCCGACCTTGAATAACTAAACGCATAAAATTCACAAATCTAGAACAAAAACACATTATAACAGTTAGCGCAAACTCACCATGATATGAATGAAGCCACTTGATAAGCGCTTCTTTTCTTGGTCGATGTATCGTTTTAATGCTATGATTTTCGTACAACAACTCTTGAGATGAATCAATGCAATTTACCCCCTCTAATATGACATGGCTTAATCTACCCAACATGCCAGCACCGATTAAAACGCTTTTCGCTGGCTACTTATTGGTTGTTGGTGTTGGACTCATGATGGCAGGCTTGCAAATCATGATGACGCATGGTATGGCCGATGGCAAAGTGGGTTTGTCTAAAAATGACATCGTTTATAGTTACTATGGTGACCGCACTCATAGCCTATTAGAAAACAAACTCAACGGCTCAATGAAAGCCAACGCACCAGATGAAGTCAGAGCAGATATCATCAAATGGGTCCGAAAAGGCGCGCCAAAAGAGGACTGGGATGCTCACTTTAAGGCAGTATTTGTCAAACATTGCGTTGCTTGTCATAGCGCAATCCCGAATATTCCTAACTTCAATCACTTTGAAGAGGTTCAAAAAGTAGCGGCCACCAGCGATGGCGCCAGCTTCCAAAGCTTAACCCGGGTGTCGCATATTCATTTATTTGGCATTAGTTTTATCTTTTTCTTTATTAGCTTTATTTTTAGTTTTGCTGTTGGAGTTCCGAGAAAACTTAAAATCATTGCAATTGCTTTTCCTTTTGGTTTCCTTATTCTCGATATTTTATCTTGGTGGTTAACCAAGCTCAGTCCAAGCTTTGCTTATCTAACCATTATCGGTGGTATTGGTTACAGCTTAGCATCCACTTTTATGTGGGTAACCAGCATGTACCAAATGTTTATTATGTCTAGAACTGGCAAAATATATGGTAATACTTGGGAGCAAGATTTATAAGCAGCAGCAACATACCCAAAAAAGCCACCGCTGCTGCTGTGGCTTTTTTGTTTTACATGCATTTTACTAGCCTCAAACAAGCTTTTGCGAGAAAATAGAGTCCAGTACAAACCAAACAATCAATCATCAACTTTACATTCATGAACTTACACGAATATCAATCCAAACAACTACTCCAACGCTATGGCATCACGACGCCGATTGGCGAAGTAGTTGAATCTGAAGAGGCCGCCGCCGCCGCCACTAAACAAATTGCTGGAAACGCATGGGTCGTTAAAGCACAGGTACATGCTGGAGGCCGAGGCAAAGCTGGTGGCGTTAAATTAGTCACCTCTGCTGCCGAAGCACAAGCGACTGCTGGTAGCTTGCTTGGCAAAAACTTAATCACTTATCAAAACGCACCAGATGGCCAAGCCGTGCATCGTGTGTTGGTTGAACAAACATTGCCTATTGAACGTGAACTGTATCTATCCATGTTGGTTGATCGCGCGCTTAACCGGGTTGTCATGGTGGCATCATCCGCTGGCGGTATGGATATTGAAGAAATTGCCGCCACTGAGCCCGATAAGATACTGCAAGAGGTCTGTGATCCCTTAAATGGCTTGGTGGATTTCCAAGCACGCAATATCGCATTTGCCTTAAATTTAGCCGGCGACCAAATTGCCGAATTCACCAAACTAGCAAAAGGCCTATATAAACTATTCACTGAAAATGATTTGGCGTTACTTGAAATTAATCCTCTTGTGGTAACCACCGATGGCCACCTGGTAGCACTCGACTGCAAAATGACCATAGACGACAATGCGCTCTATCGCCAAAAGACACTTGCGGGCTTACGTGATTGGTCACAAGATGATGTTAAAGAGGCAGAAGCCCATCATTCAGGTCTTAACTACATCGCTTTGAATGGTAATATCGGCTGTATGGTCAATGGCGCTGGACTTGCTATGGCAACCATGGATTTAATTAAGTTACATGGTGGCATGCCTGCCAATTTCTTGGATGTTGGCGGGGGTGCCACAGCAGAAACAGTGACAAAGGCTTTTAAAATCATTCTAGCCGACCAAAATGTTAAGGCGATTTTAGTGAATATTTTTGGTGGTATCATGCGTTGCGATATCATTGCTACAGGTATCATTACGGCTGTAAAAGAAGTAGAAATGACGATTCCAGTGGTTGTTCGATTAGAAGGTACCAATGTTGAGTTAGGTAAACAAATGTTACGTGAAAGTGGTTTAAATATTATCTCTGCAGAGCATTTAACTGATGCCGCTGAACAAGCAGTAAAGGCGGTCGCATGAGTATTTTAGTCAACAAGCACACCAAAGTTTTATGCCAAGGCTTCACTGGCAAGCAAGGTACGTTTCACTCAGAGCAAGCGATTGCTTACGGAACACAAATGGTTGGTGGCATCACCCCGCGCAAAGGCGGGCAACAACACCTTGGCTTACCTGTTTTTAATACCGTTCGCGAAGCCGTGCGTGAAACCCAAGCAAATGCAAGTGTGATTTATGTGCCCCCTCCTTTTGCAGCGGATTCTATTTTGGAAGCTAGTGATGCTGGCATTGAACTGGTTGTTTGCATCACTGAGGGTATTCCCGTCTTAGATATGATTAATGTTAGAGCGGCATTAGATGCCAATGGCACCAAATTAATTGGCCCTAACTGCCCAGGCATTATCACACCAGATGAATGCAAAATCGGTATTATGCCAGGTAGCATTCATCTAAAAGGCAAAGTGGGGGTTGTTTCTCGCTCGGGCACTTTAACTTATGAAGCCGTCCATCAAACCACTGCGTTGGGTTTGGGGCAAACGACTTGCGTTGGTATTGGTGGCGACCCAGTTAAAGGCCTTAATTTTATCGAGTGCTTAGCCTTATTTGAAGCAGATCCTGCAACAGAAGCTATTATCATGGTGGGCGAGATTGGTGGAAGTGATGAAGAGGCGGCTGCGGATTACATCAAAAACCATATCACAAAGCCCGTTGCAGCTTATATTGCTGGCTTAACGGCGCCCAAAGGCAAACGCATGGGTCACGCTGGCGCGATTATTTCTGGCGGTGCTGGTCGTGCAGAAGATAAAATGGCAGCGCTTGAGCGCGCTGGTGCTGTGGTAGCGCAATCGCCAGCGGGCTTAGGTGAAGCGGTTATGCAAGCCATTCTTCATAAAAAGGGCTAAGCGATTGAAAAAAATCCATCTGATTCTCGTGATGTGTCTATCACTCATCAGTCTGCCGTGTATGGCGGATGACATTCCCTATTTGCTGACAATGTCCTCTAAGGGTGACGTCACTATCGTGAATGGCTTATTAGAAAGCGGGGTCAATCCAAACACGGTTGATTCAGACGGTATTTCTGCACTCATGTATGCCGCCCGAAAAGATCAAACCGAGGTTGCATCGCTACTCATCAGCAAAGGCGCCGATCTAAATGGTCAAGATAGTGATGGCTGGACGCCGCTAATGTTTGCCGCAAAGAAAAATAATCTAGCCGTGATGAAGCTATTGTTGGCAAAAGGTGCAGACCCAAAAATACATGAGTCAACTGGCTGGACAGCTTTTAGTATGGCAGCAGCAGAGGGAAACAGCGGCGCAGTTGATTTGCTGATTAGTCATGGTGTGGATCCAAATACCAAGAATAAAGAAGGAAAAACCGTTCTGATGTATGCTATTCACTCTGGTGATATTGCCACGATTGCATCACTATTAAAAAATGCTGCAGACATCAACACGCAAGACCCGATTCAGGTAACGGCACTCATGTATGCTGCAAAAAAGGGGGATGCCGACGTTGTTGCCTATCTGATTAAACAGGGTGCTGATCTTCATAGGCAAGATGCCTCTGGTTGGACGGCATTGGCATGGGCAATTAATCAGAATGCGCTTGATGCCGCTGAGGTGTTAATAAAAAATGGTGCCGACGTCAATCACCAAGACTATCAAGACACTCCCTTAATAGAGATGGCAATCAATAAAGACGCTGTAGCGCTAGTACAACTTCTCATTACGCATCAAGTTGATTTAAAAGTGCGTGATAAATATGGGTTAACCCCTTATGTTTACGCACTTAAAAAAGGAAATCCTGAAATTGTAAAATTGATTAAAAGCGCTGGCGGAAAATACTAACTCATGAAAATCGCTATCGCACAGTTCAACGCGTCCGTTGGAGATATTACAGGCAATGCTGATGCCATCATTGCTTTGGCAAAGCAAGCTAAAGCCAATGGGGCTGATTTAATGGTGACGCCAGAATTAGGGCTCTGCGGCTACCCTCCAGAGGATTTATTATTTCGCCATGACTTTATTGTTGCCAATCAAAAAGCGCTGCTTCGTATTGCAAAATCATTGCCTGATTTAACGGTATTGGTTGGTCATCCTGATTATCACGACCAAAACAAACAGCTTTTTAATGCTGCTAGCGTGCTTCAAAACGGCCAAATAATCGCCACTTATCACAAACAGGTCTTACCGAATTATAGTGTTTTTGATGAAGCACGCTATTTTGAGCCAGGCAATCAAGCCGCCGTGTTTGAATTAAATGGCATCAAATTTGGCGTCATGATTTGCGCCGATGGTTGGGAGGTATCGCCAGCACAACAAGCCAAAGAGGCTGGTGCAGTTTTTTTACTCTCACTAAATGCTTCACCCTATCATATGGACAAGCTAGAGACACGTTATGAAGTGTTATCTCGTCGTGTTAAAGAAACTGGCTTACCCCTAATTTATACCAACCTGGTTGGTGGTCAAGACGAGCTCGTCTTTGATGGTGCTTCTTTTGTGCTCGATTCACAAGGCACTGTGACCCACCAGCTACCGTCTTTTGTTGAATCGCTGGCTTATGTAGAAATTGCCAATAAGCAACCAGTAGCAACCCCTATTATTCCAGCTTTAAGTATAGAAGCCATGGTATACAATGCGCTAAAACTGGGCTTGGCTGATTATGTGAATAAAAATGGTTTCCCTAGTGTTGTGCTGGGCCTTTCAGGCGGCATAGACTCAGCACTGACTCTCGCTATTGCAGTCGATGCTTTAGGTGCAGAGCGGGTCAAAGTGTTGATGATGTCATCACAATACACGGCTAGCATGAGTGTTGATGATGCAATTGAAATGGCGCAGTTAGTGCATGTGGATTATAGTTTGATTCCCATCAAATCCTTATTTGAGGGATTTAAAAACGTATTATCTGAAGAATTTAGTGCCAGAGCAGAAGATACAACTGAAGAAAATCTACAAGCTCGTATTCGGGGCATGTTATTAATGGCGCTCTCTAATAAATTTGGTAGTATGGTGATCACAACTGGGAATAAATCCGAAACGGCTGTTGGTTACAGCACCTTATATGGCGATATGGCAGGTGGTTTTTCATTATTAAAAGATGTCCCTAAAACCTTGGTGTATCGTTTAGCCAATTATCGCAATCAGATCTCAGCCATCATTCCTGAACGCATTATTAATCGTGCACCAAGTGCAGAACTACGTGACGACCAAACAGACCAGGATAGCTTGCCGTCTTACGAAATTCTAGATGCTATTGTACAAGCTTACGTTGAAGACGATTTAAGCCTTGATGCCATTATTGCCCTTGGCTATCGCGAGGATGACGTTAAGCATGTGACTAAATTAATTGACCGTAACGAATATAAGCGACGGCAAGCACCGATTGGTGTCAGAATCACCCAACGCGGCTTTGGCAAGGATAGAAGGCACCCAATTACTTGCAAATTAAGACTAAATTAGTAGTACAATTTACTGAAGTGTTCAGGAGAGTTAAATGAAAAAAATCGAAGCCATCATTAAACCATTTAAGTTAGAAGAAGTGCGCGAGGCACTCTCTGAAATAGGTATTAATGGATTAACCGTCACCGAAGTAAAGGGTTTCGGTCGTCAAAAAGGTCATACTGAACTTTATCGGGGTGCAGAATATACCATCGACTTTTTGCCTAAAGTGAAATTAGAGCTAGTTGTTGCTGACGATATTTTAGATTCTGCAATGGAGGCGATTGTCAAATCAGCTCACACAGGCAAAATTGGTGATGGCAAGATTTTTGTAACCAGTGTAGAGCAAGCGCTACGCATCAGAACGGGCGAAACAGGCGAAGAAGCCGTTTAACGCTATACAGTCTGCTAGCAACTTGTAATCTCCATTACAAGTTGCGCATCCACTGATGTCACGTCAAAATGTTCATCAGCTTGTTGCAGCATCTGTCCATGCCAACCAGATGTGTCCGCGCCTCATGATTGGCTCCTGTTTAAATCAAGCATGAACTAATGAGAAAATTACAAGCGATTAATCAGCCCAAACACTGCGTACATAATCTAAATCTGTTTGCGTATCTACTCCTGTCGCAGGCGCAGCCGCTGTAATCGTAACCGCTATTTTATAGCCATGATGCAATACTCTGAGCTGCTCTAAACTTTCTATCTGTTCTAACGCTGTGATAGACAAGTCCGCATACTGTTTTAAGAAACCAACGCGATAGGCGTAAATCCCGATATGCCGATGGGCTTTTAGATGGTTTTGATGTGCTTCATCGCGCGGATATGGAATCGGTGACCGGCTAAAATACAGCGCATGACCATGTACATCCATCACCACTTTAACCACATTTGGATTATGCATTGAGGCTTCATCCTCAATCGCATGACAAGCGGTTGCCATCACAGCAACTCGATTATGGGTAAGAATAAGCGCGACTTCTTGAATCAATGCAGGGTCAATCAGCGGTTCATCACCTTGCACATTCACCACAATGTCATCATCTTGCCAATTGAATGTTTGTGCGACTTCAGCAATTCGGTCAGTTCCTGATTGATGGTCGATACGCGTCATCACTGCTTCAACTTGGTGTGCATCAGCCACCTGAATAATCTGCTCATGATCGGTCGCAATCACCACCGCTTGCGCACCACTTTTACTAGCTTGCTCGGCAACACGAATCACCATCGGCTTGCCTGCAATGTCTAATAAGGGCTTACCAGGCAAACGTGAGCTTGCGTATCGCGCTGGAATAACTACTTTAAACGACACTAATCGACCTTTTCATCTGAGCTTAGTTTTCGTGCTTCTTCCTCCAGCAACACTGGAATGCCGTCACGTACAGGGTAAGCCAACCGAGCGGATGTTGAAATCAATTCGTTTTGTGCTTTTTTGTAGATTAAGGGCCCCTTAGTAACAGGGCATACCAATATCGCTAGTAACTTTGCATCAATCATGATGTTATTTCTCTTTCATTGTTGTCAATGTTGTATCGCTTTTAGCTTGGATAGCAAGAGCGGCAATAAGCCTGCCTCTATTTCAGCTTGAACTGGCAGTACCCAATAATGCGCTTTTGCAAAAGGCTGGCATTTAACCGCGTCTTTTTCTGTCATCAAGAGCGCTTCACAGCAAATCGATTCTAAATCCTGTGCAGTAAAAGCATGATGGTCAGGAAAATCAATTCCTTCAGTAACAACACCCATTTCACGCAAACCATTAAAAAAACGCTCAGGTTTACCAATACCCGCTACCGCCTTCACCAACTTACCTTTAAAATAGTCAGCAGAGACGACTTCATTAGGATTAGCTAAATTATAAAATGTTTGCCCAATAAGCTGCATAGAAAAGCTGTTGGCAATCTGTTGCTGGGTATGACAAACAATCGCATCCACAGTTTGCAAGCGATGCTGAGGCTCACGCAAAGGTCCTGCAGGCAAACAATACTTTGCCTGCAAGCTTTCTGAATCAACTACCGCAATTTCAACATCACGTCGCAATCGATAATGCTGCAAACCATCATCACTCACAATCACATTACATGTCGGATGCGCTGCCAGCAATGCACGTGCAGCCTTAACCCTATTCTTCGCAACCCAGACTGGGCAATCAGCTTGCCTCGCAATCAAAAGCGGTTCGTCACCGACTTCAGCCGCTAAACTCATTTGACCGACAGGTACTGGTTGCACATTGTTCGCCCCGTAACCTCGACTAATCACACCTGGTATATAACCGTATTTTTTCAGCTGCTTGACTAGCCATATTACGACTGGCGTTTTGCCACTGCCGCCCATATTAATATTACCGATTATGATAATGGGTACTGGCAGTTGAGCTGAGTATAACACCCCAAATTGATAGGCAAGCCGACGTAAAGCGGTCAACAGTAAAAACAACCAAGAAAGCGGTATGAGTAGCAAGTAAAAAAAAAGCGGTTTTCTTTCCCAAGCAGTAATCATTTGTTTAAGCATCGCTTGCGCCTACTCGTTAAACTCTTTTTGGTATAGCTTACTGTAATAGCCATTCATGCTCAGCAATGTTTTGTGTGAACCAGATTCAACAATTTTACCTTTGTCTAGCACTAGGATTCTATCCGCATTTTCAATGGTACTAAGTCGATGAGCAATGACCAAACTTGTGCGATTTTGCATCAACACGTCCAAAGCAGCTTGCACATGTTGTTCAGACTCGGTATCTAACGCTGAAGTGGCTTCATCTAATAATAAAATTGGTGCATTTTTTAAGATTGCACGAGCAATGGCAATGCGCTGGCGTTGTCCGCCAGATAGACGGACACCCCTGTCTCCAATTTCATTTTGCAGCCCTTTAGGCATTTGCTGAATAAACTCCCAAGCGTTGGCCGCTTTAGCTGCATTAATGACTTCTTCTTCACTCGTCTCTCTCAACACGCCATAAGCAATGTTATTAAATACGGTGTCATTAAATAAAATAATGTCTTGGCTCACTAATGAAAACTGTGAACGCAAATTCTTTAAGGATAAAGCACGAACATCAACGCCATCGAGCAGAATCATTCCTTCTTGCAACTCATAAAAGCGTGGCAACAGATTCATTAATGAAGTCTTACCACCACCCGACCGACCAACCAAAGCCACTTTCTCACCGCTTTTGACCGTGAAGCTTAAGTTGTCTAAAGCCAATCGTTTAGCATTGTCATAACGTAAGCTGACATTTTTAAATTCGATGTTGCCGTGAATTTTGCCAATCTCTTGTGCACCATCGTCATTTTCAATAGGTGCGTCAATTACGTTAAACACGCTTTGCGCTGCAGCCAAACCAATTTGAAAATCTTCATTCGCTGCAGTAATGTGCTTGATAGGCGAAATCAACATTAGCAAAGCACCTATAAAGGCTGCAAATTCCCCAACAGTAAAGCGTCCTAATGCATAATAAACAACGAGTGCTAATGCCAAAGCAGCTAACACCTCAATGACAAAACTATTGAGACCAGCAATACGTGCAGAGCGGAGCTCTAAGTTGCGATTGTCAATCACAACTTGAGAAAAACGGCTATCTTCATAATCTTGCGCACCAAAAATTTTAACGATCCGCTGTCCAGAAATCGCCTCTTCAGAAACTTTTGTCATCTCACCAACAGCTAGCTGAACTTTTTTAGCATTTGCACGGAGTTTAGGCGTGGTTTTTCTGAGATATAAAACCATTAATGGTGCGACGATTGCAAAAATTAAAGTCAATCGCCAATCAAGATATAACATATAGACAATCAAGCCAAATACAGTTAGCACATCCCTCAAGACGTTCATCGCCGTACGGGTGGCGACGCTAGACAGTCTTTCTGCATCATAGGTTAATTTAGAAACCATAATGCCAGTTGATTGAGCATCGAAAAAGCTGACTGGCATACGCATTAAACGACTAAATGCTTCTCTTCTCAGGGTTTCAACCACACGTCGCGCAATCCAGCGCATGCTGTACATCGAGATAAATCCCGCTACGCCGCGTACCGTCATTAAGACAAACAACATCAAAGGAAGGACAAACAGATGCTGTGATGAGTCACGCATAAATCCTTCGTCTGTTACTTTCTTAATCATCGCTAAGAAAGCGGTGTTGCTCAATGACAATACTGCCGTTGCCAGGATGGTCAGAACAAGCAGGTATCTATATCGCAAAGCATAAGAAAATAATCTTAAAAACAATGCCTTAGCGTTGTGTATTTCTGACAGCGCGTTATGTTTACGCAAGCGTTTCGACATGCTTAACCCACTAGAAACAGATTAAGAAAATGAGCGTGATTAATTGCTAGATCCTGACTGCGTAGCAAAAGTAATATGCGTGAAGTTTGCAAGTCGTGCTGCCTCCATCACATTCACGACAGACTGGTGTGTCGATTTCGCATCAGCATTAATCACAATAGTTGGATCTTTGCCATCATCTACGGCGGCTTTTAAAGCATTCGCAATGCTTTCTACACTTGTACCAGCATCTTTAGCTTCTACCATAAAATGACCAGCTTCATCCACATCAACGGTAATGATCAACGGCTTCTCTTCAGACACATTTGCTTCTGCAGTTGGTAAATTAATTTGCAATTCACTGGTGCGCGAGAATGTTGCATTAACGATTAAAAAGATAATAATCACTAATAGCACATCAATTAACGGAATAAAGTTAATTTCTAACTCTTCGTGATTTCTGCCACGTTGAAAATTCATTTTAGTTTTCCTTAAACTTTGAATACTCGATTAACGTTCACCGTGCAGAATTTCAACTAATTTAATCGCTTGCTGTTCCATATCGAGCAACAGAGTATCCACTTTAGAACGGAAATATCGGTAAGCAATCATGGCAGGGACAGCCACAACAATACCTGCCGCAGTATTGTAAAGCGCAACCGAAATGCCTCGAGCAAATTGGGCAACATCATGACCTGAATTAGTAAAAGCACCAAATAACTCCACCATACCAATCACTGTACCAAGTAAACCAAGTAGCGGTGCCACTGTTGCAATCGTACCAAGGGTAGAAAGATATTTTTCCAGGCTATGTGCTACTGCACGCCCAGTTTCCTCAATTGACTCTTTCATCACCTCTCTCGTATTTTTCTCATTGGCTAATGCACTTGCAAAAATTCTGCCCAACAAGGAATGAATCTCAAGTTTAGCTAAACTCTCTTGATTGACAACGCCTTGACCCATCCACTTTTGCACTTCTGGCAATAGATTACTTGGCGCAACAATTTCACTTCTCAACGCCCAGGCACGTTCAACAATAATGGCTAACGCAATAATTGAAGCGAAAATTAATGGCCAAATTGGCCACCCAGCAGCTAATATAATTTCCCACACAATGGCGACTCCTCAAATAAATCATATAAAACAAAATTAGCGTTACTTTAGCTCACAAGGGCACTACTCGGCAAGTTTAGTCTTGATAAAATTGGTCGTGCCAATATTTAGCGTGAGATCGTCGCCAACGATTAACGTGCATTGGATTTTGCTCAGTAAAGTCGATTAAAATTGCACCATCATAATCTGACCGATAAGTGGTAGCACCGACTTCTAGATATCGGCTCACCACGATGGGCTGCGGATGCTTAAAACGATTCAAATACCCAACAGTGAAAACAACATATTTGGCAGCGACCGCATCAATCAGCGCTTTTGATGAGGATGTTTTACTACCGTGATGAGGTGCAATTAATACACCACTTTTCAATCGAGATGCTTGGCGCGCTAACAAAACTTGCTCTGCGCGCTTTTCAATATCGCCCGTCAACAGAACAGCTCCGTAGCGGCTAGTTACTTTAATCACGCAACTTCTATTATTATCCTTAACATCAGCATCCTGTTTGCTTGCTTTACTAGGATAAAGCACATCAAACCGCACAGCATCCCAAACCCAACTTTGCCCAGCATAACACTTCAATTGTTGTGGCATAGTCTGTATGGTTTGCGGAAAATCATACGAACTCATCAGCCAAGCAACCGGCATCTTAGCTAGGATAGCAGCTGCGCCCCCACTATGGTCACTGTCCTCATGACTGACCACCAGAGCGCTTAATTGCTGAATCCCCTGACTAAACAAATAAGGCATTACAATGCTGATGCCTGCATTTTTTTCCTGATTATATTTTGGACCTGCGTCATACAGCATCACATGCTTGGCTGTCTTGATTACGACAGCTAAACCCTGCCCTACATCGAGCACCGCCACCTGCATTTCACCTTGGCTTAATGCCAATGGTTTCGTCATCATCATGGGTAAAATGAGGATTAGGCCAAGCCATCGCTGTGGTAAACCACGCGGTAATAATAGCCAAACCACACCCAATAGGGCCAACAAGACTGCCCATAAAGGCGGGACTGCTTGTTGCCACACCGCCATCGGTGAATCTGCCATCCAGTTCAGAAAATACATCACAATCGCCAGCACTTGATGCGCAGCTTGCATAATAAAATCCAAAGGCACTAAAGCGCCTAAAATGGCAAACGGTACAACCAACAAGCTGACCATGGGAATCGCAACTGCGTTTGCAATTGGTGAAATGATAGAAGCTTGTCCAAACATCAATATCAGAAACGGTAATAAACCCAAAGTGACAGCGAACTGGGTATGCGCCGCTTCAGCAAGCCAATGTCCAACCTTTAATCGATTAGCCACTGCGTAAGCAATAAAGGCCACCGCAGAAAAAGACAACCAGAAACCAGGCGCAATCACCGCCCATGGATCAAACAACACAACAAGCAACAAAGCAATCGCAAGTGCTCGAGCAATCATTACCTGCTTATTAAGCAATAAGGCAACAGCAAAGGTGAGCAACATGATGAGCGTACGTTGCGTCGGCACAGACAGGCCTGCCAAACATGCATAGAGCAATCCAGCGAGCGCACCACCGATAATCGCAGCTTTTTTAGTGGGTAAATACAGTACTAACCATGGAATGCGGCGCCAAACAAAAGTGACTAAACCAAAGGCTAAACCAGATAGCATGGTGATGTGTAAGCCAGAAATACTCATCAAGTGATTAGTGCCCGTTTTTAAATAGGCATCCCAATCTTGCGCATTAATTTGACTATGGTCACCAATCACCAAAGCGCGAATCACACCCGCATAGTTTTGATTAATCAGTACGTTGGCAATATGGTCACTCACCTTTTCACGGCAATAGGCAATCACATACGAAGGTCGCCAAACAAAATTATTTAACTTTCGCATCGGCGCTTGGGCACGGATATACCCCGCCGCACGAATTTTCTCAGTAAGTGCCCAAGCTTCAAAATCATAACCATTTGGATTATATGAAGTATGTGGACGCTTTAATCTAACGCTTAACTGCCAACGTTGTCCTGCATGTATGCTTGTAGCCTTAATCTCAGGCGGCTGACTCGCTTTGCTTGACCATTGTTGCCAAGTGTTGGATTGATAGTAATTGAGGACAATGTGCTTAGGCACCGTTGCTTCAGGTGTAAGCACCTGCTCGATATCAAAGGCAAAACGCATTCCCCGTGGGTTCGCTTGCGGTAAATCAGCAACAACACCAATCACTTCAATATCTTGCTTTTCCCATGCTTTAGGTAATGCATCACTTAACCGCCACGTCGCCAACCATGCCGCGTAAGAAAACCCCAGCCAGCCAGCCACCAAAAAAACAAACACCCATTGCACAAGTGGCTTTAACTTAGCCCAGCAAAACAGCATAAAAGCAAGCAATATCAACGGCAGAAACAACCAAGGTAACGCAGGCAAGCTCGCTTGCTGTTGTAATAAACTAACACCGACTAAAAAGCCAGCAAGCGTTAAGGTTGAGATCATGATTATTTATTTTATGAATATTGTTTTCAATGCAAAAACATGCGAAAAATAGCCACACATCGATCAGCGCAAAGGATCAATGTATATAGTAAAACAGCATGGTCAATGGCGCAATACAGCCATGTGAAGACATTTTTTTGGTGCAGTAAGACTAGTGGCCTCGGAATGTGCCTAGCATCCACCTCTTACCATCAGCGGAAGCCATCTTAAGTTAAGATCTATTGTTATCTGGCCACCTTTTTCTCAGAAATGGACAGCTGTCAATTAATGGCATAAGAAATAATCTGCCGCGTTAACAAAAGCATTGTGGTACTGGAAAATTGAACCGTGATCTGAATCAGGATAAAGCACCAACTGCGCATTATTAAGTTGCTTAAACATGGTGATTGAACCTTCAGTAGACAACATGGTGTCATGACTACCAGACACGACCAATACTGGCTGTGTGGGTGGTGATTTATCGCACGAAGCGAGTCCGCAAGCGTTGGCTAGATATCTTGCTACCTTACATCAAGGGATGTCAGTACAAGCAACAAGTGGTGCAAGCAAAAAAGAATTGTTACATGTAGCCACATTAGCCATGAAGGCTGGGCCAAGCTAAATTGAAATTAGGCCAAAGTCTTCAGCAGACCATCTTCTAATTGGTATTGCCGATGCATTTTGCTGGCTAGCGATAAATCATGCGTCACTACCACCAAGCTGGTGTTCAATACCGCATTAATTTCAATCAACAAATCAAACACTTGTGCGGCAGTGACTCTGTCTAAGTTCCCTGTTGGCTCGTCAGCTAAGATACATGCAGGCCCTGTGACAAGCGCCCGCGCTAATGCGGCGCGTTGACGCTCTCCACCAGATAGTTCACCTGGCATATGCGCCAAGCGATGGGATAGTCCAACTTTTTCTAACATTTCACGTGCAGTTTGCAAAGCCTGTTCTCGAGGCATACGCCCAATGAATAATGGCATTGCTACGTTTTCAACTGCAGTAAATTCAGGCAAAAGATGGTGAAATTGATAAACAAAACCTAATGAGTCATTACGAATTTGACCTTTTTTGGTTTCTGACAATTGATTTAAGTTATTTCCAAGCAGTGACACCTCACCTGCACTAGGCGTGTCTAATCCACCAAGCAAATGTAGCAAGGTGCTTTTGCCCGAGCCAGAAGCACCAACAATGGCAATTTGCTCACCTTTTTTAACTTTTAAATCAATGCCATTAAGGACTGCCACGTCTAACCCAGTATAAGTTTTTCTGAGTCCTTCACAGCGGATAATACTATTCATATCGCAAAGCCTCCGCTGGATTAATTTTGGATGCTTTATAGCTTGGATAAAGTGTTGCCAGTAAACTTAATATCACAGAAGTAATGATGATGGCAATGGTGTCAGCCCACTCTATTTTTGAAGGTAACTCACTGATGTAATAGACATCTTTGGCTAAAAATTGAACGTGAAACAGGCTTTCGATAAACGGAATAATTGTATCAATATTCATGGCGATGATGATACCAAAAATCGCACCAAAGCAAGTTCCAACAATACCAATAAGCGCGCCTTGAATGATAAAGATTTGCATAATACTCTTAGGACTGGCACCTAACGTTCGCAGGATAGCAATATCGGCACGTTTATCGGTAACCGCCATCACCAGCGTTGACACGATATTAAACGCGGCAACTGCAACAATCAGGGTCAATATAATAAACATCACACGCTTTTCTAATTGGATTGCTTTAAAGAAATTGGCGTGCTGTTGCGTCCAATCGGTAATGTGATACGCTCCCAATGGAAGCAAGGCCTTGTCTAAGGCAGATGTCATGGCAGGCGCATCAAATAACTCGTTGATTTTTAAACGTAAGCCAGAAACCTTATCGCCCATCCTATAAAGCTTAGCCGCATCTTCAATATGAATCAGCGCTAAGCCAGCATCATATTCATACATGCCGATTTGAAATAAGCCAACCACGGTAAACTGCCTGATGCGTGGAATCACACCTGTCGGCGTAAACTGACCTTGGGGCGCCATCAATACCACTTTATCGCCAACGTTCACGCCCAAAGCATAGGCTAAATCAACGCCTAAAACAATGTTGAAACCACCTGAAACCAAGTCTGCTAACTGGCCAACCAGCATTTTTTTACCTAAATCCGCCACTTGATCTTCTTTTGATGGCAATACACCTCTAACCAATGCACCTTGCACGGCTTTTCCATAACTTAACAGACCCTGCGCCATAACATAAGGCGCAGTTGCAATCACGTTGGGTTGCGCCTCAACTTGCTTGGCTAATGATGGCCAGCGACTGAGTTGTTGATTATTTTGGGTAATTTCAATGTGGGAAGCCACACCAAGAATACGGTTTCGCAACTCGGCTTGGAACCCATTCATCACAGAAAGCACAATAATCAAGGCAGCCACACCCAAGGCGATACCAACCATGCTGGTGAGTGAAATAAACGAAATAAAATGATTTTTACGCTTGGCGCGGGTATAACGCAAACCGACAAACAGCTCGTAGGGTAAACCCACCTTTAAAAGCAATTGACTAAAAAAAGACATGGCAGAATCTTAACAGGATATCTGATGAATTTTGTACGCGTTTTTAAAAAAATTAATCACCGATCTGACTAATGCATGGATAAAAAGGGATGACAACTGTTAAAATGGCAGGATGTTTACTGGAATCATACAAGCCGTTGGGGAAATTAGACCTATTGCAATATCAACAGGTGATATTCAAATCAATATTGATGCTAAGCAACTAGACCTAACTGACGTAAAAGAAGGCGATAGCATTGCGATTAATGGCGTTTGCTTAACGGTAACAAAGTTAAGCAAAGCTCATTTTACCGCTGATGTTTCGAAGGAAAGCTTAAATGTCACCACTGGCTTAGATAAAATAGGATTGGTCAATCTAGAAAAAGCCCTGCGATTAGACGACCGCTTAGGTGGTCATTTGGTCAGCGGCCATGTCGATGGCGTTGGTGAAGTGGTGCAATTTGAGCCAGTCAATGATTGTTGGTTATTGGCTATTCAAGCGCCCCATGCCGTCTCAAAATATATTGCACGCAAGGGTTCTATCTGCGTAAACGGTGTTAGCTTAACAGTGAATGCAGTAAATAAAGATGTGTTTACGATGAATATTATTCCGCACACACTAGAAAAAACGACATTGGGCGCGCTGCAAGTTGGTAGCCACGTGAATTTAGAAATTGATCAAATTGCCCGCTATGTGGAACGTATGCAACAGTGGGAAGCCGAAAGCCGTTAAATGCCAAACAGTCAAATTAGCCCCATTTCAGAAATCATTGCCGATATTAAAGACGGTAAAATGGTCATTTTAGTGGACGATGAAAATCGCGAAAATGAGGGTGATTTTGTTATCGCTGCAGAATTTGCAACAGCAGCAAATATTAACTTTATGGCGAAGTATGGTCGTGGATTGATTTGCTTAACCTTAGATGAGACAAGATGTAAACGATTAAATTTACCACCTATGGTTGACCACAATGGGACACGGCTAGGCACTAACTTCACTGTCTCAATCGAGGCGGCGGAAGGTGTCACTACGGGCATTTCTGCGGCCGACCGTGCCAAGACCATACAAGCAGCAGTTGCCAAAGAGGCCAATGCTCAAAGCATCGTTAGCCCAGGCCATGTCTTTCCTCTTAAAGCCATGAATGGCGGCGTGCTCGTTCGCGCAGGCCATACAGAGGCGGGTTCAGACTTGGCTGCTTTGGCTGGCTTAGAGCCGTCCAGCGTCATTTGTGAAATTCTCAAAGACGATGGTGAAATGGCACGTTTACCCGATTTAGTTGCAATCGCTGCGCAACACCAAATCAAGATTGGTACCATTGCTGATTTAATTCATTACCGTAGCGAACATGAAACCTTAATCGAGCGCGCAGTCGAGCGTAGCATCATTACGGCTTACGGTGAAATGCAGTTAATTGTCTATCGCGATAAAATCGCAAACGAATCTCACCTTGTTCTCATCAAAGGCAACCCTAGCCCAGAGCATGAAACACTGGTTCGCGTGCATGAACCACTCTCGGTATTTGACTTACTTGATCGCTCAAGCACTTCGCACAGTTGGAACACTTTAAAAGCCATGCAAACCATTGCCAACGCTGACTGCGGTGTCATGGTATTGCTTTACCATGGCGAAAGCGAAACCGATTTAGTGAGTCGAATTCAAAATGCAAATGCGCCCATCCGCTATAACCAAGAGCTGAGAACTTATGGCATTGGCTCACAAATTCTATTAGATTTGGGTGTAAAAAAGATGAGGCTCATGGCAACACCGCGTAAAATGCCTAGTATGGATGGTTTCGGTTTGGAAATTACTGGCTATCTAGAAGCACAGTAATGCCGTGGCTGCTAAGCTAAGCGCATGATTCGGCTTGTTTTATTCGCTTATTTTTTATAACTTGTGATACCATACGAACATTGGAAAATTTAAATCTTACTGGTCAGTTTCTCATCGCAATGCCTAGCATGAGTGACCCGCGTTTTTCCCAAACAATCACTTTTATCTGCTCCCATAATGAAGATGGTGCCATAGGTATCGTTTTAAATCGTCCTTCAATACACCGTGTGGCCGATTTGTTAGCGCAAATTGATTTATCGCCACAACCCTCACCATTGCTAAAAAATCATATTTTTGAAGGCGGGCCTGTCCAACAAGAGCGTGGCTTTGTTCTACATATGCTAGATAAAGAATACGATTCAACCATTGTCATCAATGAAGCTTTAGCCTTAACCACTTCAAAAGACATTTTAGTCGCAGCGGCGAACAACCTAGCGCCAGAAAAAATGTTAATTGCCTTAGGATATGCTGGTTGGTCAGCTGGTCAATTAGAAGAAGAAATGGGACTTAATGCATGGTTAAATCTGGAGGCAACAGAACATCAGGCAGTACATCAAATTATTTTTGATGAGCCCCCAGCCAATCGTTTTATGCTCGGCATGCGTATGATGGGACTTGATTTAAGCAACCTCTCTGATGAAGTCGGGCATGCTTAAGATGCTCAATCAAAGTCACTTACCCATCCTTGAGCGTCGTTACCCCGAAATAACAGGGACAGTGATGGCGTTTGATTTTGGTGAAAAACGGATTGGCGTTGCCATTGGTGAAACCTTATTAAAAGCAGCGCATGCGCAATCGACCATCAACTCTGAGTTAAATGAGGTGCGCTTTAATACCATCGCACAACTCATTTCAGAGTGGAAACCGCAACTGCTTATTGTTGGCTTACCCACGCACATGGACGGCAGCGAACATCAACTGACGCAACTTTGTAAAAAATTTGCGCAACGTCTAGAAGGTCGCTTCAATTTACCTGTGATGATGGTTGATGAGCGTTTAAGCTCTGCTGAGGCGTCGCAACAACTCTCTGATGCGGGAATCAAAGGACGTGAACAAAAAACCATGATTGATGCCATGGCGGCACAGATTATCTTACAATCTTACTTTGATAGTATACAGAATACATAAGCAATGGAATTACCTAACCCTGAAATCTTACTGAGTGAAATCACTACAAAAACATCCGCCCTGATTCGTCCGGACACCGCTATTGTCGGCATTCATAGTGGGGGGGTTTGGATAATGGAGCGCATATTGGCAAGTTTGCCAAACGCGATACCGTATGGCACTTTGGATGCTGCTCTGTATCGAGATGATTTTGCACAGCGCGGTTTAAAACAAACACCACAAGCAGCCAATATTCCATTTGATGTGCAGGATAAACATATTATTTTGATTGACGATATTTTTTATACGGGACGCACCACACGCGCAGCGATTAACGAGCTATTTGACTTCGGTCGCCCTGCCAGTATCACACTAGCTGTGTTGATTAATCGTGGTGGCGCACAATTACCCATCCAACCACAAATCATTGGCGCAACAATTCCACTGACGCCCACACAATACCTTCAGCTTTCACACACAAAAGAAGGCAAACTCAATCTTGCTTTAGACCATTACAAGGATGCTGACCATGTATAACCCACAACTGACTAGCGATGGCAAACTCAAGCACTTGTTAAGCATAGAGGGCTTGCCAAAAAAAGTCTTATTACAAATTCTTGACACGGCTGAATCCTTTGTCGGAATTGCGGAGCGCGACGTTAAGAAAGTACCTTTGTTGCGCGGAAAAACAGTTTGCAATATCTTTTTTGAAAACAGCACCCGAACTCGGACAACATTCGAAATCGCAGCTAAACGTTTGTCTGCAGACGTGATTAATCTGAATGTCAACACTTCATCCCAATCAAAA
>Ga0129324_10000195_pt1 | contig 43336 bp, 44 predicted proteins | sample CPBDNA_7_FD_96879 | JGI IMG/M metagenome (GOLD analysis project Ga0129324, IMG submission 96879) | Freshwater to marine salinity gradient microbial communities from Chesapeake Bay, USA - CPBay_Spr_15_0.2_DNA | ecosystem: Environmental > Aquatic > Marine > Coastal | place: USA: Chesapeake Bay...
AACCTGCAGCTAAAAAGCGTGCGGCTAAAAAGCCAGCGGCTAAAAAACCTGCGGCCAAGAAAACCGCAGCGAAAAAGCCGGCAGCTAAAAAACCTGCAGCGCGTAAACCCGCCGCGAAGAAGTAAGTTTATATCGCGGCAGTCTGCACCGGGGGTTGGTGCGAAGGCTGTTGTGACGTTACTTCAATAAATAATGAGAGGCGTTGCCCTATGGCAGCGCCTCTCGCATATTTGCGCCACAGCTTTTGTTTAAATCCAATCGCACCGTGGAGTCTGCATCATGACAACAAATGCATTTCAGATTGCCGTGATGGCGGGGGACGGTATCGGCCCCGAAGTGATGAACGCATGCCTTCAAATCGTAAACGCAGCGGTCGAAAAAGTCGGCGGGCCCGGCCTACATTTCGTCGATGCGCCGGGCGGCGCACAACACTACCGCGATCACGGCACCGATTTGCCGGACAGCAGTTTTGAAATTGCTAAAGACGCCGACGCGATTTTGTTCGGCGCGATGGGGCTGCCGGAAGTACGCAAGGCAGACGGCACAGAAATCAATCCGCAACTCGACCTTCGGTTTGGTTTGGAACTTTATGCAGGCGTCAGGCCGGTGCGCGTCCTACCCGGTGCGCCGACGCCACTCAAAGACCCGCGAGCGGCTGATATCGACTTGGTGCTCATCCGTGAAAACACGGAAGGGATGTTTGCAGACATTCGCAAACCTCGCGGCACGATCCCGGATCAAGCTGAAGATCGCTGCCTGATCACGCGCGCGGGCGCGACGCGGGTGATCGACTACGCCTTTCAACTGGCGGCGACCCGTGTGCGCACACGCACCGATGCACGCCGTGTGACCTGTGTCGACAAAGCCAATGTTTTGCACTCAATGGCATTCTGGCGGCATGTCTTTGAAGACGTCCACGCCCGCCATCCAAATATTGGCGCGGACTACGCCTATGTCGATGCGATGGCCCTCAATCTCGTCAAGCGTCCGTGGGATTACGACGTAATGGTCATGGAAAATTTGTTCGGTGATATTTTGTCGGATCTGACTGCGGGGATCGTCGGCGGGCTCGGCATGGCGCCGTCGGGCGACATAGGCGATACGCATGCGCTATTCCAACCATCGCACGGCAGTGCACCGGACATCGCCGGCAAAGGTTTGGCCAATCCAGTTGCGATGTTCTTGTCAGCTTCAATGATGCTGAACTGGCTTGGTCATCGTCACGGTGAATCACACGCGACCGAAGCGGCTGCCTTAATCGATAACGCCGTCGCCAAAGCATTCGCAAGCGGTTCCGTGCAGCCTGCTGAGTTCGGTGGGCCTGACGGCACGTCGGCAATTACCAATGCCGTATTGGCGGAAATTTAGTCAATTTCACCTTTTGATTATTTCAACGGCAATCCCTTTTAAAACCGAGTATGAGTGCTTAAGGTAAGGGTAAGAAGGGGGATAACGCTGATCATACTCGGCGTCCTAAACGTGAAAGTCCGAATGGCCCACGCAATAAGAAAGACAGGGATTTACTGGGTTGTCGACGACACCGAACGACGGAAATGACGGGCCAATGCGGCCTTTCGACGAGATGCTTGAAACCGACGGCACGGTCCGCATGGCCTATGCACAGTTCGGTGAATGGCTCGAAGGCGCATCAAAAGAATTTCTAACCCGAAAGAACGACGAAGCGGACATGATGTTCCGCCGGCTGGGCATCACGTTTACCGTCTATGGTGACGCGGCACAGACCGAACGCATGATTCCGTTCGACATTATCCCGCGCATCCTTGATCCGCAGGAATGGGACTATCTTGCCCGCGGCACGATACAACGTGTCGATGCGCTGAACGCATTTTTGGATGACGTTTATCACGATCAGGCGATTTTAAAAGCCGGACGCATTCCGCCGGAACTGGTGCTGAACAACGACGCTTTTCGCCCCGAAATGCTGGATATGGATTTGCCGCGGCGTATTTATGCGCACATTGCCGGCGTCGACGTGGTGCGCACAGGTCCTCGCGATTTCTTCGTTTTGGAAGACAATGTGCGCACGCCATCTGGGGTTTCCTACATGTTGGAAAACCGGCAAACGATGATGCGTCTTTTCCCCGAACTTTTTGCAACCAATCATGTTGCGCCGGTGGAACGCTACCCATCCGAACTGCGCGCCAACTTACGTTCCGTCGCACCCATTGGGGTTGATGATCCGACCGTCGTCCTGTTGACGCCCGGGCAACATAATAGCGCCTTTTTCGAACATGCGTTTTTGGCCACGGAAATGGGCATTGAATTGGTCGAGGGCCAAGATCTGTTCGTCGATGATGGCTTGGTCTTCATGCGGACGACCGAGGGACCGAAGCGCGTCGACGTGATCTATCGGCGCGTGGACGATGACTACATTGATCCGCTCGCCTTCAGAAGTGATTCCATGTTGGGCGTACCAGGATTGCTGTCCGTGATCCGGCGCGGTCGCGTAACGTTGACCAATGCGATTGGCACCGGCGTTGCGGACGACAAGGCGATGTACGTCTATGTACCCGAGATGATTCGTTTTTATCTCGGCGAAGAACCAATTCTTCAAAACGTGCCGACGTATAGCCTACGTAACAAAGACGACTACAAATACGTTCTGGAAAATCTTGAAAGCTTGGTCGTTAAAGAAGTCCACGGCTCGGGCGGTTACGGCATGCTGGTCGGTCCGAAAAGTACGAAGAAAGAGCGTGAGGAATATACCAAGCGTTTAAAGGCGGACCCGGACGCGTTCATCGCGCAGCCGACGTTGGCGCTGTCCACTTGCCCAACCTACGTAGACGAGGGCGTCGCTCCACGTCACGTCGACCTCAGGCCGTTTGTGCTGTCAGGTCAGCGCACTACAGTCGTACCGGGGGGCCTGACACGGGTTGCCCTCAAAGAAGGCTCGTTGGTGGTAAATTCGTCTCAGGGCGGCGGCACCAAAGATACCTGGGTGTTGGAGCGGTGAGGGGAATGTCATGCTAAGCCGTACCGCCGACAATTTATACTGGCTGGGCCGCTACGTAGAGCGTGCCGAAAACACCGCACGCCTTTTAGCCGGCACGCAACGCTTGAGCCTGATGCCAATCCCGACTGACGAAGCAGGCAACCTTTGGCGAAATTTGTTTCAAAGCGAGTTCGAAGAAAACGCTTTTCTCGCCAAGCACAGTGAATTTTCGGAAACGCCGGTGATGGAATACATGGCATTAGACCCAGAAAACCCGTCCAGTATTTATTCCTGCGTTCATGGTGCCCGCGAGAATGTTCGAGCGGCCCGCCACGTGTTGACCACAGAAATCTCGCAATGCATTAACGAAACCTGGATGGAAGTTAAGAAGTGCCGCCCGCAAGACGTCATTGATCGCGGCACACAGAATTATTTGGACAGCATCAAAGAACGCGCACACTTATTTCGGGGCGTCGTTCACGGCACCATGCGCCGGGGTGAACCATTTATGTTCTGGGAACTCGGCGCCGCGTTGGAGCGCGCGGAAAATACGTCGCGCCTGATGCTCGCGCGCTCTGCCGCGTTCCATCGCGCAGCCAAACGCGATGACGGCTTTGATTTTTATCGTTGGGGCACGTTCCTGCGTACCGCCAATGCGTATAGTGCGTATCGGCAATTATATCGCGATATCGATCCCGTCTCAGTCGCCGACTTGTTAATCTTAAACACACAAATTCCACGTTCGCTTTTGTCGTGCATCGAAGATTCCGCCGAAGTTTTACGCAACTTAAAGCGCGAAGCACAATGTGCCGCGATGGCTGAACGTTTAGCGTCTGAACTGCGGACGATGCGCCTCGATACCATTTTACGTTCTGGACTTGAGGGCTTTTTGCACGATTTCCGCAAACAAGTGCACGTGCTCAGCGATCAAATTCGCGTCGACTTCATCATGGTTCGGTAACCGGAGAAACCCATGCGCCTGACCATTGTCCACGAAACTCACTATCGATTTGCCGAGATGGCCAATCATTCGATCCAGTACTTGCGCCTTACCCCGCGTCAGGACGCGGGCCAACGCGTGCTGTCATGGTCAGTCACGACACCCGGCACGATGACGCCTTGGGTGGATGGGTTCGGCAACAATATTCACGTATCAACCGTCGACGGCCCCCACGATGAAATCAAAGTCGTCGTCGAAGGCGTGGTCAAAACCATCGATACCGTCGGCGTGCTGCCGGCCCGTGACGGCCTGCCACCGTTGCTGTTCATGCGCGATACCAAGTTCACCGAAGCAGGGCCCGGTGCGATTGCGCTGGCGAACGAAGCAAAGCCCGCCATGGATGGCGGCGCACTTCCCGGTATGCACGCCCTTACCAATCTGATCGCCGACAAGATCGGCTACTACCCAGGTGCCACGACGACGGAGACACTGGCCGAGCAGGCCATTAAGTCGGGCGCCGGGGTCTGTCAGGACCATGCACACATTTTTATCGCCTGTGCACGTGTGCTGGGGCTGCCTGCGCGGTACGTCAGCGGCTACATTCTTGCGGGCCAAGACAACGACAGTCACGTCGCATCCCACGCCTGGGCCGAAGTCTTTATCGACGGGCTGGGATGGGTCAGCTTTGATCCGACCAACCGACAATCGGCGACAGAAGAATACGTGCGACTCGCCATCGGTTTCGATTATCCAAGCGCCGCGCCGATCCGCGGATCCCGTTACGGTGGCGGGATGGAAGAAATGACCGTTCGCGTGCAGTTGGAACAAACTCAAAACTAATCAATCACTTAGCGCCTCAAATGTCTTCGCTGATCAAGCCACGCATCACATTTTTAGGTGATGCTTGCTCGCAGACCCGAATCATGTGCAATGATATCCCTTCGCAATCATTGCGTATGACCTTACGGACGGGACATTAATGACCTATTGCCTGGGAATTCGACTAAATGAAGGCCTTGTGTTCGCCGCTGACTCGCGCACCAATGCCGGGGTCGACAACATTTCAAAATTTCGCAAACTGTTCGTGTTTGAAAATCCAGGCGAGCGAATCATCTGTGTGCTGACCGCCGGCAATCTTGCCATCACACAGGCCGTGATCTCACAGTTAGAAGAGGGCCTGGACGGCGGCACCGAAGACGATACGCTCTACAAGGTTGATTCACTGTCTGCGGCCGCAAAAATGGTCGGCGATGCGCTTCGCAATGTGCGTGCCCGTGACGAGGCATATTTGAAGTCTGAAGATGCTGACGCAACGTCGACGTTCATCATCGGCGGACAGATCGCCGGGCGACGGATGCGCTTGTTCCAGGTTTACAGCGCCGGCAACTACATCGAAGCGACCGAAGATACACCATATATGCAGATCGGTGAGTCCAAGTACGGGAAACCGATCCTGGAACGTGTCGTCACACCGCAGATGGATCTTTTGCAAGCTGCTAAATGCGCGCTGGTATCCATCGACTCAACGATCCGGTCCAATGTTGCCGTCGCACCACCGATCGATATGCTGATTGTGCGCGCAGATGATTGTAAAGTGGGGGTCGAACATCGCATCATGGTCGATGATTCGTATTACACGAACATCTCGCGCTTGTGGGGTGAAGGCTTGAAGAATCTGTTTGAAAGTCTGCCTGATCCGCATTGGTTCGACGACGTCTGCTAACTCGACGGAGACCGCATGAACCGCGCCGACAAACGCCGCCAACAGAAGATGGCCGCGAAGGCTGCCAGCCGTCGCCCGCCGGACGCGCGCGCGTTTGAAGCGGGTGCTGAACATTTTCAGGCGGGCCGCTTCCAAAAAGCAGCCGATGCATTTGCCTTGGTGGTTAAAGCACAGCCTGACAACATCGATGCGCTGAACAATCTAGGTATCTCGCTGCTTCGCGCCGGTAACCCGAACGCAGCGTTGCAGCCGTTCCAGAAAATGGCCGCGCTCAGCCTAAAATCTGCCGATGCACAATTTAACCTGGGTACAGCCTATGACGAGATCGGCTTATATCCGGATGCCGAAACGGCTTACCGGGAAGCCATCGCCTCGGCACCCGATCATGTGATGGCGTACAGCAACTTGGCCGGTGTCTACATGGAAATGTCGCGCCAGACAGATGCAATCACATGCTATGACCAAGTGATCGCTCGCGCCCCTGATTTTCCGGGGGTCTATTTTGCTAAAGGCGTTGCCCTTCAAGAACTGGAAAATTTCATCGCCGCCATCGATAACTATTGCACGGCGCGAGATGCCCCGGGGGCAGACGACCGGACGAAAGCCGGCCCACTCGCCAACATCGGTTTTTGCCATAAACAATTGGATCAACTGGATGACGCAGCGGCAGCTTATGCCGAAGCGGTCTCATTGGCGCCGCACGACGCCTCTATCCTCGCCAACTTAGGCGATACCTATTTGAAGCTTGGCGAGTGCGATGCGGCGTTGGCGATTGCCGACGACTTCTTGGCGGCGCATCCGGGTGATATCACGATGCTGGCCTTCAAAGCGGCGGCGTTGAATGAAGCGGGCGGTAGTACCGGGCTCGCACATCTTTCCGACTTTGACCGGATCGTACAGCCGATGCAAATCGACGCCCCGAATGGGTATACGGATATGACCACCTTCAACGCCGCGCTCAGCGACTTTGTGCTGAACCATCCGACGTTGATCATGGCACCCGCGTCCTATTCGACCATGAACGGTCGACACACATCTGAATTGATGACGATGCCCGAAGGCCCAATGCGCGATTTCGTGCGCGTGATCGGCGCAGCAGTAGATCGCTATCGAAAGACTGTCCCGGTTGATCCAGGCCATCCTTGGCTCGCTCAGCGCCCCGATAAGACGAAATTGGTCGGCTGGTCGGTGGTGATGGACTCTCAAGGCCATCAACTCAGCCATATTCATCCATCGGGTTGGTTGAGCGGCGTGTATTATCCGAAATTACCGGACGTCATCGCCGACGATGATCCAGCGCACGAGGGATGGATCGAATTCGGACGCACCACGGACCATTATTTCGGCTCACAGGCACCGGAAGTTCATCTGATCAAGCCGCGCGAGGGGTTGATGGTGCTGTTCCCATCGTATTTCTATCACCGCACGATCCCATTTACGTCGGATCAGCATCGGATATCCATCGCTTTTGACGTGGTACCCGTGCTTTAAAAGTAAAGATGTTAGCAGCCTGTGCGCGTTAGAAAAACGACGCCAACAAAAACAACAGCAAGACGCCAGCAACAATCAACACCATAGTGCCAACCTGCAGCGTGCCTGACATGTTTGAGCGTGCGCCGTATTGCCGCTCAACCGACGCAATAATATCCCGTAGCACGCTCAAGGTCTCAACCCGCAACATTCGATCAATCTCGCCGATCCAACGGCCAAGCACACGGATCACCGCGGGCGCCAAGCGACGATAAAACCAATCCGTATCCAAGTTGATAGATTTTATGGGTGTCGGGTAAATCTTGTAGATAGTCAGGATGATAAACGCCAAAGCAGAGAACATCAGCATCTGCATCTGCGTAATGACGTGTGCGACCGTGTACGGCGCGTAATCGACCGGGAACGGCAAAATGTCATAAAGCGCCTTCGGATAAACGCCAACAAAAATACACAAGAACGCTGTGATCGCCATCGCCGCCAACATATTCCATGGCGCTTCTTGAACCCGACGTCCGCTATCTTTTGCGAAAAAGGCGAAGTAGGGGACCTTGATGCCGACGTAGTGAAACACGCTGGCCGATGCGAACAGCAAAACGCCCCAGACGAACCAGCGACCGTCGCCCGCGACCGCAGACAAAATCATCGATTTAGACACGAAGCCGGCAAACAGAGGGAATGCTGAGATGGACGCCGCGCCGACCACGCAAAACCCAGTTGTCCAAGGCATCGACTTGTACAAACCACCCAAATCCGAAGCCTTACAGGTGCCGGTGCGATACAACACAGCGCCAATCGACATGAATAGCAGCGCTTTATAAAGAATATGATTGAACGCATGCGCTGCTGCACCGTTCAACGCCAGTTCGGTGCCGACACCGATGCCGACGACCATAAAGCCGAGCTGGTTATTCAATGAATACGCCAATACCTTGCGCAGATCGTTCTCAATCACCGCATAAAAGATCGGGAACGCAGCCATGGTGGCGCCGATATAAATCAAGATCTCGGTGCCGGCATAACCACGTGCCAGGGCATACACGGCAAGCTTGGTCGTAAATGCACTCAGCACCACCGTGCCAGTGATCGTGGCTTCGGGGTATGAGTCTTGCAGCCAGTTGTGCAATAGCGGGAATGCACATTTAATGCCGAAGGCCAATAAGATCAGTTTACCGGCCAAGCTCTCAATGCCGATGTGACCGAACGAGATTGAACCGGTATCATGATACCATACCAGCACGCCCGATAGCAGGATAACGCCTGAGCCCACCTGAATAAGCAAATAGCGCATCCCGGTTTTGAACGCACGCTCGGTCCGCGTTGCCCAGATCAGGAAAACCGATGAAATAGCGGTCAGTTCCCAATACACGAACAGCGTCACCAAATCTCCAGCAAACACGGCACCAATGGCCGCGCCTGCATAAATTGGCGCTGAGACCTGTTGCATGATGTCTTTGTCATGCCAGGCGAATAGCATTGCCAGGTAAGCCGCAATATTGAAGATGTAGCCCCAAACCTTTGCGAGCGCATCGACACGCAACAGTTCAAGCGTCATGCCGAACGCATCCATCGTCACCGAGGTGCCGTTTTCCAAGCCGTACACGTGGGCCAGACCGATAAGCGGCAGCACCAACAAGTACCAGCGCCTGAGCGCATGGGGCATTAACGGCACCAAGACGGCACCGATGATGAGAATAAGGCCGGGGTTGAGACTACTCATTTTTGTCGTAGTACTCCTCGTCCCGCATCAAGATCACACGCATCAATTTGGTGACCAGCACCAGTCCGACGCAAATCACGAAGCCATAGATCGCATAAAACCCGAACAGCGACTCAGCGGCGAAATACGGATGCTTATGATAAAACGCCTCGGCAGCAAACAACACCATGCACGCGACGACCACGAACCCAATAACCTTTTTGACGTTCTTAGAGTCATCAAGCCAATATTTGCGCGGATCGTGGAACTTGGTTTCATGTTCGCTCATATCAGCCTCCGAAGACCGGTGCTAGGAATAGGCGGATGCGGTCGGCATAGAAAAACAACGCAAAACAGCCGAACGTCGTCAACACAATGGGCGCCAAACACATCACCGGCGCTTCCTTGACGCCCTTAATGCCGAACGTCAGATGCTTCAGCATTGGATGATCCGGCGGCGCATGGTGATCGTCATGGCCATCATGCGCATGCACAGCCGCGGACTTCTCCTTGCCGAAAAAGCCGTAAAGTACAACCGGCATCAAATATGCTATATTCAACAAAGACGAGATCATCAGCACAGCGACAAAGATCAGTTGTTCCGTTTCCACTGCGGCCATTGCCAGATACCACTTCGACCATACGCCCCCCAATGGCGGCAAGCCGATAATCGATAATGAGGCTATAAAGAAACAGAAGAACGTCACCGGCATCTTGCGGCCGAGACCGTGCATATCGGATATCTCGGTCTTATGCGCAAAGACGATGATTGCCCCGGCACAGAAGAATAGGGTGATCTTACCGAACGCGTGCATAACAATATGCATGGTCGACCCCATGGCACCAATGTTCGACGCCAACATGGCGCCGAGAACGATATAACTGAGCTGGCTGACCGTCGAATACGCAAGTCGCGCTTTCAGGTTGTCTTTGCGCATGGCGACAAGGCTCGCCAGCAAGATCGTTGCCGCAGCAACATATGCCAACCATGTCGATACGCCGGTAGTGGCAAGGGTATCGATGCCAAAGATATAGACGCTGACTTTGATCACAGAGAAAACACCGGCCTTCACAACGGCGACGGCATGAAGCAAAGCGCTGACCGGCGTCGGCGCGACCATGGCGGCGGGCAGCCATCGATGGAACGGCATCAAGGCGGCTTTACCGATGCCGTAAATATACAGCCCGAACAGCACCCCGATCACCCCGACGGGCGCGTTGCCGGCGAGAATACCGCCTTCCCGGAAATCAAGCGTGCCGGCTTCAACGTACGTCCAGATAATAGCGGTGAGCAGGAACGTAATCGATGTCGAAAGCAAAATACCCAAATACACGCGACCGGCGCGCCGCGCTTCGTCGGTACCGGAATGGGCCACCAACGGAAATGTCGAAATCGTCAGGATTTCGTAGAATACGAACAGCGTCAGCATGTTGCCGGCAAAGGCGATACCAATCGCCGACATGATGGCAATCGCGAAGCAGAAGAAGAACCTTGTCTGATTGGCTTCATGATGCCCACGCATGTAGCCGTAGGCGTAGAACGACGTCAAAATCCACAGGAAGCTGGCGATTCCGGCGAACAACATACCGATGGGCTCAAGCGTGAATGTGATCGAGAGGCCAGGCAGCATCTCCAGCAGCGTGACACTGGGTCTGGCGCCGCCGTCGACGATGCCGATCAGCGTCCAGACAATGGAAAATAAAATGACGGCGGAAATCACCGTTATGCCGTCGCGCACGTTGGCCGAGCCTGGGCCCGAAAATAGCACGAACAGCGAACCCAAAAATGGCACGCCCAGCGCCAAAAGAATCAGGGTTTCAGCGCTCATTTAGAGCCACCAAGCAGGCTCTCAGCGGCAGCCATCGCCAAATCGCCGGTGAACGTCGCATCGATGCCAAACCAAAACACGGCAGCCAGCAGAACGTATGTCGGAATCAACAGGGTCATCGGCGCTTCGGTCATCTGGCCATGACCAATGGCCGGGCTGCGGAAGTACATCATCTCGACCACCCGCCACACATAAATTATCGCCAAAAGCGATGACAACATGATCAACAACGCAATTGGCCACCAACCGGCCAATAATGCGCCTTGCACCAAATAAAATTTAGATACGAAACCGACCGTCAGCGGCACGCCGATCAACGAAAAACCTCCGGCAACAAAAGCCGCCGCAGTAAATGGCATCCGCTTACCAAGCCCAGCCATGTCTTCAAGTTTCACAGAGCCAAGCATGTACATCACGCACCCCATCACCATGAACAGCGCACCTTTCATCAGCGCATGGTTAAACATGTGAATGATGCCGCCGGCCATCGCCAGCGCATTGCCGATCGAGATACCTAAAATCATATAGCCGACCTGTGCGACACTCGAATATGCAAGCATGCGCTTTATGTTGGTCTGGAAGATCGCCATCAACGAGCCCGCGAACATGCCCGCAACCGCCAAGATGATCACGGCGAAGCGAAGGTTGTAGGTCTCAAGCGGCTCGATATCGCCGAAAACGGTAAAAATCAGGCGGATCAATGAATAAATCGCCACCTTGGTTGCGGTCGCGGCCAGGAACACGGTCACCGCGCTGGGCGCAAAGGTGTAAGCGTTCGGCAGCCAAAAGTGCAGGGGGAACATCGCCAATTTGAGGCCAAAACCGACAACGATAAACGCCAGCGCCGCATGCACAGTGCGGGTATCTTGCACTGCCGGCAAAAGCGTCGCCAAGTCGGTCATGTTGAGTGAGCCGGTCATCTGATACAGCATGCCAATACCGATGACATAGAACGTGGCACCGAGCGTGCCCAAAATCAGATAACGTAGCGCCGCCGTCAATGCGCGACGGTCTTGGCCTATACCGACCAGCACGTATGTCGCCAGCGACGAAATCTCCAGGAACACGAACAAGTTAAATGCATCACTGGTCACCGCCATGCCCAACAAGCCGGCAATGCAAAGCAAAAGCATGCAATAGACCAAATAATGGCGTTCTTTTGGGATTTCACGCTCAATGCTAGTTTTTGCATAAGGCAGCACAATGGCGGCCAAGGCAGCGACGATAAGCACGACAAATGCACCTAATTCGTCGACCCGATAAACAATACCCCACGGTCCAGGCCAGTTGCCGAGATCATACGAAATCGTCCCACCTAACCAGACCTGCTGCAGTAATTGCACGGCCAAAGCCATCGTTACCAAGCAAACAACGGTCGCCCATGCCCAAGCCGTAACGCTATTGCGTAGCAATATGCAGAAAGGCGCCGCAATCAACGGCACGATCACGACCAAAACCGAGATATGCGTCTCTATGAAGCTCACGCGTTGTTACCTTCATCTTCTTGTTGGTCTTCAAGTGCGCGGAGCTCATCGTCTTCGATGATACCGAAGCTTTCTTGGACACGAACCACCAAAGCCAGACCGAGCGCAGTCATGGCTAGGCCGACAACAATCGCCGTCAGAATCAAAACGTGGGGCAGGGGGTTCGAATAAACCTCGATACCATCGGCCAAAATCGGCGCGGTGCCGCCTTTGACCTTGGCCACAGAGATATAAAAAACAAACACCGACACTTGGAATACGTTCAGACCAACGATTTTCTTGATAAGGTTTTCGTGAGCAATAACGATGTAAAGGCCGATCAACATCAGCAAAAACACGAACCAATAATTCAAAAGCCCTGGGAAGCTAAGATCAACCATTGTCACCCCCGATATCATCAACTGGGTTGACGTCGGCGGCAGCGCGCCCGGCAAAGGCACAGAATATCGTCATAACAGCAGCAAAAACCGTCATCCCGACGCCAAACTCAATCAAGACGATGCCGATATGCTGTCCCCCTTGGGGCGTTGCGCCAAGGACATTGTAACCCAAAAAATTGCCGCCCATCAGCATGGTGACAACGCCGACCCCCGCATACAGCAACACGCCCAATACCAAAACTACGCGCGTCAACCACGACGGCAAAGCCTCACGCAGTGTGCCCAGGCCGAAAATCAGACCGTAAAGCACGAACCCAGCGGCAAAGATCACGCCCGCCTGAAAGCCGCCACCAGGCCCAAAATCGCCATGCCACTGCACGTATAGCCCAAACAATAAAATAAATGGGATCAAAAGCTTGGAGACAACCCGAAGAACGATTTTACGGCGCATACCGGTCATTTATCGCCTCCGCTTTTTTTCGCAGGGCGTCGGCGCGTTCGTCCGATTAAACAGATCACACCACACGCAGCGGTAAAAATCACAAACACTTCGCCCATGGTATCGTAACCGCGATAGCTCGCGAGAACCGATGTTACTGCATTCGGCAAGCCGATTTCAGCCATGGAGTCATTCAGGTAACGCGGCGCAACGTGTTGCTGCGCGGGCGCCATCGGGTCGCCGAACAACGGCATATCCAAACTGCCATATACCAACGCGGCACCGACAAGCGCACAAACAATCAAGCCTTTCCAAGCATTGCTGTTTGGCATCGCCTTTTCGCGGTCCGATGTCAGGGCAAGCGTACCGATCATCAATACCGTTGACGCACCGGCACCGACCGCGGCCTCGGTAAATGCCACGTCGACCGCGTCCAAAATCACATAAAGCGTGGCGCCCAACAGGCTGTAAATTCCGCTCAGCATCACGACAGCAAACAAGTTACGGATGCGGGCTATGGCCACGCCGGTCACGCCCATAAAAGCAAGCATTGCCACGTTCAGCAGGTCTGAAGAGAGAATTTCAAGGTTCATCACCCAATTCCTCCCTGCGACCTATCCGTAGATTTGGTCTCGGCGGCAAGCTTCTTATCCGCATCATCCACTGCCGGTAGGCTATTATGATTAATCGCCGCACGCGCCAACGCAAACGTCGCTGTCGGACCGGTGAAGAAAATCAACAGTAAGACGATCACCAGTTTTGCCAAAACCAACGTAAAACCAACTTGGAACATCAAGCCGATGAACACAAAGCCGACGCCCAACGTGTCGATTAGCGACGCCGCATGCAATCGTGCGAACATGTCGCGCATCTTGAGAAGGCCATAGCCGCCGATCAGGCAAAACGCGAGGCCCGTCACGATGAAAATCCAGCTCAAAACGTCCAATGCGGCTTCCATCAAATATCTCCCGCCGGATCGCCGTCATCGCCATGCCCCATATCGGCATAGGTCACGTACTTGGTAACCGCAATCGTGCCGATAAAGTTGATCAGCGCGTAAACGATCGACAGATCTAAAAACTCAGGACGATCATCGATAAAGCCATAGATCGCGATCAGCATAACCGCCAATGTGCCGAACACGTTGACGGCAAGAATACGGCTGTAAACCGACGGCCCGATTAGGGCGCGCGCAAGCGCCATCGCCATAGTCACGACAACTCCGACGGCGGCAACGGTAAACATCATGCTGCGCCAACCTCGTGCTTTGTATCTGTGGGGACGGAATCACCCATCAAATTGCACACGCGAGCGTTCATCTCGCCACTGCGCAGACCATCCGCAGTTTCGTCCATCAAGGCATGCACGGTGATGACATCCTCATCGACCGAAATCGAGACGGTACCCGGCGTCAGCGTGATCGAGTTCGCATACACGGTGCGGCCCAGCGCATCCGATTGACTGGCGCGGACCTGCAGAACCTGCGGATTGACGTCGCCGGTCAAAATTGCCTTGGCGACGGTGATGTTAGAAACGACGATTTCTTTTACAAGCCATGGAAAATAGGTGATTCCGGGCACCGTGAGATGGATCGGATAGCCCTCACGATCGCAGACATCCAAACGCCGTGCGATCACCACGCACAACGCAATCGATGCAATGCCAAGAGCAATAATCAACGGCAGCCAGTAGCCGGAAAGCAGCACCCAAAACGCTGCAAGCGCCGCGGCTAATCCGAGTGTCCGTGTCACGTAATCCCCCTCAACGCCGCTGAAACATCCCAATCTCATTCTCGGCATACGCCGAAACCTCTTGTCCCTTTATAGGGTTAGCCTTTTGCTTTACGAGGTTGTGTTAGATTTAATTTAGGGACTCGAACACACTGTGACCAGTATAATTTCTTCATTTGTGCGTGCAATTCCAGTAAGCCTGCTGATGTTCGTGCTCCTGCCCATTGGGGCGCAGGCCGATGCGCGCGTTAATTTGACGGTTGAAGGGACAAATGGGCCCCATACCTTTCAGATCGAAGTTATGCAAAGCGCAGAAGATCGTGCGCGTGGGCTGATGTTTCGGCGTGCGCTTGATGCGGATGCCGGTATGCTGTTCGACTTTCGCACTGACGGCATTGCGCGAATGTGGATGAAAAATACCTACATCCCGCTCGACATGCTGTTTATTCGAAGCGACGGCATCATCACCAATGTCGCCCATGATACCGTACCGCATTCAACAGCAGTGATCGCGTCGGACGGACCGGTCCGCTATGTTCTTGAAATCAACGCAGGTCTAGCGAAAAAACTTGGCATAAAAAAGGGCAACCGGGTGTCGCTGCCGAAAGATCCTTAAATTCCGTTATGCTTTTTGAGCGCAAGTGCGCGACGGCGGAAAATAAATGTGCACTTTGGTGCCAACATCGATATCACTCGATATCGTTATATTGCCACCATGCAGTTCAACCAATGCATTCACAATCGGCAGGCCAAGACCTGTGCCCGGAATATTGCGAGTCAGCGGATTATCAATACGACCAAACGGTGCCATCGCCGTATTTGTCTCGTCGACCTCGAAGCCGGCCCCAGTGTCCGAAACGCATATACAAATACCGCCATCGTGCTGCAGAGAGATATCCGTCGTAATACTACCATCCACGCGATTAAATTTTTCAGCGTTTGAAAGGATATTATACAAAACTTGAGAGATCGCACGACGATCCGCGAATAAATACCGCGCCTCAGCTTCGATAGTGCGATTGATCGAAATATTTCGATCGCCTAAGCAACCGACAAATAGTTTCTCGGACTGCGCCAAAAGCTCTTGCAGATCGAGGCGTTCTTCGTGAAGCGTAAGCTTGCCTGCCTCAATTTTGGACAAGTCCAAAAGATCGTTGATTAGACTGAGCAAGTGTTCACCGCTGACATAGATGTCATTGGCGTAATCCATGTAAATGTCACCGCGGTCGAAACCAAGTGTTTGCGCACGTATGATATCTGAAAACCCTAGAATCGCATTCAACGGGGTGCGCAACTCGTGGCTCATGTGCGCAAGAAATTGTGATTTTGCGCGACTGGCCTCTTCTGCGCGTTCTTTTTCTTTACGTAGCGCGCGTTCCGCCCTCACAAGTTCAGTGATATCGCGACCGACACCGCGATAGCCCTGAAAGTCTCCCACATCGTCAAATACCGGCTTACCGCTAATGGACACATCTCGTTGATCACCATTTACATCCAGACGATGATATCGAAAATCCTGAAATGCTTTACGGCATAGAAGCACCGCTTCGTGTGCCGCGATCGCTTCCGCATCAAAATTTTCAGGCAGTAAATCAATGCGCGTTTTACCGTACAACTCTGCTGCCGGCACACCCAGTATCGTTTCAATCGTATCCGACATATAAGTAAATTTCAGATCGGAATCCATTTCCCAAAACCAGTCCGCCGCGATGGAACCGAAATCACGCAAACGTTGCTCACTTTGGCGAAGGGCATTTTCAACCTTTTTTTGCTCGGTGATTTCGCTGGCCATGACGATGGTGCGACCATCCGCCAATCTCGCTTCGTTGATCAAGACGGTTCGCCCATCTTGACGTTCAACCTCGAACGGTCGACCAGGGTTGTTAAACAGCAACAACCGCTCTTCTAAAAGATTGGTTGTTCGCCCATTCACCGAACGAATTTGCCCCATTTTAATTTGTTGCTGTATGTGGTCGGCGAACAGCACGCCTAAACAACATGATTCCGGCGCCTCCGCATTCAATAGACCAAATTTTTCATTAAACAAAATCAATCGGCCATCACGATCCCACATCGAAAAATGGGCGTTCAATGCATCGATCGCGGCCATCAAACTGGATTGCGCCGACTCCATCCGCGCCTCGGTCAAAATCTGATCGGTAATATCCATAGCAGTGCCGATATAGCCTATGAACGTGCCGTCCGAATCAAAAACAGGCTCACCTGTCGACGTGATTGTCCGTACATCTCCATTCGGCCAGCTTCGGGTGTAGCGAAAATCCTTAAATGGTCGATGCGCAATTAGGTCGTTTAAGTGCGCGCGCCATTCCGGTCTGCTAAAGTCATCACATGCTAATTCCATGCGGGTTTTGCCGATTTGAGCACCCATCTCGACCCCACCGGCTTTTTCAACCGCCTTCGACATATACGTGAATCGATGCTCGGCGTCGGTGCGCCAAATCATTTCTGACGTGGTCTCGGCGATGGTATCAAGCACAAGTTCGCGATCGCGCAAGGTCACACGCAACGCGTCGATTTCTGCGCGAAGCAAATCTAGATCATCGTCCGCAGCCAATAACGTATCGTCTTTTTGCAGGTTGTCTGGTCCCATTTTTTTAGCGAGCTTTAAATATTTACTGTATCGGTCGAACAGACTATCAGCATTAACACTCGCTAAAAATACCCGTTTTGGTCGCAAAACAACATCAAGACGTTTTCGCCTGTATTTTCGCCCAGGTATCGCGCAGCGTCATGGTGCGGTTGAACACCGGCTTTGCTGCCGTGCTGTCCGGGTCGGGTGCAAAATACCCCAACCGCTCAAACTGCAAGGCCTCGCCAACCGGCCAATCGGCCAACGACGGCTCCAATTTGCAGTTTTCAAGCACGCTGCGGCTATCGGGATTGAGCGCTTCGATAAAGTCGCGATCTTTCCCAGGTGCTGGGTCCACGAACAGGTGCTCGTAAAGCCGGACCTCGGCGTCGATCGCATGCGCAGATGAGACCCAATGCAGAACGCCTTTGACCTTACGCCCATCCGGCGCATCGCCACCCTTGGTTTCAGGATTATAAGTGCAACGCAGTTCGATCACGTCTCCGGCGTCATTTTTAATGACCTCGTTGCAGGTCAAGAAATACGCCCACCGCAACCGCACTTCGCGGCCAGGGCCTAAGCGGAAAAATTTCTTCGGCGGGTCTTCCATAAAATCATCATGTTCGATATACAACTCTCGTCCAAAGGGCACTTGGCGGGTGCCGGCAGCATCGTCCTCGGGGTTATTGACCGCGTCCAACATCTCGGTCTCGCCTTCGGGATAGTTCTCAATCACCACCTTCAGCGGGTGAATCACCGCCATCCGGCGCTCCGCAACCTTATTCAAATATTCCCGCACACAGTGATCCAGCAATGCGGGGTCAACGACACTGTCAGACTTTGTAACACCCAAACGCGAGACGAAATCACGCACCGCAACGGCCGGAATCCCGCGCCGACGCAGGCCTGACAACGTCAGCATGCGCGGATCGTCCCAGCCGTCCACATGGCCATCTTTGACCAACTGCGTCAGCCGCCGTTTCGAGAGCACAGCATACGACAAATTAAGCTTTGCAAATTCGTACTGACGGGGCCGGGCAGGGGTCGGCAGATTTTCCACCAACCAGTCATACAACGGGCGGTGATCTTCGAATTCAAGCGTGCACAACGAATGCGTCACGCCTTCAATCGCATCAGATTGACCGTGTGCGAAATCGTACGTCGGATAAATACACCAAGTATCACCGGTGCGTGGATGCGGCTTTTTCACGATCCGATAGATCACCGGATCGCGCATGTTGATGTTGCCGGACGCCATGTCGATCTTGGCACGCAGCACTTTTGCGCCATCAGCAAACTCGCCGGCCTTCATGCGCCGAAATAGATCCAAGTTTTCGTCTGCGGTACGGTCCCGGTAAGGGCTGTTGCGCCCGGGCTTGGTCAGCGTGCCACGATATTCACGAATCTCGTCCGCCGTAAGGTCATCGACATAGGCTTTGCCGTTCTCGATCAGGTTCTCGGCCCACGTATACAGCGTGTCGAAATAATCGGATGCGTGCTTTGGTGCGCCAGCCCACGTGAAGCCCATCCAGCGTACATCGGCTTCGATGGCATCGATGAATTCTTGTTCTTCTTTGGCCGGATTGGTGTCGTCGAAGCGCAAATTACACGCACCGTCGAATTCTTCAGCGATGCCAAAGTTCAAAAAGATAGATTTGGCATGGCCAATATGCAGATAGCCATTCGGCTCAGGCGGGAAACGGGTGACGACTTTCGATGTGGTGCCGTCGGCCAGATCCTTGCGAATGATCTCGCGAATAAAGTCGCGCGGCTCCATTTTTCCGGCATCGGAATCGTTGGGCGCATTTGACGTGGTCGGGGTATTGCTATCGGACATGATGTCTCCGCTGTTGGCCGTGCCGGCTATCTCTGCCAAAATTCGCGGCAAAGGGAAAGGGAAACGCGCGATCAACCCTTACAAGCGAAAACCGCAAACGAAAAACCCCGGCCAATCTGACCGGGGTTTTAGACGTTCGAAGACATGAGATCTCCTTAGATCAGTTGCATCGCAATCGCGAGAATAGCAACAGCACCGACGAAAGAGCCCATGACGGTGTTGAAAATTTGATGGTCCATGACGTTTCTCCGTCAAAAGGGTGAAGTGTGTTTTACCGCGCCTCTTTACGCTGCGTCTAACGCATACACCAACGCTGATTAAGCATCCCCCGCATGCAAAAACAGCATGGCTCCGGAGAAAGCCATGCCGCCTTTTATCGACGTGGGTTGGAGCTTCTGTGTGTGGCAGTGGCGCCCAAGCCCAGCGTCAGAATTCTATTTATGTCCGCTTTTAGATTTTGTCTACCGGGCGCTTACCTTTGCGCCTGCTCAGTAGGTTGATCTAAGTCCGCACGTTTCGTCGCGATCAACGACAAAATCTCGCCTTCGGTCATGGGTACGGCGACAACCAGATCGGCGTCGGCGACGTCCGCGTCACAGCCTGCAAACGCGGGATGGGCGACGGTGGTCAAGGCCAACGCAAATATACCAAACGCCGCATAGCGCAAATATCGAACGGTCATCATGGCACCTCCCTGATGTTTCATATAAAGGTTACGCGGTGCGTGCCTGATCAGTTCACAAATAAAATCAGGTATTTTCAGCGCATGTAGAAAGTTACGTTTGGGTTGTGATCTGCGCTTGCTAATGATCTCATCAAACCGTAAGTTCCGCGCGGATCGGGGAGTAGCGCAGCCTGGTAGCGCATCTGGTTTGGGACCAGAGGGTCGCAGGTTCGAATCCTGTCTCCCCGACCATTTTTCCCAAGCGGCTCACGATATACGGCATTCCGATGCACGTGACGTAAGAAACCCCATCCAATGACCGAAGATGACTACCGCACCGATCTGGCGAAGAAAGAGTACCGCGAGCCCGCCTCTAAAACGTGGGAAGCGGATCGCTTCAACGACTCGCACACCCACGAATACGCGCTGTACCTGTTAATTACCCAGGGTGAAATGACCCTCGAAGTCGAAGATTCAGATGGAGTTGAGACAACCAAATGCGCTTCGGGTGAGACCATTGAAGTCCCGGCACATGTGGTGCATACGGAACGCGCCGGCATCGAAGGCGTGACGTTCTGGGTCGCCCAAAAGTAACGCGCGACCCTGAGACGAATCTCAGCCCGCCAGCAGCATCTGCCCAAGCATGCCCATCATAAACCCAAAGACCGCGCCCAACGGTGGGCCCCATCGTTGACGTACGTGGGCGTCGGGGGCGATGTCTTGAAACGTCAGATAAATAATCCCACCCGCCGCGAACAGCATCAACGCCCCCAACATGGCAGGCTGGTCCCCCAGCAGCGCGTCACCACTGAATGCTGCCAGCGGCCCCAGTAATACCAGCGCACAAAACAGCCAAAGTGTCGGCCTGCGCCGGGCAGGGTGGCCGTGGATGATCTCGTGGAACGCATTAAAGCCCTCGGGCAAGTTCTGCATCGCGATCAACAGCGCCAACAGCAGCCCGACACTGTGCTCGCTTTCAGACGCCAGCATCGCCCCCATGGCCATGGCTTCGGGGATGAAATCCAACAGTATCGCCATAAACTGAGCCAATCTGCCACCCTTGAACTTGAGGCGTACCAGCCGGTCCATAAAAAAGAACACGAGACCACCAGTTCCGAACGCCAGCGCAGCGGGCAGGGGGCTCAACGCTGCCGTGCCTTCCGGCACCAACACCAAGGCGACAGCGGCCAGCAGGGTGCCCCCGCCGAACGCAATAATGGAATGTTTGAGCTCGGTTTCCAGCCAGTGCCGACGCAGCGGCGGAAACGTCGCCAAATACCCACCCAACGGAATCGTCGCACCGGCCAGGGTCGCATACAACAAAGATTGGAACAGTGGGCTCATCGGTGGTTAGGCGCCTTTATTCGCCGAGATCAGCAACCTTAATCAAACACACTCCTTGGATGGCCGACGATTCAATCGTCTCGTGGGCGTCGATTACGCCGTCCAGGGTGAACGGGCAGGTTTTGGAGACCATGTGCGTGAGCTGACCTGCCGCCAACAGCGCGTTGACGCCGTCGAACGTGGTTTTTTTCACGGCCTCGGTCAGGGCATAGATCGTGTACGGGCGGATCGTGATGTTTTTGAACATGATCGGCCAATACGGCAGCACCGGTTCCGGCACCGCGTCCGAACTATACGTCGTGATCACACCGTTCGGCGCCATGATATCGGCGAACAAATCGATGTTGGCGCCGAACGCGACTTCGGACAGGCGATTCACACCGGCGCCGTCGGTAATCTCGAGCACGCGGGCGCGCACATCTTCGGTTTTATAATTGATGACGTGGTCTGCACCGGCGTCTATGGCGATTTTCGCCTTCGCGTCGTTGCCGACGCTGGCGATCACGTTGGCACCAGCGAGCTTCGCCATCTGCACCGCATACCGCCCGACACGCCCGGCACCGCCTGAAACCATCACCCAAAGCCCTTCGACAGGGCCGTCCGAAAATACGCCATAGTGCGCGGTCACCGCAGGCACGCCCAGGCACGCACCGTCGGCCAGCGAGGCGCCGTCTGGCAGTCTCGGCGCCATCCAGGTGGGCAGGGTGCAATATTCAGCCTCAGTACCTAAGGCGCGACCGGCCTGCGCGCCGAAAATCCACACCCGCTCGCCGACGCGCGATGCCTCAACACCGTCACCCACCGCCGTGATAATCCCGGCGCCGTCATTGCCGCTGATGATCGGCGAGAAATTCGGCAATTCACGGCCTGATTCCCGGCGCTTCACATCGGTCGGGTTCACAGCGGAATACGCGATTTTCACCTGAACCTCGCCGGCAGCGGGGGGCACAGGCGCGATGTCGACCATCTCAAGCACCTGTTTTGCGGCACCGGCTTTACTGAATTGAATGGCTTTCATCATGTCTCTCCTAAAAATGTGAGTCTTTGACCTGTTGCGCTATGACATATCGCATCTGCGGCAGCGTTGACAGGGGGCGTTGTTCTTCGTCCTCGACGTCTGCCGAAAACCCGTTGCTATCGGCGTAATCTTGCGTATCTTCATCGAATATCAAACGCCGCGCGACAACACCGTACCGGAGGCAGCCATGCCAGACGTTCGCATCTACCAACCCAGCAAGACGGCCATGCAATCGGGCCGCGCCAACATTAAGAAGTGGGTGCTTGAGTTCGAGCCGGGGTCCCGCAAGGAAACCGACACGCTGATGGGCTGGACCGGGTCGCGCGATACCAACGGCCAGATTCGCATGCGCTTTGCCAGCAAAGAGGACGCAGTTGCGTTCGCGCAAAAGCACAAGCTGAGCTATCAGGTCTCAGACCCGAAAAAGCGCCGCATCAAGCCAAAAGCGTATTCCGACAATTTTGCGTTTGGCCGCAAAACTTTGTGGACCCATTGATGCGCTTGCGTCACCTGACCGTCACAGTCGGCGCGATAACGCTGCTGTTCGGCACAACCGTCGCCCAGGCAAGCTTTCTCGATAAGCTAAAAGATGCGGCGAAAGAAGCCACCAGTGGGACATCCGGCGGCAGCGGCAGCGTATCCGGCGCTGCTACATCGCTCAGCCAGTCGCAGATCATTGCGGGCCTCAAAGAGGCACTCCGTGTCGGGGCTGAGCGGGTAGTCGCACAATTGGGCGCCAAAGACGGCTTCAACGCCGACCCCGCTATCCATATTCCGCTGCCAGACAGCCTCAAGAATGCGCAAAGTATGCTCCGCAAGGCGGGGCTCTCCAGTTTGGCCGACGATGTTGAGCTTAAAATCAACAGCGCCGCCGAGGAAGCCACGCCGAAAGCCAAAGAGCTGCTTTGGAAAGCCGTCGAAGGGATGACCGTCGACGACGCGAAAGCGATCTACAATGGCCCCAAAGACGCAGCCACCCAATACTTTCGCCGGGTCACCGGCGCCGACTTAAAGGCCGCCGTTGAGCCGGTCGTCGAGCGCGCGCTCAACGAGGTCGGTGCCGTTTCCAGCTATGAGGCGTTGATCAGTAAATACAAAGCGCTACCGTTTGTGCCGGATGTGAAATCGGACCTCAAAGGACACGCGACGACAAAGGCGTTGGACGGAATTTTTCACTACCTTGCGACCGAAGAAGCGGCGATCCGTGCCGATCCCGCTGCACGCACCACAGACATCTTAAAAACCGTGTTCGGCGCGAAGTAATCTCGTTCCACATCATTGCACGACGGCTGAAGCGGCGCTAGGTTTCGCCGCGCGCTGAAACGCGTCGACACCACAACGACCCCGTAGCTCAACTGGATAGAGCAGTTGCCTTCTAAGCATCAGGTTGCAGGTTCAAGTCCTGCCGGGGTCGCCACTTTTAACTCATCCGTGCCATCGCCGCCTCAGCTCTCGGCAATCACCGCCTCGACATCAATTTCCATCAGCATTTCCGGGCGGGCGAGGCCGTTGACAATTAAGCCTGTTTGGCAGGGTCGTACACCGGTCAACCACCTTGCCAGCACCGAGAACACCGGCACACGATAATCCCGGTCCGTCAGGTAAACCGTTGTTTTGACGATGTCCGACAAGGACGCACCGGCTTCACGCAACAAAATGTCTGTGCAGCGCATCGCGGTGTCGGCTTGTGCCGCGGCGTCGCCTTCGCCGTTGAAATGGCCGTCCAGGTCCAGGCCCGTTTGGCCGCGCACCCAGACGCGATTTCCGGCGCGCACCGCCATGGCAAGCTCGTATTCGAAGTCTTCGCCGTTATGGCTCAGTTTATGTTCATAAGGTCGGATGCGTTGATGCGTCATGCGGAAGCTCCCAAATTGTGAATAGACCCAAAGGTATACGGAACGGCTCGGCACTGAAAACCTTCAGAATCGCGCGAGCATTGCGCGCCCACGTCAAATATGGCACCCATCCTTAGAGGTTTTAAGCATGGCATTTTCCGATGTTTCATCGACACGAAAGCGGCTTTTTGAATGACGAACGCAGAATCCCCGGCGGCGAGTGAGTTACAAAACCAGTTCGCCCTCGCTGTCGAGCGGTTTGAAGCTGGCGATGTCAGCGGCGCGCAAGCGATGCTCGAAGAAATGCTGACAAAAGTACCCGACCACCCGCAAATCCTCAATTACTTGGCCGTCACCGCGCACCTGAGCGGTGATCGAGCACGTGCGCAGACACTACTGACACGGACGGTCGAGATTGCGCCGGACTTTTTCGACGCCTGGAATAACCTGGGCCTTGTCACCTTCGAACAAGACAATCCAGAAGCCGCTGCCAAAGCGTTTCAGCATGCCTGCAACCTGGCACCCGACGCTGCCGACCCGATCATCAACCTAGGCCACGCCTTGCATGCCGCCGAGCAATGCCATGATGCAGTTGACGCGTATCGCAAAGGTCTGGCGATGCAACCGAACCATCCCACCGCCTGGGCGGCGATGTGTCGGGCGCTGTTGTTGGAGGGGCAATGGGCAGACGCAGCGGATGCCGCCGACCGGCAGCTCGCCCTTCAGCCCGGCCACACCGTGGCACTGGCGCTGAAAAGCGTGGCGCTTCAAGAAATGGGTGCGCAAGACGCGCTCAAGAAATTGGTTGATTTTGATCGCCTTATTCAGCGTTTCGAGATCGACGTTCCGGCGGGCTATCCCGACCTTGCAACGTTTAATCAGGCACTCACAGACTACTGCCAACAGCATCGGAGCCTGAAGTATGCGCCGAGCGACAAAGCGACGGAATTCGGCTCTCAGACAAACAATCTCGCCAAAGAGAGCGATTCGCCGGTCGTTGACTTGTTGGCAGCCATCGGACAATGCGCCGACCGTTATCGCGCACTATGTCCAATAACCAAGGATCATCCATTTCTCAGCCAACGGCCGGACACCTGGGAGTACGATATTTGGGCGACGGTGCTTGAAAGCGGCGGGCATCAGCAAAGCCATATCCATCGCATTGGTTGGTTAAGCGGGGTCTATTACGCGAAAAAGCCAGATGTCATAACGTCGGATGCGACGAGCACCGATAAAGCAGGCTGGATTGAATTTGGGCAACCAACCTTCTTTCCAAAGTCAAAAGCCGCGTCTATCACACAGTGTTACCCGCCGATAGAAGGGTGCTTATATCTGTTTCCGTCGTATTTTTATCACCGCACCATCCCGTTTTTCTCCGAAACGCCACGCATTTCGTTCGCGTTCGACCTCAGAGACCGCCCTATCACGCGCCAAGTGCCGTTCATTGATTACGTCGACGGATGACGCCCGTGTTGTTCATCACTTCCGTGATCACGCGTTATGCGCTACAAAAGAATCATGATGAAGCAGAATGCTTTCATATTTGCCCCGTACGTGGGCCTTGTGGCCCTTGCCGCAGTGCTGATCGGCGGCGGTGGCGCGCACGCGGGTAACCGCGTCAAAGGTGAGTACGCCCAGTCGCGCCAGCCCATCTATCAAGTCGGTGATCTTGACGTCAAATTATCGAAACTATGCCGCAAAGGCTTGTTTAAGCAGCGCAAGATACTGCGGCTGTCGATTGGTTATTTGGGCGACAAGGGGAAAGGCGTGACGGGCATCGCGCAGAAGAACTGGAATCTTTATGATCCGACCGGTGTCGCCGAAGACCAGCGCACCTATCATTTCTTTAATCAGGGTTATTCCAATTGCCGGGTTTACGTCGCCGTGACACCGCCGCCCCGCCGTCCGTAAGTCATTACGTGATGACGCTTCAATGACCGAATTTCTGGATTTGTTTCCGACCAAACTGGTGCACCGGCACCTCGACAATTTCGAAGAGCCGACCCGCGACCTGATCAAGCTGGTCCGCGAGATGGAGAAGGCCAACAAAAGCCTGACCACCGATTACCGGGAAAACAATCCGCTCGAATATGACCGCGCCGGACCGAATTGGCTGCGCGGCGAAATCAACCACACGGTTATCGAATACCTACAAAGCATCGGCATCGATTACGCGGTGAATTGGCAGATTCATGCCTGGGCGAATATCAACCGCTGGGGCGATTATCACGACCCGCACAATCACCCACACGCGTATTTAAGCGGCACCTACTATTTGAAGATGCCAAATGCCATCCAAAAGCCGACCCGACAGCGCAGTGACGTGCGCCCTGGCTGCATAACTTTTTATGACCCGCGTACAGGCTTCAACATGTCATCCATCCGCAACGACCCGTATGTGGACCCGGAATTCACGGTATTGCCGGAGCCTGGTTTGTTAATGATGTGGCCCGGATCACTGATGCATTTCGTCCACCCGAACCTTGCTGACGAGACACGCATATCGCTGAGTTTCAACATCGTTCTGAAATGGTCGGACGATTATATCCCGAGACAATAAAATACGGGCGCGATGAAAGTTCCGACACCGGTAAGGTCGCAAACCTAATTCTGATTGCCGCAAAAGGCGGCGCATGGGTACTCTGGGCAAATTTTATACACGCGGGCGGAGATTGCCGTGCCGTATCGCAAAAGGTCTCAGTCACGTGCGCAATAGCTTACTTACGAAGGCCATCGATAGGATAGGTGGACTCGTCCGACGCCAACTATTTTGGGTCTTCGTCGCTGCGCAAACAGCGATTATCGCACCCGTCACCTATATCCATTTCACGTTAGAAAACTCTATCTCCAAAGAGCACGTGACCGCACACGTCATCAACGTTAGCGGTCGCCAGCGCATGCTATCACAACGGATCGCGCTGTTCGCCAATCGCATGGTTTTCGAGACAACCATGGGCAATAACATTGAACCGTTACGTGAAGCCCTGTTTGCTGCGATTGATCTGATGGATGAGTCCCATACGGCGCTGGCCTATGGTTCAGAAACGTTCGATTTCACTGCCGAAAAAGTGAAATCTGTTGAGCGGATTTATTTTTCGCCACCGCACAGCCTGGACCTGGAACTCCAAAAATTCCTCAATGCTGCCCGCAAAATCGCTGCTTTGCCAAGCCATGAGCTATCACTAGACATGCCGGCGCTGGCACATATAAATGCGGTCGGGCCGAACTCGTTGCTGCAAAGCTTAGACGCAGGCACCAACGCATTCGAAGACGCCGGGCGGGACGCCATAACCCACATTCGCGGGCTTGAAGCGCAACTTTGGCTGCTGACGATTTTGATTTTGCTGGCGGAACTGGCGTTCGTTTATCTGCCGGTGCATCGCGTCATCCAAAATCAGGTCGCTCGGTTACGCAGCAGCGAAGGCCTGTTCCGTGCCATATATGAAACCTCACCGATCATGTTGCATTCGATCGACAGCAAAACAAAAATTCAGCGGGTCAGCCAATACTGGCTCGATCATTTGGGTTACAGCCGCGACGAAGTGATCGGTAAATCGATCCTCGGTTTTTTAACCGATACATCTGTAAAACGCGCCCGCGAGAATTATTTTCCAGAGTTTATGAGTAAGGGCCGGATCACAGATGTGCCCTATCAAATGCGCAAGAAAAATGGCCAAATCATCGATGTAACTTTATCCTCAGAAGGGCAGTTTGAGGACGGCAAGCTAATTCGATCTTTTTCCGCATTGGTCGACGTTACCGAGCAGAAAGCGCTTCAAGAAGCACTCGAAAAGAACTTATCTGCGCTTGAGCAATTTCACCTTGCTGCCTCGAAATCTGGGCAATCATATGCTGAGCGGATCCGCAATGTTTTGCGTTTCGGTAATACCTTCTTTGACACCTCGCTCGGCGTGGTTAGTCAAATCAACGGCGACGACTATGAAATTCGATACGTCGCCGGCTCAAACATGCCGCCACCCGAAGGCACCGTGCTGAATATCTCTGCCAGTTACTGTCAGCATGTATTGGAGAGCGATAAACCCATCGGTATCGAAGATATGCACAAAACCGAATTGGTGAGCCATCCGTGCTATGAAGCGTTCAGACTGAACACGTACATCGGTGTCCGCCTGAACGTAAACGGGGCCCCCTATGGCACGTTGAATTTCACCGCTGTGAACGCGCGGCCAGAACAGTTCGATAGTGTCGACCTCGCATTTATGCGCATGCTCGGCCAATGGGTTTCAACAGCCATTGAACAGGACATCGCGAGCCAAGAACTGCAGCGCGCCCGCGAAGCCGCTGAAGTTGCGAACACCATAAAATCGTCGTTCCTGGCCAACATGAGTCACGAGATCAGGACACCACTGAATGCCATCATCGGTCTCACCGACTTGGTGTTGAAAACAGAATTGACAGACCACCAACAAGGCCACCTAAACCGGGTCTCAACGGCCGGCAAAAACCTGTTGGGCTTGATCAATGACATCCTCGATTTCTCGAAGATCGAGGCCGGCAAAATGAGTGTCGAAGTGGTCAACTTTAAACTCAGCGATGTGCTGCAGAACTTAGCCTCGGTCATATCCACCCGCGCCGAAGAATGCGGCCTTGAAGTGCTGATTAAAGTCGACCCAACATTGCCGGCATTTTTTCGGGGCGATCCGCTCCGGATTGGGCAGGTGCTGATCAACTTGGTCGGCAATGCCGTCAAATTTACAGAACATGGCAGCGTCATTGTTAACGTCAAAACGCAGGATTTTGACGGCAATCATGCGACCCTGTTGGTCAGCGTTACCGACACCGGAATCGGCATGACCCCAACGCAATGTGAAAAGTTGTTTTCACCGTTCGTTCAGGCCTATGTGTCGACAACGCGCGCACACGGCGGCACCGGCCTTGGTCTTAGTATTTCGAAACAGTTGGTCGAAGCAATGGGCGGCGAAATCTGGTTGGAAAGTAAAATAGGCGAAGGCTCTACGTTCAGCTTTACCTTGCCGCTACTCATTCCCGAAGATCAACCACAGCAGGGGCGCCCGCAAAATATTGACCCCCAAGCAACACGTGTGCTTGTCGTCGACGATAACGCGGACGCCCGTGATATTCTTCGCGATGCACTTGAAAACTTGGGCTTCCCCGTCACCGAGGCCGACAGCGGCGCGGCTGCTATCAAGGCGTACCGCGATGCCGCAGCGGTCGCGATGCCATTCAATCTTGTGTTGTTGGACTGGCAAATGCCGGGTTTAAGTGGCATTGAGACGGCCGATCAACTGATGCAAGAGAAAGACGGCGGCAAGTTACCGAAAATATTCATGATCTCGGCGCACAATCTGGCTGATGTGCAAGACGATATGAAACGCTTAAACTTCACCGGCTTTGTCAGTAAGCCGGTCAATACATCATTGCTTTTCGACCAAATGATAACCGCGATGCAAGGTGACGTGCCTGTTGATTTACTTAGCATCAATGCGTCCGGCGATGTGGTAACGGGCGACAACGTGAAAGCGGTGCGACGTGGCATCCGTCTGTTGCTCGCTGAAGACAATGAAATTAACCAGATGGTCGCGCAGGGCATTCTCGAAGATGCCGGCTTTGAATTGGATATCGTCGGCGATGGCAAGCAAGCCATCGACGCACTTGAAGCAAAGGGCGAAAACTATTATAGCGCCGTGTTGATGGACATCCAAATGCCTGTGATGGACGGCCTGACGGCAAGCAAATTGATCCGCGAAAAAGCGGCATTCAATGATTTGCCATTCCTTGCCATGACCGCGCACGCATTGGCCGAGGAACGAGATCGCTGTCGCGCCGCCGGCATGGACGATCACATCTCTAAGCCGGTTGACCCGCGAGAGCTGATCTCGAAATTAAACAGCTGGATCGTCCAGCGGGACGACACACCACCGGTCGAGACCAACACATCATCTAATATTGCCCAATATGACACACCTGAGCCCGCACCATTCGACTTTGACGCCCTTTGTCAGCGACTGATGATGCCGCCCGAAAAAATAAAGCCGATGATTACAAAATTCATCGCGTCTTACGCGACCGCCGATGAGAAACTGGCCGAACTGATTGCGGCTGGAAGTTTAAAGGAAGCCGAAAACTATGCGCACTCAGTCAAAGACGTCTCGGCAACGTTCGGGGCCGTGCACATCAACGCCCAAGCCGGCGCGCTCGAAACCGCATTGAAGCAAGATGCCGAAAACGATCTGGATACTTTACAAGAGGCGTTCTCAGCCGCCCTTAAGAGCACCATCCCACATATGCATGACGTCTCAGCTTCCTAGCCAGCCCGGCGGCGCCCAAGTCCCAGGCTGTGTCGGTCAATCGCAGAAGTTTTGACCGACACGAAAACTTTCATCCCACTTTTCAATCCGAGTTGTTCAAGCGCGCGGCGTGTGATCCGGGCGATCACGGGTGCACCGATATTGACCAACACATCAACGTGCGGACTGACATCGGGGGCCACATGTTCGATGTCGACGATATTGCCCTCGAAAGTATTCAGCGTCGCGCTTTGTGTCGGGCGTTGTAGGGCTAAGGAAACATCGCGGGCGCGAATTCTCAACCGCAATGGTGTGCCACGATCAAACTCCAACTTCGGCACCCAGATCGACCCAGCCCCAAAACCAAGCTCGGTCAGCATATGTAACGGATCATGACCGGCAACCCAGACATGGATCACCGCACCGGCTTCGAACCTGCCGGTGTGAGGACGCAAATCAAGGCGACTCATGATATCTTCGACATCGCCGACGGCAATCGTCTGACCGTCGGCCAACACCACCATGTCGTCGGCAAGCCGCACGACCTCTTCGAGGGCGTGGCTGACGAACACAATCGGCACGCCCGACTGGTCGCGCAGGCGTTCGATAAACGGCATAATTTCTGCTTTACGGTCATTGTCCAATGACGCCAACGGTTCGTCCATCAGCAACAGGTTCGGACTCGCCAGCAGCGCACGCCCGATCGCAACCCGTTGCGTCTCGCCGCCGGACAAAGCGGCCGGATGACGGTCTAACAGTTTTTCGATGCCAAGCATATCGGCGACCTCATCCAACGTGTGCCGACGCTGCGACTCCGCCAGCAGCCGCATGCCGTAGATGAGGTTCGCACGTACCCGCAGATGCGGGAACAATCGCGCGTCTTGAAATACATAGCCGACACGTCGCTTCTCGGGTGCTTTATGGATGCCGTGTGAACTATCAAAAAGCGACTCGCCGTTGATGCGGATATGTCCGTGATCCGGTTTAATCAGGCCAGCCAGACAATCGATGATGCTGGTCTTGCCGGCACCCGAGCGACCGAACAACGCGGTCAGACCGCCGTCCGTGGTAAATTTCGCATGCAGCGTAAACGCATCACCGCGCTGCACGCGGATATCGACATCAAGCACCGGTGGCGCATCGGTCAGGGCAGAGGACTGAACGTCGCTCATGTACCCAACCTCACCTTCAAGCGGCGCGCCATAATTTCCGACACCAGCAACGCTGCGAACGCAACGCCGATTGAAATCAACACGAGGCGAAACGCCCCGTCCTCGCCACCCGGTATTTGCGTCAACGTATACAGCGCAATCGGCAACGTGCGGGTCTCGCCCGGGATGTTGGAAACAAACGTGATCGTCGCTCCGAACTCACCGAGCGCACGGGCAAACCCCAACACCGCGCCACTGAGCACCCCCGGGCTCGCAAGCGGCAAGGTAACAGTGGCAAATACGCGAACTGGTGATGCGCCCAGCGTGCGGGCGGCATCTTCAAGGCCAACATCGACGGCTTCGAGGGACAAGCGGATCGCGCGCACCATCAACGGAAACGCCATCACCGCAGCTGCCACCGCAGCGCCTTTCCAGGTGAAGGCGAGGGTGATGTCGAAGGTTTCAAACAGCCAACGTCCGATCGTTCCGTTCCGCCCTAAGGTCACCAACAACACATAACCAACAACGACGGGCGGTAAAATCAGCGGCAGATGCACGATCCCATCCAGTACCGATTTACCCGGAAATGTTTTCCGCGCCAAAAGCCATGCGACAAAAATCGCCAACGGAAGACTGACACCGATGGCGGTTAAAGCGACCTGCACACTCAACAACAAGGCTTCGATTTCAAGGGGACTCATTTCGACACCTGAAACCCGGCGTCTCTAAATGCATGCTGCCCAACCAAACCTTTGAACAAGGCAACCACGTCTTCGGTGCCCGGCGTGTGCGGCCCGGCAACTTGGCCCATCGGATATACGATCGGCGCATGATAGGAATCCAGGATCTTATAAACCACGATCACATCATCGCTGACCTGCGCATCGGTCGCATAGACAATGCCGGCAAATGCTTCACCGCGCGCAACCACGGCAAGCGCTGCGCGCACATTTGGGAGTGCCAAAACACGCCCCTGCAAACGGTCCCACGCCTGCATAGACGTCAGCGCTTCAGCAGCATAAATACCCGCCGGCACATGTGCCGGATCGCCAAGCGCGACACGATCCGCCGCCAGCCAGTCGAGCAACGTCGCAACACTGTCGATTTTCGGCGCCCGTGCGCGGGGCGCAATCGCCACCAATTGATTATGGGCAATAACCTGTCGAGAATTCGGCACGATTGCGCCACTCTCGGTAAGATAATCCATCCAAATCAAATTCGCAGAGATAAAAATATCCGCCGGCGCGCCATTCTTGATCTGCCGCGCCAACGTCGAACTTGCGGCATACACGCCCCGGCAGGTGACACCGGCTTTTTCAGGACACGCGCCGATTACGGCGTCAACGGCTTGCTGGGTGCTGGCGGCGGCAAAAATCGTTACCGGCTCAGCCGCGTGCAAAGCACGGTCAGGCAGCATCGTGAATAAGCAAAAAATGGCGAAAATTAAGCGCAACATGGTCGGACTATAAACCGCGCCAGATGTTTGCGCATCCCCTCTGTAGCCCCCTTCAAATGGTGCCTTCTCAGACATGCATTAATGCCTTCTTAATCTGCGCGGCCTACGATTCATCGTGGCAGAAAGCCAAACAAGGAGCCTTGAATCACATGTCCGCATTGCACGCATGGCCAGATGATGACAGCGCCGAGGTCGGCGTAAAACTCGGTTATCGTCTGCGCAGCCCGTCGCGCATCAACGCGCCAAATCTCGCCGTGACATTTCGCGGCAAGTCGTACCAGACCCTGAATTGGAGTCTAAGCGGGATGTTGATATGCGGCTATGGCGGGATTCTCGCGCCGGGTGACACATTCGAAATCGACGCAGTTGGCATGCCGGGACGAACGGCCTGGCCGGTCTTGATCTGTGCCCGCGTTATCCGCGTCGGCGGCGTTGACGGTATGGAAATGGCAGCGCAGTTCGTTACCCTAAACGCGCCAGCCTATGACATCTTAGAAGGCATCGCGATGCGGCGCCCTGGTTTCCGCGGCGCGGCTTAATGCTTATTTCTCATACAACGTTGCCGGATCAATCTCGACATCGGCAATGACTTGGATTTCACCATCGCGCACCGCATTGAAAAAGCAATTGTGGCGCCCGGTGTGACACGCGACGCCGGTCTGGTCGACCTGTACTAAAATCGTGTCCGCATCGCAGTCCCAACGGAATTCTTTCAGCATCTGTACTTGACCTGACTGCTCGCCTTTGCGCCACAACGCTTTGCGTGAGCGTGACCAATAGCAGACCTGACCGGTCACGAGCGTTTCGCGCACAGCGTCCGCATTCATCCACGCCACCATCAGCACTTCACCGGTGTCGGCTTGCTGCGCAATCGCCGGAATCAATCCATGCGCATCGAAACTGAGCGCATCGATCACCGCATCAATATTTCTCTGATCGGGTGCAGTCATTCATTTCGTGCCTTGTTGAAGCGCGCGAGTCCGGCGCTGAGTTCGTCGATCAAATCCGCCGGGTCTTCCAGACCGATGTGATAGCGTACGCAGGGGCCGGGCGCATCCCAGCCGGTTGCCGAGCGTAGCTTGCCGGGATACGCCGGCAACACCAGACTTTCATAGCCGCCCCAACTGGCACCGATCCCGAACAAAGTATAGCCATCCAGCATCGCCGCAACGGCAGCCTTCGGCGCGTCGACCAAAACCACACCGAACAAACCCGATGCCCCGGTGCAATCCCGCTTCCACAACGCATGGCTCGGATCATCGGGCAGGGCAGGGTACATCACGCGCGCGACCTCGGGCCGGCCCTGCAGCCACGTCGCAACTTCGAGCGCATTTTTTTGATGCCGCTCTAGGCGCACACCGATGGTGCGAAGGCCACGCTGCCCCAGGTAACAATCATCGGGCGCGGCGTGATAGCCGTAACTGTTGGCCATCCCTTTCAGAGCCTGAAAGTGTTCTTCAGTGGCAACCGTGACCGTGCCCAGCATGGCATCGGAATGGCCGACGACATATTTCGTCGCCGCCTCGACAACTACATCAACGCCGAGTGCCAGCGGCTTCATGAAATACCCGGACGCCCAAGTGTTATCGATGATACTGATCACGTTGCTGCCGACCAGCGCACTGGTGATCGCCGGCACGTCTTGCATATCAAATGTCAGCGAGCCCGGGCTTTCCATGTAAACGACTGCGGTATTTGGTCGCAGCAGGTCTTTGATCCCAGCACCGATGGCCGGGTCATAGAATTCAACCTCAACCCCCATGCGCTGCAAAATCACACCGCTGATCCGCGAACGGGTCGGCCCATACACATTGTCGGACACCAATATATGATCGCCGTTTTTGACGAACGTCGTGACCGCACCAGCAATCGCCGCCAAGCCCGACGGATACGAAACCGATTTATGCCCGCCGTGAAGTGCCGTAATCGCTGCTTCAAATGCAAACTGCGTCGGCGTGCCGCTGCGACCGTACTGCGGCCCGGCATAGGGCGGACGGTCCCGCGTCTCAAACTCTTCCAATGTCGGGAAGGTGATCGTCGATGCGTGATAAACGGGTGGGTTCACAACGCCATGATTGGCACGGGCATCGCGCCCGGCATGTGCGATAACTGTATCTTGGCGATGCGTAGAAGATGAGTTAGCGGCTATTTTTTCGGTCATTGATTCCTCGTTAAACATTTTTTTCGACCATAAACGACACAAACGGACTTGGCGATAGCGTGCACATTAAACGCTGTGCACGTTGCTGAGCATGGTGCAATGCATCATTTTTCCCTCCGATAGGGCGCGACTCGTTAACAACTAAGGCTTTTTGAATGTGACCGAAACATTCCGTTTCGTCTTGAGGGTTTGTTAAGAAACGTGTTACGGATTCATGTCCTTCGAAAATGACGGTGTCTTTTTCGGAGGGGCTTAAACCTAAAATCAAGTCTTCAGGGAGCTATTTATAATGAAAAAATCAACCCTCTTTTCGGCTGCCGCTGCTGCGGTTATGGCGTTCGGTTCGACCGTCGCCACCGCAGCAACGTTGGACGATGTAAAGAAAAACGGCGAGCTTCGCTGTATCGTCTCAACCGGTCTTCCGGGCTTTGCCTACACTGACGCCAACGGCGTTTATCAAGGTTTCGATGCGGACTTCTGCCGCGCCACCGCAGCTGCCGTTCTTGGCGATGCCAACAAAGTGAAATTCATCCCCGCAACCGGTAAAACGCGTTTCACGCTGTTGAACTCGGGTGAAGGTGACGTCCTTTGGCGGAACACCACTTGGACCTTCGTCCGCGACGCGGACGTGAAAACCACGTTCGTCGGCGTCAACTATTATGACGGTCAGGGCTTCATGGTGCCAAAAGCACTTGGTGTGAAGTCGGCTAAAGAACTCGGCGGCGCAACGGTCTGCATCCAGACCGGTACCACCACCGAGCTGAACCTTGCTGATTACTTCCGCACCAACAAGATCAGCTACGAGCCTGTGCCGATCGAAGACAGTGAAGAAGCACGTAAAAACTATCTCGCCGGTCGTTGCGACGTCTACACGACGGACGCTTCCGGTCTTGCTGCTTCGCGTGCCGTCTTCGACAACCCGAAGGATCACATCATCCTTCCGGAAATCATTTCCAAAGAGCCTCTCGGTCCTGTCGTTCGTCACGGTGACGATCAGTGGAGCGATATCATCCGCTGGACGTACAACGCTGTTGTTGCCGCTGAAGAACTCGGCATCACGCAAGCGAACGTCATGGAAATGGCCAAAGGCACGAACAACCCGGAAATCAACCGGATGCTCGGTACCGAAGGCGATCTGGGCGCGATGCTCGGCCTGAACAAAGATTGGGTCGTGAAGATTCTTTCGTCGGTAGGTAACTACAGCGAGATCTTCAACCGTCACATCGGTCCTGACACCGAAATCGGTCTTGAGCGCGGTCTTAACGCGCTGTGGACCAACGGTGGTCTGCAATACACGCCGCCTTTCCGTTAATACGGAAGGCGACATCCGGTCACGTCACGTGATCGGATGATGTGAGCTTCAAGGGCGGGTGGATGCTTTGGTGTCCATCCGTCCCGAAGCCCACGTTTCGAGAGCCGCGCGCCATACTCAAGGCACCAATGCGGCATCGAGACACGGGAGGTTTGGTATTGCGGGACGGCCCCCTCGGCTGTGTATACATAGCCAGAGAATGGGCACGTCCTCCACGCAACGGGGGATGGATAGTTTAATGAGTACAACCACCGCGGATTTAGACGCTGATAGCCGATCAGCGATCAGCAAACTCTGGCACAATCGTGAAGCCAGATCGGTCATTTTACAAATTTTGACGATGGCGCTCCTTATCGGATTCTTCGCCTTTATCATCAGCAACGCAGTTTCCAACCTCGCCGCCGTCGGCAAGACCTTCAGCTACGATTTCCTCGGCGAACCCGCCAGTTACGACATCAACCAAACCTTGATCGACTACACGTCTCGCGACACCCACCTTCGCGCCGGCCTCGTCGGGCTGCTCAATACCGGTTTGGTCGCAATTTGCGGCGTTATACTAGCGACTATACTCGGCTTTATCTTGGGCATCTTTAGGCTTTCACCGAACTACCTGTTGAATCGCATCAGCTATGCGTTCGTCGAATTTACGCGGAATGTACCGGTGCTGCTGCATATCTTATTGATCCATGGCATCGTCGTACACTCACTTCCGCATCCGAAAATCGCCAAAGATGACTTCAACATCGGTGACATGTTCTTCCTTTCCAACCGCGGTGTTTATGCGCCGAAACCGATTATGGAAGACCTCTTTTGGTTTGTGATTATCGCATTCTTTATCGGGATCGCCTTTACCCTCTGGTTTCGAAAATATGCCCGCAAAGTGCAGGATGCGACGGGCAAGATTTATCCGGTTTTTTGGATCGGGATGGCAGCCATCTTCGGCTTTCCGGTGATCGTCTATCTGGTGACCGGTACGCCGCTGACATGGGATGCACCTGTGTTCGGGCGATTTAACTTCCAGGGCGGCATGGTCATTCTGCCCGAGTTCATGGCACTTTGGCTGGCGCTGTCGCTCTATACCGCAGCCTTTATCGCCGAGATCGTACGCGCCGGCATCTTGTCGGTCAGTCACGGTCAGTGGGAAGCCGCCGCAGCGCTGGGCATTCGTCGGGGTCGCATTTTGAACCTGGTTATAATTCCTCAAGCGTTACGCGTCATCGTACCTCCTCTTACAAGCCAATATCTAAACCTCACTAAGAACTCGTCTCTGGCTATTGCCATCGGCTACATGGACATCGTCGCCACACTCGGCGGCATCTCGCTCATGCAGACCGGCAAAGAAATGGAGACAATGCTTCTGGTGATCGCGGTTTACCTATCCATATCGCTGCTCATCTCGGCGTTCATGAACTGGTACAACCAACGTATCAAACTGGTCGAACGGTGAGGGAGCAGGGACATGAGTGACACTGTGCAAAACTACGTCCCGGGCGAATACCCGGATCAACCGCCACCGATCGGCCAGCGTGGAATCATGCTTTGGCTCAAGACGAACCTGTTCTCGTCCTGGATCAATACACTGATGACGCTGTTTTCGATCTACTTGTTGTATTTAATCGTACCGCCACTGTTGAATTGGACTGTCTTTGACGCGGTGATCAATGCGACGAGCCGGGCTGAATGTCGGGAAATTGATACTGGTGCTTGCTGGGCGTTTATCGCCAACCGCATCAATATTTTGACGTACGGCTTTTATCCGGACGAATCACAATGGCGCGTCAACTTGTCGTTCGTCCTACTGATCGCGGCGCTTGTGCCGGTGCTGTTCGACAACGTGCCGTTTCGCAAATTCGGACTGATCTACGCCGTTGCTTACCCTTTTATCGCCGGTTGGTTGTTACTGGGTGGCCTTGGGCTTGAGCCAGTTGGCACCGACGAATTCGGCGGCATGATGCTGAACACCATCGTCGGCGTCACCGGGATCACGTTCTCGCTACCTTTGGGGATTGCGCTCGCGCTCGGTCGGCAATCACACCTGCCGATCGTTAGAACGGTCTCTATCTGTTTTATCGAATTCATCCGCGGCGTGCCGTTAATCACGCTGTTGTTCGTAGCATCCACCATGCTCAACTACTTTCTACCGCCGGGCACGACGTTCGACCTGCTGTTAAGGGTGTTGATCATGGTGACGCTGTTTGCCAGCGGCTACATCGCCGAAGTTGTCCGGGGCGGCTTGCAGTCGATCCCAAATGGACAATACGAGGCGGCCAACAGCATGGGTCTTAAATATTGGCAGTCGATGCGTCTCGTCATTCTGCCACAAGCCCTTAAAGTCTCGATCCCCGGTATCGTGAATACTTTCATTGGTCTGTTTAAGGACACCACTTTGGTGCTCATTATCGGCCTATTGGACGTGCTCGGCATCGGTCGATCGTCGCTCGCAGATACAAAATGGAATGGCCTCTCTAACGAGGTTTATATCTCCATTGCGATCTTCTTCTTCATCGCTTGCTTCGGTATGTCGCGTTATTCGATCTATCTCGAAGGCAAGCTCGAAAAAGGCCACAAGCGCTAAGGCGCTGGTCAGAAAGGACAGAACCATGGGTGAAACTGAAACCGTTCAACACACCCCGGTCGCATCAGCCGCCGGCGACGACGATTTGATTGAAATCGTAGACATGCACAAGTGGTATGGCGATTTCCATGTACTCAAGAACATCAACCTAACCGTCAAACAGGGTGAGCGGATTGTCGTCTGCGGCCCGTCGGGCTCCGGTAAATCGACATTGATCCGCTGCATCAACCGGCTGGAAGAACACCAGAAAGGGCAGATCAGAGTAGATGGCATCGAGCTGACCAACGACCTCAAACAGATCGACGCGATCCGTCGCGAAGTCGGCATGGTGTTTCAGCACTTCAACCTGTTTCCCCACTTGACCGTGTTGGAAAACTGCACGCTGGGCCCGATCTGGGTGCGCCAGACACCACGCAAAGACGCCGAAGCAGCGGCCATGGAATACCTGGAAAAAGTCAAAATTCCAGAGCAGGCCCTCAAATACCCAGGCCAGCTTTCAGGTGGTCAGCAGCAGCGCGTTGCGATTGCACGCTCGCTGTGCATGAACCCACGCATCATGTTGTTTGACGAGCCGACCTCGGCGCTTGACCCGGAGATGATCAAAGAGGTGCTCGACACCATGATTGCGCTGGCCTCGACCGGCATGACCATGCTGTGCGTGACCCACGAGATGGGCTTTGCACGCACCGTCGCCGACCGCGTCATCTTCATGGATGAAGGCGAAATCATCGAACAAAATGTACCGGAAGAATTTTTCGGCACCCCGCAGCACGAGCGGACCAAGCTTTTCTTGAGCCAGATCCTGGGTCACTAAAAGCGCCGAAGCTAAACGTTTTCAATCCTGATCCAAGAGGGGGGATGGAGAGGCGGTCCGTATTCCGAAAGGAAGCGGGCCGCCTTTTTTTGTGGCTCAGAAAATCCTGAGCGAACGCGGGTCGTCGATGGCGCGGGTCTTTTGATCGACCGGTTCAAACCCGGCACGCTGATAGTTTTGCAATGCGTTCGGATGATCCAGGTCGCAGGTGTTCACCGTGACCTTTTCGGGGCCGCGCCGCCATGCTTCATCCAAGGCACACCGCAACATGTAGGCGCCAAGCCCGCGGCCGATGAAGTCCGGCAGCAAACCGAAGTACGCAAGTTCGATGATGTCGCTACCGGCAGCTTGAAACAATTCGTAATAGCCCGCCGGCGTACCCTGCATGTACAGCACGAACACATCCACGTCGTCGGTCTGCACCAGCCCAGCCAAGTCATCGTCAGAAAGAATACGTCGCTCCCACCACAAATTGTCGGCGCCGACGGTGTTGTAGAGATAGCGATAGAACGACACCGTGATCGGCTTCGCCAACATGATCGCATGCGTCTCAATCGGTGGTGGCGGCGGCGGTGTATGCGGTGCGTCCGTCATCTCAAGGTACGTGACGACAGATTTTATTTTGCCTGGTTTTTTGGCCAATGCGCCCTCAATCGGTCGCAATCGGGGTATCGTGACGACTGCCCCATTCGGTCCATGATCCGTCATAGACGGCGATGTCTTCTTTGCCGATGAGATAGCCGGCAAGTGCGATCGCGCAGGCTGTCACACCTGAGCCACAGCTGGCGGAAATCGGCTTGCTGAGATCGACACCGATATCATCAAAAATCTTTTTGAGTTCATCCGCCGAACGCATGGTGAAGTTATTGCTCTTATCCATCAGCATCCCGGTCGGTAGATTGACGCTGCCCGGAATATGACCTTTACGAAGGCCCGCACGGGGCTCATCAGCGGTGCCGGCAAAGCGGTCGGCGGCGCGAGCATCAATCACTTGTTCACGACCCGACGCTACGTTGTCGATCATCTGCTCGACATTGCGCAGCAAGAAATGATTTGTACGCGCCGTGAAGTGCCGCTCAGGTGGGACCGGCGGCATGTCATCGGTCGGCCGATCCTCGGCCAGCCATTTCGGTAAGCCGCCGTTCAGCACCGCAACATCTTCGTGGCCAAACAAACGGAACATCCACCAAACTCGGCACGCCGCCATGGCGCCCCCGTTGGCGTCATAGACGATGATCCGATTGCCGTCACCAAGCCCGAGACGGCGCACGCGGGATGCAAACTTTTCCGGTGACGGCACCATGTGCGGTAGGTCTTCGCGGTCATCGGCGACGTCATCGATATCGAAAAAAATCGCTCCCGGAATATGGCAGGCGCGGTATTCGGCTTTCGCATTGCGCCCAGTGCCAGGCAGAAACGACGTCGCATCGACGATGCGAATGTCGGGTGCACTCATATGCTCGGCCAGCCATTCGGTGCTGACCAGGGCGTCGGGATTTGTGTATTCCATATGCGCTACTCCAACCAAGCCGGAACCGGCAGATTTTTGCCCCTGAGGAACGTCGGGTTAAACAGTTTTGATTGATAACGGTTACCCGAGTCACACAAGATCGTGACGATGGTATGACCAGGGCCCATGTCTTTTGCCATGCGAATTGCACCCGCGACGTTGATGGCGCTGGAACCGCCCAAGCAGAGCCCTTCGTGTTGCAGCAAATCAAACACCACCGGCAGCGCCTCTGTATCAGGAATCATGTACGGATGCTCGACCGTGATATCTTCAACGATCACCGTTGAGCGACCCAGCCCGATACCTTCAGCGATCGAGCCGCCCTCGGACGCCTTCGCTTCACCGGTCTTGAACAGGTTGTACATCGCCGCCCCCAACGGGTCGGCGCAACCAATTTGAATGCCGGCATTTTGTTCTTTGAGATACGTCGACGTACCGGCCAACGTGCCGCCGGTGCCGACCGCACAGATAAAGCCATCCACCTTGCCGTCGGTCTGCGCCCAGATCTCGGGCCCAGTCGAGGTGTAATGCGCTTTGCGGTTCGATAGGTTGTTCCACTGGTCCGCGAACAGACAACCGCCCGCCGCACTGGCTGCGGTTTCTTCGGCCAAGCGTCGCGCAATATGCTGATAGTTATCCGGGTTGGAAAACGGCAGAGCAGGAACTTCCAACACCTCGGCACCGCACAGCCGCAGCATGTCTTTCTTTTCTTGGCTTTGTGTGTCGGGCATAACGATTTTGCATTTATAGCCGCGCGTATTGGCCATCAACGCCAAACCGATCCCGGTATTGCCTGCGGTACCTTCGACGATCACGCCGCCCGGGCGCAAGATTCCGGCTTCCTCGGCATCCAAAACCATTTGCCGGGCCGGGCGGTCTTTCACCGATTGGCCGGGGTTCAAGAACTCAGCTTTGCCGTAAATCTCACACCCGGTCGCCTCAGACGGGCCCTTTAGGCGAATCAATGGGGTGTTGCCGACGGCCTCAACGAAACCGTTTTTGATATCCATGGATAGTTTTCCCAATCTCTGGTGTGCTTATTTATTTCACTGCAGAATATCTGTGTGTTTTACGGCAATCAAGCAATCCAGCAAAGGCCGCCCGCAAGAAATCCACTTATGACCAACGTTCACGGACCGCTGCACGATTTAGCATAAGATACTGCAGGGCAATGATCGTCATTGCATTGTTGACACGCCCACTTTCGATGCCGCCATAGGCATCGTCTAAAGACACCGTAAACGGGCGAATATCCTCACCTTCATGATCGACGCCATGCAGACCTTTGACGTCGCCGGTATTCACGCGTCCGATAAAGCAAAATACTGATTCTGTTGAACCGCCGGGCGTCGCCAGATAGTGGGAGATCGGGATTAAATCCGTGATCTGCGTACCGGTTTCTTCAAGCGCCTCGCGATACGCGACGTCTTCGGGCCGCTCGCCGTCTTCAATGATGCCGGCCACGGCCTCCAACAACCAAGGCGAAGCATCGTTCTCGAACCAAGGGTCGTCGACCATCGCGATATGAGCGCCGGGCCGGAACTGTTCAATCAGCAACACTTCATCGCGCAACGGGTCATACGGCAGTACGGCGACGGCGTGTCCGCGCTCAAATATCTCGCGCGTGAGGGGTTCACTCCATCCCCCCTTGAATAAGCGGTGCCGCAGCGTGATGATGTTGAGGTTGAAGTAGCCGTCGTGGCTGTTGGTTTTGCCCAGCACCTCGACGTCATGTTTTGTAAATTTTGATTTTTCCATACCTCATTTATTCGCGACCGCGTGGGCTTTGTCCAGAGGCCCGGCCCCACAATGAAATCACCTTAGAACGGAGAGAAAGATGACCGAGACCGAACAGCCGAGCGTGCTTGCCGAAATTGACGACGCCGGTGTTGCCTGGGTGACACTGAACCGACCGCACCTCAACAACGCCTATGACGGCGACATGGTGCAGCGCCTTTTGGACGGGGTTGGTGCGCTGGCAGCGAACGATGCGGTGCGGGTGATCGTGATCCGCGGTGCCGGCAAACACTTTCAGGCCGGCGCAGACTTGGCCTGGCTCAATCGTGTGCGCACCGGCACGCCGGAAGAAAACCTCGCGGTCTCAGAGCGCACGACGGACGCGGTCCGCGCGCTTG
>Ga0129324_10000196_pt1 | contig 43292 bp, 45 predicted proteins | sample CPBDNA_7_FD_96879 | JGI IMG/M metagenome (GOLD analysis project Ga0129324, IMG submission 96879) | Freshwater to marine salinity gradient microbial communities from Chesapeake Bay, USA - CPBay_Spr_15_0.2_DNA | ecosystem: Environmental > Aquatic > Marine > Coastal | place: USA: Chesapeake Bay...
GCCCTGGTAGGTGTCACTCACGGGGCCGGTAGTGATCGTGAGATCGCCGACTCCTTGCGCGCGGCGATGACCGGTAGGAACGGTGACGCGGTCGGCAAATGTGGCGAAGTATGCGAAGGATTTCTTTGTGGATCGCAATTCGGCCGCATTGGATGGGTGCGTCGAGGAGAAGCTCAGCCCGAATCCAAGTAGTAGCGCCAGGCAAGCAATAACTGCTGTCACCGTTGGCTGCCGTACGTGGCTTGTCACGATCATGCATTCACCATACTTCTTCGAACCCGGTGATCACTAGCGAGATTTCTCAGCCAGATACACACCGCTCAGCACGATGAGACCCCCAATAATCTGCATGACGGTCAAGATCTCGGCCAGTGCCAGCCAGGCCACGACCGCTGCCATGACCGGTTCGATCATGCCGACCGTGGCCGCCTGGGGTGCAGAAATGTGATGCAGGGATGCCACGACCAGCCAGAAGGGGGCCACGGTGCCCAGAACCACCATCCAGGTCGTGAGGGCAAACAGTGGCACTTCGGGGCCATCGACCCCAAGCGGAGTGCCCGACCCGGCCAGGTCGCTCCACGGAAAGCCCCACCACGGCTGGATGATGGCGAAGAAAATCGCTGCGGCCCCAAACCCCCACATTGTCAGCGAGACTGCATCACGCGGACGGGGTCGCTGCAATTGGTTCTCCGCCGAGATGTAGTACACCGACAGCGCCGCGGCAGCACCAAAGCCGGCGGCGACACCGATCGCGTCCAGGGTGAACCCCTGCCACACCTGGGCCACGAGCATGAGGCCGAGAAGGGCGAGTGCCAATCCCACCCACACGGTCGGCCGAACAGCTTGTTGGCGAACAAAACGAAACCAAAGCGCGACCATGATCGGGGCGGTGAATTCAATGATGAGCGCGATCCCGACGGCGAGGCGTTCAAGGGCAATGAAAAACATCCACTGCGTCATAGCGATGCCAGCGACACCGAATACCGCAATAACGACAATCTCGTTTCGCTGAACACGTAGTGCCTTGGGTTTGGTCAAGGCCACGATGATGAATAGCACGATGAAGGCTGCCGTGATGCGAAGTTCAATCAGCCTCGACGGTGAGATTCCTTCAATCAGAATCGACTTGCTGACCGTGCCGTTGATGGCGAAGAGTGCGGCCGCGACAAAATAGAGTCCGTATCCAAGCGATGGCACGCGCCGGCGAGCAAGCGGGATACCGGGTATTGGTTCGGCAAGGTCGGTCATGTTGTGAGCGCAGTCTGGTAGACCTCGACGGTCTGCTGTGCGATCGCGTTCCAGCTGAAGTTGCTTATCGCGCGCTGCCTTCCGGCGACGCCCATGCGTTGGGCGGTGTCGGGCTGCGCGATGAGGGTGTTGACCGCGCTGGCGAAATCATGCTCGAAGGCACGGGTGTCGTCAGAGTCATAGGGCACCAGTAGTCCGGTGACGCCTGCGGCAACGACCTCTGGAATGCCGCCAACGGCGCTTGCTACCACGGCCGTTTCACAGGCCATTGCTTCGAGATTGACAATTCCCAGTGGTTCATAGACAGACGGGCAGGCAAAGACCAGAGCGTGGGTGAGAAGTTGGCGGACGGTGGGGCGGTCGACCTGCTGTTGAATCCAAATGACGGAGTCGTCGCCGCGCCGGCGTTTGAGTTCGTCAACGGCACGCTCGGTCTCGATGCCAATTTGCTCGGTATCAGGCGAGCTGGCACACAGGACGAGCGTGACGCCCGGTTCGAACAGTTGGGCAGCCGCGAGTAGATGGTTGATTCCCTTTTGTCGAGTAATACGACCGACAAACAACACATATGGCCGGTCGCTGGGTAGTCCCAAAGGTTCCAGAAGATCGGTATCTGTGTCGGGGCGGTAATCATCGGTGTTGATGCCGTTATGCACGACGAAGACCCGACCGGGATCCACGGTGTCGTAGGCACTCAGCACATCTGCTCGCATACCGGCGCTCACCGCAATGATGGCCTGAGCGTTCTCATAGGTGGTCCGTTCCACCCAAGACGACACTCGGTATCCGCCGCCGAGTTGTTCGGCCTTCCAGGGTCGCATCGGCTCCAGTGAGTGCGCGGTGATCACGTGTGGTGTGGCGTGCAAGAGCCCGGCTAGATGTCCGGCGAGGTTGGCATACCAAGTGTGTGAATGCACGACGTCGAAGTTTTGGGCGTTGTCGGCCATGAGTAGGTCAACGCCCAGTGTGGCCAGGGCTGGATTAGCCGAAGCAAGATTTGCGGGAACATTAAAGGCTTGGGCATCGGACCTGGTTGACCCAAAACATTGAACCGTGACATCGGCCAAGGGGCGTAGGTGCTCGACGAGGTTCACCACATGCACGCCGGCCCCACCGTATACATCGGGCGGCCATTCTTTGGTCATCATCCCGATCCGCACCGTTGTGCTCCCCTCGACAAATGCCTAGAAATCCTCGTGTCACTGACCTCGTCACTGTAGGGCCTGTTAGCGGAGCCCAAACAGACTAGGCTGTATACATGCAAAGCGGTCCGAAAGTGCTGGCAATCGTGCTGGCAGGTGGTGCGGGCAAGCGACTCCTGCCACTCACCGCCGATCGAGCAAAACCGGCCGTCCCGTTCGGTGGCACGTATCGTCTCATTGACTTTGTGTTGTCAAACCTCATCAACTCCGGACTGCGGCGCGTGTGTGTTCTCACGCAATACAAATCCCACTCCCTTGACCGACACGTCACTCAGACCTGGCGTATGCCCACCCTGCTTGGCGACTACATCACGCCGGTTCCCGCTCAGCAACGCCTGGGACCTCGATGGTTTACCGGCAGCGCTGATGCCATCCTGCAGAGCCTAAATCTGATTGTCGATGAAAGCCCCGACTACGTCGTTGTTTTTGGCGCCGACCACGTTTACCGGATGGACCCCATGCAGATGGTGTCTGATCACATTGATTCGGGAGCTGGTGTCACGATCGCTGGTATCCGACAACCACGAGCGCTGGCTCACCAATTCGGAGTCATCGATACTGGCCCAGATGGCCGCACAATCTCACAGTTTCTAGAAAAGCCCGTTGATCCACCGGGAATCATCGATGACCCCGAGTCGTCATTTGTGTCCATGGGGAATTACGTCTTCACCACGACCGCTCTGGTGGATGCGCTTCATGCGGATGCCGCCAATGAGGGATCGGTGCATGACATGGGCGGCGATATCATCCCGATGTTCGTTGAGCAAGGCGACGCAAGGGTGTATGACTTCAGCAGTAACGAGGTGCCCGGCAGCACGGATCGTGACCGAGGGTACTGGCGCGATGTAGGAACGCTTGACGCCTATCACGACGCACATATGGACCTCGTTTCGGTGCATCCGATCTTCAATCTCTACAACCGGGATTGGCCGATCCTGACTCACCTTCCTCCGTACCCGCCGGCAAAATTCGTCGAAGGGGGAAATGCTCACGAATCGATGGTTGGCGCAGGTTCGATTGTGTCCGGTGCCCATGTGCGCAACTCCGTTGTTTCCTTTGATGTGCAAATAAGTGGCGGGGCGTATGTGGATGGTTCAGTGGTGATGCCGGGCGTGCGGATCGGTCGCAACGCCGTTGTCAGGCACGCGATCCTCGACAAGAACGTGATCGTGCCCGATGGTGCCCAGATCGGCGTCGATACCGATAACGACCGTGAGCTGTATACGGTCAGCGATGGCGGCATCGTCGTCCTCGGCAAAGGTGTCACAGCTCAACGATGATGAGTCGGTAGATCGGTGCGAAAAAGACGAATTGACGGTACGGGCAAGACCGCTGTTGTGACCGGGGCCGGGCGCGGGCTAGGGGCGATCATTGTTCGCCAACTCCAAGACGTCGGCTTCGATGTGGTGGGCACCGATCTCGAGGGCGCCGACCATGTACTGGATGTCGCGGACGCCTTAGCGTGCCGAACACTGGCCGAGGCGGTGCAGCCGTCGGTATGGGTGAACAACGCAGGCGTTTTAGGTGCTGGGGATTGCGCCACCCAACCCGACGTGCTCGTAGAGCAGATTGTGCGGGTCAATCTTCTGGGCGTGATCAACGGTTCGCGCGCGGCTGCCGAAGTCATGCGTCATCGAGCCGCCGGGCGCGGTGACGGTCACATCATCAACATCGGGTCACTGGCTTCGTGGGTTCCCGTGCCTGGCGAGGCTGTTTATGCAGCCACTAAGGCAGGGGTGTTGTCGTTCACGCTCGGCTTGGACGGCGACTTGAAAGCGGCCGGGGTCGATGGAATTCGGACAAGCGTGGTGTGCCCTGACGGCATGCTGACGCCGATGATCACCGAGGTAATTGATGACCCTGCGGTGGCCTTGACGTTTACCGGTGTTCGACTCGTTCAGCCCCAGACGGTTGCGCGGGCGGTGGTTGCGGTGTTGGCAAGCCATCGGCAAGTCGTAAGTGTGCCGCATTGGCGCGGTGCGCAGGTTCGTGTTTTCGGCGCTGTCCCTGATCTGGTGTTACAAGCGGCGCCGCTGTTTACCCGTCTTGGTCGGATTCAGCAGGATCGAGTTCGGCGTCGTCTTGGTCGATGAATTCCCAGCCCTGCGGTAGATCGAGGCCACCGAGGTCACTCGATACGTACAAAGTTGCGTGGTCGCGAGCTTCCTGTCGTGCCGACGATGCACGCATTCGTGCTGTTCCGACCCAACCACAGGAGCACTGGGGCACCAGGAATTTCCCGCGGTGCTCAACCTGCACCTGATGTGCGGGTCCTTCCAGCGCCGGGCTTTCCTCGGTGTCCACGTCAACTAGTCTACGACCCATATGACTGGAAGGACCGCTGCAGCAACGTGAACGCTGCGTAAACGATTCGGCGATTGGTCACATCGGTGCACCTGATCTACGGTGAGTACATGAGTTGCAACGTTGAGACCCTGGAAACCGGAAATCGCTGGATCATCAGCCGATCTGTGGACATTGATGCGCCGGCCTCGGCCGTGTTCGACATCATTGCCGACCCCCGACAGCACGCTGACTTTGATGGATCCAAGACCGTCCTGGGTCTGGCGGAGGGCCCGAACCGGTTGGCGCTTGACGCCAGGTTTCGCATGAAGATGCGCATAAAGGTGCCGTATCACATTTCTAATTCAGTGGTGGAATTTGCCGAAGGTGAACGGATCGCATGGTCTCATCTGGGTGGTCATCGTTGGCGCTATGAGGTTGCGGCGCTCACGCAAGGCACATGCCGGGTCACCGAAACCTTTGATGCCTCCTACGCCCGCTCAGCTCAGGCGCTGAGGCTGATGAATGCGTACACCAACAACGCGAAGGCGATCGAAAAGACGCTGTGTCGCTTGAAGTCCTACGCCCAGGATGTCGCATGAAGATGACGTCGTCCTATGAAATTTCGGGTATGACCTGCGAGCACTGTGTGCGAGCGGTCACCCAGGAGGTTGGTGAAATCCCAGGCGTGACTGTCGAGTCGGTTGATCTGGATTCAGGCTTTCTCACCATCTCCAGTCAACAACTTCCGGCACGCGAAGACGTGCGAGCAGCCGTTGAAGAAGCAGGCTACGAACTGGTTTAACCGAAGCGCCCGGAGATGTAATCCTCGGTGCGCGGGTCATTGGGTGCGGTGAAGATACTGCGCGTGGGGCCGTACTCGACCAGTCGACCGTGGCGCACGCCAGCGCTGTCAACATCAGCGGTGAAGAAAGCGGTGCGATCCGATACGCGGGCGGCCTGCTGCATATTGTGCGTGACAATCACGATGGTGTAGTCATTAGCCAGTTCTTGCATGAGGTCTTCAACCTTCGCCGTGGCAATCGGGTCGAGCGAGGCGCACGGCTCATCCATCAAGATGACATCTGGCTTCACGGCAATACAGCGAGCAATGACCAAACGTTGTTGCTGACCGCCCGACAGTGCGTATGCACTCTTTTTGAGGTCATCCTTGACCTCGTCCCACAGTGCGGCGCGCGTGAGGCACTCTTCAACGAGGTCGTCCATATTGACCTTCATCTTGTTTACCTTGGGGCCGTAGGCGACGTTTTCGTAGATGGACTTGGGAAACACATTTGGTTTCTGGAACACCATGCCGATTCGTCGCCGGACCTCGATGGGGTCCACGTTGGGGGCGTACACGTCATAGCCGTGATAGGTGAGGCTGCCGGCCACCCGAGCTCCAGGAATGAGGTCATTCATCCGATTGAAAGACCTCAGGAGCGTGGACTTTCCGCACCCTGATGGCCCGATGAACGCGGTGATCTCATTGCGGCCAATCTGCATGGACACATCGCGTACCGCTTGGAAGTCTCCGTAGAAGACCTGAACGTTGTCGAGCCCAAAGACCACATTGGAGATCGTTTCGGGAATCTCGCGTCCGTGGCTGCCGAGGCTCGCGGCAACATCCATCCGACCGGTCGTAGACATGTCGGATGATGACTGCTTGGCAGCTTCAGAATCGCGCATCTGTTTCATCGTCTCACTCATAGTTTTACCAGCGTCTCTGGGTTCGGTTTCGGATGAGAATGGCAACGGCGTTCATGGCAAGGAGCAGAACAAGCAGGAGCACGATCAAAGCAGCAGCGAGAATCTGGAATTCTTCACGCGGATTCTTCGTCCAGTTGAAAATCTGGATGGGCATGGTGGTGTAAGCGGAAAAGGGGCCCGTTGGATTGAACGAGATAAATGACACAGCACCGAGCAGAAGCAGTGGAGCAGCCTCGCCGATGGCCCGAGAAAGGGCAAGAATCGTGCCGGTTGCCATGCCTGGGATCGCGGCCGGCATTGTTTGTTTCCAGGTGGTTTGCCATTGCGTGGCGCCCAGCGCCAGTGATCCGTGCCGGATGTTCTGCGGCACGGCGCGCAAGGACTCACGGGTGGAAATGATGACCACCGGAAGGACCAGCAGGCCCAGCGTGAGACCGGCGGTAATGACTGTCTGTCCTAGTTGAAAGGCTCGAGCGATGATGGCTAGGCCGAGGATGCCGAAGACGACCGAGGGCACGGCGGCGAGGTTTTGAATATTGATGTCCACTACGCGCTGGAACCGGCTCTTGGCGTTGCCGAACTCTTCCAGGTAAACCGCGGAAAGGATGCCGACCGGTAGAGCAGTCAGTGCCGTAAAGGCCATGACCCAGATGGTGCCTGTGATCGCCGACTGGGCGCCGGCGGTGTCTGGGTTGCGGATAGAGGGCATGTTCTGCCATAGCGCGGGGGTCAGCCGAGGCAGGCCCTTTAACGTCACGTAGACAATCAAGACGGCCAGGAAAACGATGCCAACGGCGGTGGCCGCGAAAAGTATCCACCGAAATGTCTTGTCGATCAGGGGCTGACCGTGGCCTTCCAGGGTGGACTCGGGCGCAGGCGACGGTGTCGTCGCGATCGTGGCGGTCACTGGTAGGTCTGCCGATACTTGCGGACCAGTCGGATACTCAGCGCGTTCATGGCGAATGTGATCACGAACAACAGCAGCCCGACGGCAAAGATTGATTGATATTCGATGCTGCCCGTGGACACATCACCAGATGCGGCGGCAGCGATATACGAGGTCATGGTCTGCATGCCTTCAAAAGGATTCAGGGTGAGGTTGGGCATCAATCCTGCTGCCACGGTTACGACCATGGTTTCACCGATGGCCCGGGAGATTCCCAGGACGAAGGCCGCCACAATGCCGGACAGGGCGGCGGGAATGACCACGCGCAGCGCTGTCTGCCGCTTTGTGGCCCCGAGTGCGTAGGCGCCGTCGCGAAGGCCGCCGGGAACGGCGGACATGGCATCTTCGGCGAGGGAGGCCACGGTCGGAATGATCATGATGCCCATGACCAGGCCTGCAGACAGCGCGTTGAACACCTGGATGCCAGGGAAGATCGGCCGCAGAATCAACTGGGTCATGAACTCCAGGGCGAAGAAGCCGTACACGACTGTGGGCACGCCCTCAAGAACCTCGAGCACCGGCTTCACGGTGCGTCGAACCTTTGAGGAGGCGAACTCCGAGAGGTACACCGCACTGCCCAGGCCGAGGGGGATGGCCACTGAAATGGCAATGATCGTGATCACGAACGTGCCGGCGATGAGTGGCAGCACTCCGTACTGGGGATTGGCGAAAAGCGGTGTCCAGGTGGTGGTGAACAGGAACTCCGTGATGGAGATCTCGCTGAAGAATGTGATGGACGGCACCAGTAGCGAAATAACGATGCCGAAGGTGGTCGCCACCGAGACCGCCGCGGCTGTTGCCAGGAGTGCCTTGATGACCTTTTCGCCGTTTCGAGCCTTCACCTGCCGCAACGGATTGTCGTCCGCTGCGGCAGGTGTGGCTTGAGCCAATGTGCTCACGTTGTCAACTTATCGGTTAGTTGGCGTCTGCAGGCACAGACGTCAGGATCCGGCCTTGGCCAGCAGCGCATCAAGGTCGGCCACGAGCTGTGCTTGGCCTTCCTCGCTGAGCGGGATGTACAAGGCGCCCTCGGCGATGGCCGCATCATTGGCGACGTAGTACTCGAAGAAGGCCCGAACCTGCGGCTGCTGGAGGGCTTGCACCGAGGGGTAGACGAACAGGGGACGAGCGAGTGGCTCGTAAGAACCGTCGCGGGCGGCATCGGCACTGGGTGCCACACAGCCGGATCCGCTATCGATCTCCACCGCCTTCAACTGATCGGCGTTCTCCTCGAAGTAGGTGAAGCCGAAGTAGCCGAGGCCGCCGGGTGAACCGGCCACGCCCTGAACGATGACATTGTCATCCTCACTGGGGGTGTAGTCGGCGCGGCTTGCGCCCTCTTCACCATTCACGACATCGGTGAAGTAGTCGAAGGTTCCTGAGTCGGTGCCGGGGCCAAACAGCGATAGGGCTTCATCGGGGAAGCCATCGCGGACCTGGTTCCAGTTATTGACGGTTGAGTCAGGTGCCCAGATCTTGGCAAGTTCCTCAATCGTCAGGCACGTGGCCCAGTCGTTGGCCGGGTTGACGACCACGGTGAGGGCATCGGTGGCCACGGTGAGTTGGCCAAACTCAATGCCGGCGGCCTCGCAGTTGGCTGCCTCATCGTCCTTGACCGGTCGCGAGGCGTCATTAGCATCGGTTTCCCCGCGGCAGAACTTCTCGAATCCACCGCCGGTGCCGGATGAGGCCACCGTGACCTGAACGCCTGGATTGGCGGCCATGAAGTCTTCGGCGGCTGTTGCTGTCAGCGGGAAGACCGTTGAGGAGCCGTCGATGCGGACTGAACCGGTGAGGTCACTTCCGCCTGTGTTGGTCGGATCGGCTGTCGTACTGCCGCTGTCCGAAGAGCCGCCGCAAGCGGCAAGTAGTAGTGCGCCCGAGAGCGCGGTGGCCGCAAGTGCGGCACGACGGGTGAATGTCACCCTGAACCTCCTGTTTGGTTGGGTACGAACAATCCGAAACCTAGGGACCGGGTATGGCTAAAGAGCAGGCCTGACGTGAACAGCGGGTGAACGAAGGGCAAACTTTGGTCGTTCATGCGGCCGGTGAGTCAGATTCGGTGCGTCACAGGGAGTGCCGCTCGATCGCGATCAAGCGTGGGCGGTTATCGCCTACGAAGTGCCGATGAAGGACGACGAACTCTCCCGGGGCCAATTTGGGGTCGAGTGCTCCCGTGTCTGCTCCATTTAGGGCTCCGATGTCACTCATCAAGGTGGGCAGCACCGGACGGTGTGTGCACACCACCGAGGGCCTGCGTTCGTTCATCAGATCCATCAGCCGCCGTGCTGCTCGCTTGGGGTGCTGCTCGTGGCCCTCCTCGCTGAGAGCCGGTTCAATATTGATCGTCGCTGAAATGGTTTGCGCGTACCGACGAAGCGACTCCTGACACCGCACCGCATCGGAGGAGTAGAGATCTCGGATGCCGTAAGCGCTGAGAAGCGGTACCAGCGACTTCGCCTGGGAGCGTCCCTTTCCCGAGAGGGGTCGTTGGCTGTCAGCGCTGCCGTCGAAGTCTGCTCGCTTGAGTGCTTTGGCGTGACGGAGCACGATGAGTGGGGTAGACAGCGGAAGATCCATGGCTTCTTGCACCAGATCAGCATCTCGCGGGTAGGTCAACAAGCCCCGCGCTTCGGGCAGGTGAACCCAGCGCACCTCGTCGACCTCTTCGTCGGGAGCGAAACCTTCCTCAGCATTGACCTCTGCGCGCCAGTAGAAGACCAACTTGTCCTGCCCGAGGGCCTGGTAGTGCTGCGTTGTCAGCGGCGGACCGAGTGTGGGAACGATGCCGGTTTCTTCATCGCACTCACGAACAGCAGCGTGCAGAACGTGTTCACCCGGGTCAACCTTTCCCTTGGGTAGCGACCAGTCGGCGCGGTGGGGTCGGTGCACGACCGCGATCTGCGGACCCCTTCGGCCTGGTCGGGTCAGTACGACTCCGGCGGCAAGGATCGGGTCATTTGAGTTGCTCACGGCATTCAACTACCCGTGCGCTTTGCGGCTTGACGAACCCGAGGCCAGATCTTGCGCATGAACTTTTCACGGTCTTGACGTTCGGCATCGACCTCCACGGCATGCAGAAGTCCGAGGGCATAACCGGTTGGACCGTCAGCCTGTTGAGCTAGTCGCTCGAGAGTGTGTTGAGCAACGTGTGCGTCTTGGTGCGCACCGAGTATGTCTGTGGCTGCGCTCAAGCGCTGAGCCAATTGTGTGTAGTCATGGCCGAGAACGGGCGCCACGCATTCAACTGCGTAGCGTGCCTTTTTTGCAGCAATGCGAGTGGAGTGCCAGGTAGCAGCAGGGTCGGTCAGGCGCAGGGATCGTACGTCTCGTCGAAGGCGACGCATCGCCCGAGTGGTCAATGGTGGAAGAACATGTTTTGCGGACCTTTCCGCCAGAGGAGTCAGTGGTGGGTCCGTTGCTGCCTGAACGAGGGTTTCCAGGAGGGTGATGTACCGAGGTGAATTCATCCGCTCAAGTGCCAGAGTGGTCTCGTTGACAAGTTCACGGTCAAGGGTCGGAATCGATTTATCGAGAATCAGGCCCGCATGAATTGCGGAGAGACGGTGGCAGTGGTCCCTGAGTCGATCAACCAGTACCTCAGTATCGCGAGCGATTCCTAAACTACCTGCGGCCCATGACAGTTCGGTCCGAAGCTCGTCTGCAAAGTCCCGGTCGAGCAATGGGGAGAAGACATGCAAGCCACTGCGAATTCGGCGGGCGGCAACGCGTAATTGGTGAATGGCATCGGGGAGGCCACGTCGCAGTCGCACATCTTCAAGCAGGAGTCGACGCACATGCGTTGCCAAATAAGCTCGTACAGCCTCGCCTGCGGGCTCGTTTAGGTCTGGCCAATGCACGTCAGGGACGTCGCACGGAGATGACGTGCGCGGCCCGAGTGCCGCGGCCGCCTTGCTGGCTGTGCCCGGTACGGCACCCGCCGCCACGAGCGAGTTGACGATGCTGATGAGCGTTGGTTCATCGATGCACCCCTCGGCATCGGGCACGCCTTCGACTTCAATTTCGCGAAAAACGGCCGCGGCACGTTCACCATCGAGCACTGTGACGGTGTCATCGACAAGCTCCGCAGTGATAATTCCGGCCGCATTCCTCAGCTGCAGCGGAGATCGTTCGCTGACCAGGGTGACAACCGGACCAAGAGGAGCCGTGCGGATGAGCGCCCGAATGATTGAGCGAAGTTCCTCGGGCACGGCACCATCGGTGAGCGGTACCTGCAATTCGTCACGCACACCTGGACGCGAGTCGACGGGTAACTTCAAATGCCATCCTTCGTCGGGCCCGCCCTCGCGCTTTCTGAGGGTGACGCGCCAGCGTAACAATTTCAGGTCGGCAGTGTCGTAGTAGATGTTGCGCATAGTGAAGGTGCGCTGAGGTTCAACGGTTGTTACTCCAGCGCAGACTCCGGTGAGGTCAGGAAGTCGGAAGAGCGCATGCACACGCAATTTGTATTCAATCTCGCGGTGAGTCGTAACGTCACTCATCAAGCACGCCTCATGCAAGTCGTCCCCGCGTTCGACGCACCGAGATCAGAAATTCTTGAATATCTCGCAATGGTTCACCGTCGGCATTATGCGTGCGCCGGAGCCACGTGCCATCTGATTGGAGAAGCCATGCTGCAGTGTTGGATTCGAATCCGAGATTGATGAGCGCATCCACTTCGGCAATGTGTTCGGGGGCTTTAAGGCTCACAAGTGATTCGACGCGTCGGTCAAGATTGCGATGCATGATGTCCGCTGATCCGATCCACACCTCCGTATCGCCGCCATTGGCAAACTCAAAAGCCCGCGAATGCTCGAGGAATCGGCCCAGAATACTGATGACCTCAATGTTTTCGCTCATTCCTGGCACGCCCGGCTGGATGGCACAAATGCCTCGCACCCACACTTTTACGGGCACACCCGCCTGAGAGGCTCGGTAGAGAGCGTCAATGAGTTGTTCATCAACGATGGAATTGCACTTGAAGCGAATTCTCGCGGGGCGACCAGCACGGTGATGTTCGATCTCACGCTCAATGCGCTCAATGAGGCCACTGCGGATTGAGTGTGGTGCCACCAAGAAGCGGTGGTACGTGGTGTTCATGGAATAACCCGACAGCACGTTGAACAAATCGAGGACATCGTCGCCTACCTGAGGATCGCAGGTGAAGAGACCGAAATCTTCATACAGGCGGGCTGTCTTGGGGTGGTAGTTCCCCGTACCGATATGGCAATACCGACGCAATTGGTCGCCATCGTCACGCACAACAAGCGAGAGTTTGCTGTGCGTCTTGAGGCCAACGAGCCCGTACACGACGTGCACCCCGGCTTCTTCGAGCTTACGGGCCCATTCGATGTTGTTTTGTTCGTCGAATCTCGCCTTGATTTCCACAAGGGCGAGCACTTGCTTGCCTGCGCGGGCAGCATCAATGAGTGCATCAACGATCGGAGAGTCTCCGCTGGTCCGGTAGAGCGTTTGCTTGATGGCGAGCACATGTGGGTCGCGCGCTGCTTGCTCGAGGAATAACTGAACACTGGTGGAAAAGGAGTCGTATGGATGATGCACCAGAACGTCGCGCTCGCGGATGACGGACAGCACGTCGGGAGCCGATGATGATTCGACCTCGGACAACTCTCGGCTGGTCTTTGGCACAAACTTTGGCTGACGAAGATCATCGCGATCAACCCCGTAGATAGCCCATAGCCCCGTGAGGTCTAAAAGGCCGGGAAGCCGAAACACTTCCTGGCTGTTTACGCCTAACTCATCGATCAGCAATTCAAGGACATGTGGATCGATCGATTCCTCTACCTCGAGTCGAACGGCCGGTCCAAATCGGCGTCGCAGTAACTCCCGTTCGAGTGCCTTGAGGAGGTTTTCTGCATCGTCCTCCTCGACCTCGACGTCTTCATTCCTTGTCACCCGAAATGCATGATGTTGCAACACATCCATTCCTGGAAAGAGTTCGTGTAGGTGACTGGCAATGATGTCTTCGAGGGGTACGAAACGCTCATCGCCCAACGAGACGAATCGCGGGAGTAACGGGGGCACCTTGACTCGCGCGAAGAGTTCGGATCCGGTCTCGGGGTTGCGGACCACGACAGCCAAGTTGAGGGAAAGTCCGCTGATGTAGGGAAAAGGATGTGAGGGGTCTACGGCTAGAGGTGTGAGCACCGGGAAGACCCGTGAATCGAAGAACGAATCCATGGCGGCTTTTTCGTCGGCAGATAGGTCGTCCCAGTTCAAGATCTCAACGCCAGCCCGCGATAACTCCGGTCGTATTTCCTGCGTGAAGATCTCCGCTTGTCGAATCTGTAGTTCGTGCGCGCCCGCCCAGATTGCCTCTAGCACCTCTCGGGGAGTCAGGCCACTCGCTGCCCGAACCGCGATGCCCGTTGCGATACGGCGTTTGAGGCCGGCCACGCGCACCATGAAGAACTCATCCAGGTTGCTGCCGAAGATCGCCAGAAATTTCGCTCGATCCAGGATCGGCAGGTGCGGATCCTCGGTGAGTTCGAGGACTCGGCGGTTGAAGGCCAACCACGACAATTCACGGTCTAGGAATCTGCGATCGGGAAGCGGACCAAACTCGTGGCGTACCTCGTTGGTGTCCTGTGCGTCTGTGATGATCTCCCCGAGGGGGAGGTCGGCTTGGGGTCCCTCCACCGTTGTCATGCTCCTAGAATCTCACAGTTCACGTACCCATAAGTGCGTCGCGGTGAATGGACAGTGGCTAGCGTCGAAACAGCACGTCAATATCCCACCGGGAAAATCCGAGTGATTCATACAGCCCGATGGCGGGGGTGTTCGTGGCATCGACATAAAGCATGACTTCGGCCAAACCCTGCGCCCGAAGATGTGCCAACCCGGCCAGCAGGAGTGCTTTTCCTAATCCCGTGCCCCGCCAGTTTCGCGCGACACCGATCACATACACCTCACCGATCGCCTCGTGGCCATGACGCTCAGCGCCATGCACCTTCGTCCAATGAAACCCAGCGAGGTCCGGTGAACGGGCAGGGTCACTGGTTTCGGCGATTAGAAAGCCGTTGGCATCGAACCACGGCTCATCCATGCGTTGGCGCAGGTCGGCGAGACCGAGGCTCCCCTGATCGGGTAGTTCCGCGAACGCCTCAGCATTTAGGGCGATCCATGCCTCGTCATCGATCCCCGGCCGGAAGCAGCGCAGTTGGATCCCCGCAGGTAGGTCAGCGGAAGGCAGCGCCGCAAAAAGGGAGCGCCGCATTTGCCAGAGCTCGCGCGCGCGATCAAAGCCGTGAGAGTTAGCCAGAAAGGCTGCATCAGAGTGCCCACCGTGAGCCCATAGGCGAAGCCGCCCATCTGGGGAAAGCTCGGTGAGTGCGGCGACGAGTTGATGGCCAACGCCGCGGCGGCGATGTAATGGCGACACCACTAACTCGGCAGAGGGCCCTTCCACCTGGTCGGTAAGATCCACGTGCGCGTAACCGACGAGAGTTCCGTTGATGAACACACGCAGGTGGCGGTCGCCTTCGTCCCCACCGTGACGCAGGTGTAGCAGTACATGCTCTGATAGTGGCGAAACCTCGTCAGCTTGTGTGGCGTTGGCAACGAGAGTGAGGACCTGCGCAACCTCAATGGGGGCAAGCTTTTCGGTGACTTCTACCCCGGCCAAGACGGCACGGTTTCATCGCTCAAGGTGGCGGTCGTCGCGTCGTCGGTGCGCGCTGGCACGAATCGATAACCGACATTGCGCACGGTGCCGACGAGGGCTTCGTGCTCGGGGCCCAGTTTGGCTCGCAGGCGCCTGACGTGAACGTCAACGGTTCGAGTGCCGCCGAAGTAGTCATAGCCCCAAACCTCCTGGAGCAGTTGGGCTCGGGTGAACACGCGGCCTGGATGTTGGGCGAGAAACCGGAGTAGTTCGAATTCTTTGTACGTGAGGTCGAGCATGCGAGAGCGAATGCGTGCCACGTAGCCGGCCTCGTCAATCGACAGGTCGCCATTGCGGATCTCCGCGTTCGACGCAGGGATCGCATCAAGATTTGCCCCCCACCGAGACACAGCAACCCGTAGTCGGGCTTCAACCTCGGCGGGTCCTGCTCGATCAAGGATGAAGTCATCGGCACCCCAGTCGGCGTGCATGGCAGCGGCTCCGCCCTCGGTCACGATCACCACAAGCGGAGCCTGAGGTCCGGTCTGGCGCAGAAGGCGGGTCAAGGTGCGGATGTGGGGAAGGTCGTTGCGGGCGTCGACGAGGATGGCGTCACAGTCTGGGCTTTCCAGAAGGGCGGTGGCTTGAGCCGGCAGAACACGGATGTGGTGAGTGAGCAATCCGAGAGCTGGGAGAACCTCGGTTGAGGGCTCAACAGCCTGCGTCAGCAGCAGCAACCTCATTCGACGACAATAGTGGACCGTGACCACGTCGAGGCAGTCGCGCACGGAATGCATGCGCCTGAGTCGTGATGGAGTTCGCCTATCGATGCTGCATCTACCGGCTGATGGACACGGCGATCGGGGTGCGGCTGACATCGCGTTCGTTGTCGCCCACGGCTTCGCGGGAAGTTGGAAACACGCTCGAGTCGCCGTGATCCTAGATTCGCTGGCCGTCCACGGCGGAGTGGTTGCGGTCGATCAGCGGGGTCACGGAGGTTCTGCCGGCAGGACAACGGTCGGCCATGAGGAGCCGATCGACGTTGAAGCGGCCGTCACATGGGCGCGCGAGTTGGGGTACCGACGGGTCGCCACCATCGGGTTTTCCATGGGCGCGGCCGTTGCGCTACGTCATGCTGCCCTGTGCGGTCGAGCCGAGAGGGCTGCGGGGGTCGATGCGGTCGTCAGTGTGAGTGGTCCTGCCTTCTGGTACTACCGCGGAACCCCGCCCATGCGCTGGTTGCATCGGGCGGTTGGCAATGTTTTTGGACGCGCCTATCTACGCTGGTTCCTGCGGGTGCGTGTGAATCCGATGCCCTGGCCCGAGCCCCCGCCCATGGCGCCGACCGCTGCGGCAGCGGCCACGAGGGCCGAGGGAATACCCCTTTTGATTGTGCATGGTGATTCTGATCCTTTCTTCCCGCTCGATCACCCGGCCGCGCTGCACGCCGGGGCAGCTGGGTCCACGCTGTGGATCGAGCCAGGTTTCGGGCACGCCGAGGGAGCCATTAGTCGGGCGCTGGTCGACCGCATCGCAGAGTGGGCCCGGAGTTCGGCTGCACCGCCGACAGACCGGTAAGGTGGGGACGTGCTGGAAATTGTGTTCACCGGACTCCTAGTCTTGGCGATTGTCTTAATCACCTGGTTCTCCGGCTACGTCGTATACAAGCTCTATAAGGGCCAAGGCTAAGTGCATGCCGCCACTACCTTCGAGCCTGCCCGAGGCGGTACTCCCGCTGTCCTGGCTGCTGGGCAGCTGGGTGGGCGTGGGGCTTGGTCAATACCCAACGATTGAAGACTTCAGGTTCGGCCAGGAGATCGTCGTTGCTAATGATGGCCGTCCGTTTTTGACCTACGCCTCCCGCAGTTGGCTGCTCGACGAAGACGGCAATAAAGTTCGCCCGCTGGCGACCGAGACGGGGTATTTCCGCCCGAGACCTGACAACAAGCTTGAATTCCTGCTCGCCCACCCCAGCGGGTACAGCGAGGTATGGCTCGGTGACGTCGAGGTTCTGGCCCTTGAGACCGCCGTCATCACTTCAGCGCGGGCGAGTCTGCGCACCGACGTGGTGGCGCGAACTGACAGCGCAAAGCTCTATGAGGCAGGCGAACGGTTGTACGGACTGGTCAACGGCGAATTGATGTGGACCTTCGACATGGCCGCCATGGGCCAGCCCATGACCAATCACTTGTCGGCGCGACTGAAACCTGCTGAGGCATTAGACGTCGAGGGGTAGGCACCAGCATGGACGATGCGCGTGTGAGCGGTTGGGATGAATGCCTGCGGGCCCAAGGATTTCGTGTCACCCCGCAACGCCACCTCGTCTTACAGGCCGTGTCTACCTTGCAGCATGCGACGCCAGAGGAGATTTACGGCTATATCCACGAGAGGGTGGGTGGCCTCAATTTGTCTACGGTGTACCGAACCCTGGAAGTGCTCGAAAAGGTGGGGCTGATTACCCACACGCATATCGAGCATGGTTCCCCGACCTATCATGAGGTTGCGCAGGCTGTACATGTTCATCTGGTCTGTCGGATCTGCAAGAACGTTGATTCGATCCCGGCCGAGGCGATCGCCCCACTCTTGGAGGTACTTGTGGACACTAGAGGGTTTCGGGCCGATGTTGGTCACCTAGCTATTCACGGCACGTGTTCGGCCTGCTCGTGAATCCCGATCCATCCGTGGCGTATACAAGCCCCACGCTTGACCTGCTCGGGGCGGTGCCGCCACCAGCTAGCTCCACAGATGCTGGTGTTCCGTGGCACTACGGAGATCCACATGCCGAGCAGCGACGACTCAGTGCTGGGGTGGCGGCGGTGGACCTGTCACATCGAGGGGTGCTCCAAGTGACCGGGCCTGACCGCCTCAGTTGGTTGCATTCGCTCACGTCTCAATCTTTGGAGCAATTGGCTGCGGGCACGTCCACCTCAGCGCTGATCTTGAGTCCACATGGTCATGTCGAGCATGAGTTGCATCTAGTTGACGACGGTGTGACAACATGGTTAGGCGTTGAATCTGATGCGCGACAGACGATTTACGCGTATTTGGATTCGATGCGGTTCATGTTGCGTGTCGAGTTGAATGATGTCACCGACGAATACGCAGTCGTCTGGGAATCGCTGCACGATCGTCACAAGTCACTGCCGACGTGGTTGACGGCACCCGAGTACGCCGGCACTGGTACGACCGATTCGGGTACCGATCGCGGGGGTGACGCGAGCAAGTACATCGATCATCGTCCGAGTTTTTTGCCCGGGCGCGAGGTTTTCGTTCCGCGCGACACCTTGTTGGAGTACCTGGCTGCACAAACGCAGGGAGGTCTGGCGAAATTGGCAGGCACTTGGGCACTTGAGGCACTTCGCGTGGCAGCGGGAGTGCCCCGTGTGGGCGCTGATACAGATCACCGCACGCTGCCACACGAGCTCGGTTGGATCGGCCCAGCGGTGCATCTATCTAAAGGCTGCTATCGCGGGCAAGAGGCGGTGGCGCGGGTTCACAACATGGGTCGCCCACCTCGCCGACTGGTGTTGCTGCATCTGGATGGCGGAGCCGAATCACTGCCCACTCACGGAGACGTGGTGATCGTTAATGATCGTGACATTGGCTGGGTTGGCTCATCTGCGCGCCACTTCGAGCTCGGCCCCATCGCCACCGCAATAGTCAAGCGCAGTGCCGACACCGATCAGGAACTTGTTGTACGCACCGAGTCCGGCGAGTTGATCGCGGCTTCAGCCGAGTCCGTAGTAACTAACTAGTCACTGACGCTTGGTGCCGCAGACTCCTCAACCATGATGGTGATCGGGCCGTCGTTGACCAGGGACAATCGCATGTCGGCACCGAATTTGCCCGTCTCGACGGTTGCCCCCTCGCCTTGGAGCGCCTTAACCACCTGCTCAACCAGGGGTTCAGCGATGTCGGCCGGCGCCGCTGAATTCCAGGTTGGGCGTCGGCCTTTGGTTGTGTCGGCGTAAAGCGTGAACTGGCTGATGACAAGAAGTGGCAGACCGGCGTCTCGAGCAGACAACTGCCGCGAGGATCCAGGCGGTACGCAGATGTCGCGAGCCGTCAATTCGGCCGAGTCGAAGATCCGTAGGTCGAATACTTTTGTCGCAATGCGGCGAGCCACCCGCTCGGTGTCGGTGTGAGTGACTCCCACGAGAACGACGAGGCCGGGTCCCTGAATTTCTCCGACCGCCAGCTGACCGACATCTACCCGCGCGCCATCGACGCGTTGCACAAGTGCTCGCATACACCTCACCGTAACGAGTGACCTGCAACACTTCGTGTCGTGTCTGCTGGATCAAGTGATCTGAGTCGTCGTCTGGGGCTGCGTGGGGCCGTGACGATTGGTGTCGGAGCCATGCTGGGAACGGGTGTATTTGCGGTCTGGACACCGGCGGTGGCACTCAGTGGCTCCGCACTGCTTGCCTCACTGGCCATTGCGGCGATCATTGCCGCACTCAATGCTGCATCGACCGCTCGTCTGGCCGCTGATCTTCCCGTTTCCGGCGGTGCGTATGCCTATGGTCGTGCGCACATCAGTCGAACGGCTGGACTCGTGGCCGGGTATGCATTCATCCTGGGCAAATCTGCGTCAGCCAGTGCGGCGGCGTTGACCATCGGCTTGTATCTTTCACCGGAAAATGCGCGAGTCATCGCGGTGTCGGCCGTTGTTGTGATACTGCTATTGGACCTTCAAGGAATTACTCGATCTACCCGCGTAACGACGGTCTTGATCATCGTCGTGGTGACAGTGCTGGCGGTGTTGGTTGTCATGTGGTGGCGAAGCCAATCGGTGGAGACGACGAGTTTGCAGGCGCTACCAACTGGTTCGCTCTCCGGTGTTGTTGCGGGGGCTGGTCTCGTTTTCGTGGCCTTTGCTGGTTACGCGCGCATCACGGTGTTGGGTGCGGAAGTGCGTAGTCCTCAACGCATCATTCCGCGTGCCGTGGCGATCAGTTTTGTCGTTGTGCTGATGATCTACCTGGCGATCGGCCTCACGGTTTTGTCGGCATTGAATGAACTCGGTGGCCTCGGCGATGCGGCATTAGACACGGTCGCTCGACAGGTGGGTGGTGAGGCATTGGCGCTAGCGGTCACGGTGGCCGCCGTGATGGCTGCTGGTGCGGTATTGCTATCCCTGATCGCCGGGATCGGCCGCACGGTCTTTGCCATGTCGTCGCATGGTGATGCGCCGGCGGCACTACGCAAGGTCGGTGGTCGATCACAGATTCCCACTCGCGGATCCATGGTGGCCGCAGCCATTGCGGTGGGGATCGTGCTCATCGGGGGCCTCGGTGAAGCACTGGCCGTCTCCGGGTCATCGATTCTCATCTATTACGCCGTGGCCCACGTTGCCGCCTGGCGTAGGTTTCGGCGATGGCCATCTCGGCTCGTCGCCGGACTCGGGCTCGTAGGGTGTGTTGTCGTGGCCGTGACTGTGGTGGCCGTGTCCCTGTCGACCTAGACGCTGGTCTGGCCGAGTTTCCTCAGGGCAGGATGCAAAGATGTCAGACGTGCCGCTGTGGAGTCCTGATCCAGACAATGTGCCGCACACGCGCATTGATCAATTTCGATGCTGGGTGAATGACCATGCTTTGATGCCGGATCAGGAGCCCCTGGCTGATTCGCTTGATCTGCACGCGTGGTCGGTGCGACAGCCAGGAGCCTTCTGGGCATCGGTGTGGGAGTACTTCGGTGTCGTGGGTGACCGTGGCGAGACGAGCTATATCGATGATCCGCTGCCGTCAGCAAAATTTTTCCCGCAGGCTCGGTTGAATCTTGCCGAGAACATTCTTCGCTACCAGCCTGAGCGAGACGACCCACACCTTCCCGCCGTCATCGCCGCGGCCGAGATGGGTGCGGGCATAGGTCAGATTGCGAGCCTGACGCGAGACGATCTTGAATCGAGAGTGGCGACTGTTGCAGCGCTCCTGAGGGACCGCGGCATCAAGCCAGGAGATCGCATAGCCATAGTGTTGCCGGCTTCGCTAGACGCATATGTCGTCAATTTAGCCGGGCTATCTGTAGGTGCGGTCATGTGCAGCGCGGCACCGGAATTCGGCGCTGCTGCCATCATTGAGCGCTTTGCCCAATTAGACCCCGTGATGCTCGTAGCAACCACGTCGTATCAATGGAATGGTAGGAGATTTGATCGAACAGCACATGTGATTGACCTTGCTCGAGCCCTGCCGACGTTGCGGTCGCTATTGGTCGTTCCCGGGACTGACAACCTGAACGAACCCGTTGACCCTGACGTGGTCGACATCACCAAGATCGCGGCACTTATCGCTGCGGGTCAGAGCCGTCCCCTGCAAGTGAGTCTTATGGCTGAGGCGCAAACACCTTTTGCGGACGCCACGATTGCGTACGAGCGCCTGCCGTTTGATCATCCCGCCTATGTTCTGTTCACCTCTGGGACAACCGGCAAGCCGAAGTGTTTGATTCATCGTCAGGGTGGAGTGTTACTCAAGCATCTGGTCGAGGCAGGGCTGCACATCGATGCCGGACCGTCGGATCGACTGGCTTTCTATACGACGACCGGATGGATGATGTGGAATTGGGCAGCCACTGTGCCAGCCACCGGTGCCACCCTGGTGCTTCATGATGGCGCCCCGAATTATCCAGCCGTTGACGCGCTGTTTGACCTCGCCGAGGACGTGCAGCTGACACATTTAGGTATCGGGGCCAGGCTGTTGGAGTTGATGCGCACGGCCGGCGTCTCATTGCGAGGGCGCCGATCACTGGCAAGTCTGCGAATGGTCATGGTCACCGGGTCGCCGCTCACGCCGATCACGGCAAAATGGCTTGTCGATCAACTGGGTCCGACCGTGCAGCCGAACCCGACCTCAGGCGGTACTGACCTCATCGGCAGTTTCCTCAGCGGCGATCCAACTCAGCCGGTATGGGCCGGGGAACTTCCTGGGCCAGCGTTGGGAATGGACGTTGACGTCGTCGCCTTCAATGGCGACACGATTGGTATCGATGAACCAGGTGAACTCATTTGTCGCAACACCTTTCCCACAGTGCCGCTCGGAATTTGGGGCGACGATGATGGTTCGCGGTTGCGAGCAACATATTTTGATCAGATTCCAGGTGTCTGGACCCACGGTGACCTGACATCGAAGACCCAGACCGGCGGATTCATTATTCATGGACGCTCTGACGCTACCTTGAACATTGCCGGGGTGCGGATTGGTACGGGCGAGATCTACAGCGCTCTAGAACTACTACCGCAGATCATGGATGCACTCGTATTCGCGCAATCGTGGGAGGAAGACTCGCGGATGGTGCTACTGGTCGTGCTTGCCGATGGAGCGACGCTTGATGAGGAACTTCGCGCCATGATCAAGGCGACACTACGAGATCAGTACTCACCTCGACATGTGCCCGCGGTGATTGAACAGGTCAGTGACCTACCGCGAACACGGACCGGCAAGTTGGCAGAAATCGCGGTTGCTGCAACGGTCAACGGACGCCCCGTGCGCAACAGGGATGCGTTGGCAAACCCCGAGTCACTAGATGTTATTGCTGGCCTCTTCAGCGTCTAACTGCGCGTCTGTAGTGCCCTGATCATCATGGATCCCCCGATCAGTGCACCGACCAATATCGCGAGCCCGGCGATGCCTTGCCGTTGTCGTTTCAGTTTGGGCTCAATGTGGGAGTAGGGAATCGTGGAGAATGACACCATCTCGTACCGAGTTTGATATCGATTACCGAGCACCTGATGGAGGAGATTCTCGGTCCGGCGCACGGCGCGATAGCCGATCGAGTTGACCGAATCACGCATCTCGACGAAGTTGTGCAGTGCCAGGTCGGCAACGGCGTTGGCCTGCGGTGTTCGCTCGTGTGCATACGCGGGTAGGGCTGCGTCCCAGTTACCGTCGTTGTCATCGAGATGCCTGACCAGTGCGACACAGTCCTCAAAGGAGGCGTTCGCACCTTGGCCGTAAAAGGGCACGATGGCATGGGCGGCATCACCGAGCAGGGCACTTCGATTGCGCCACCACGGGGAGCACCGCACGGTAACGAGAGATCCAATGGGGTTGTGTTCGTAATCATCAAGCAAATCGGGCATGAGGGCGGCTGCGTCGGGATAGTGCTGACCAAAGTAGGAAACGATGCGATCGGGTGTATCGAGATCGGCGAAGGAGTGATCGCCAGCCTTGGGCCAAAAAAGCGTGCACGTGAAGGATCGGTCAAGATTGGGGAGGGCGATCATCATTGACGATCCGCGTGGCCAAATGTGTAGTGCGTCTGGATCGAGTGCATATTCGTCGCCTTGGGCAGGAATAGTTAATTCCTTGTAGCCGTAAGGCAAGTAGTCTTGCGCAAAATCGAATCCGTCACTCTGCAAGAAGGCGCGACGCACCGCGCTGTAGGCACCATCGGTGCCGATGATGGCATCAGCTGAAACGGTGGCCTTCCCTTCGGCGGACTCGAGAGTCAGGCTGGTGTTGCTGAGATCACACGACGTTGCTTGATGGTTAAAGTGAATCCGCACCGTGGGTTGTGCTTCGGCGGCATCTAGCAACACGGCGTTGAGTTCGCCACGACTAATGGAGTTAATCGCCCGATCACCTGCGGCACTGTAACTTTGAAATACTTCATCACCAGATACTGGGTGGAGCATTCGCCCGTGCATGGGGAGAGCTCGGCTGAGGACCGTGTCTTGAAGGCCCACCTCCGCAAGTGCCGTGAGTCCGCGGGTTGAGATCGCCAAATTGATGCTTCGCCCTCGCTCGGCTCCTGTGTTTCGTGGATCACTACGCCGTTCATAGACTTCTACGTGATATCCACGCTTGCCGAGCATTGTTGCCAGGAGCGACCCGGCCAGTCCAGCGCCAACGATGATCACTGAGCGGTTGGTCATGCCGAGGCTCCCGTAGTAGTGAGTTGTGGGGGTCGTAGGAATCCAGTGCCCAGAAAGCGTTCGGCGTTGCTACCTAAGATCGCTTCGCGTTCGGCGATCGTAAGAAAGTCAGCATCGAGTACAACTTTTCCAGCAGGTCGTTCCCCCAACGGGTAGGGATAATCCGAACCCATCATGACCTGCGTTGCTCCGTAAGTGTCGGTGAGCAGTCGAAGAGCCCGTGGGTCAAACACAACGGAGTCGACGCTGAAACGATCGACGTAGTACGACGGTGGCTGTTGAGATGTTCCCACCACATCTGGTCGCTGGTGCCACGCATTATCCATGCGCCCCAGCCACATTGCGAAGGATCCACCGCCATGTGCAAAGCAGATGCGTAAATCAGGTGATATTCGATCAAACACTCCTCCGAGGATCATCGACAGCACGGACAGATGGGTTTCTGCTGGCATATCAACCAGCCATTGAGCCATCCATCGTTGATTGCGCGGCGAGGGTGTCATGTCCCATGGGTGAACAAAAACGGGGGCATTGCGTGCCGCACAGTGCTGGAGAAATTCAATAATTCCAGCGTCGTCAAGATCACGATCGCCCACATGATTGCCGATCTCAACGCCGAGGTGTCCGTTGTCGAGGCATCGGTCGAGTTCACGGCAAGCCGCGTCGGTGTCTTGCAAGGGCACCTGGCAGAAGGGAAGTAGGCGGTCCGGCGCTTGGGCGCACAGGGCGAGGCACAGGTCATTGAAAGTCTGTGCAGATGCGGTGGCATCGGCGGCGGTGAGCGCGTATCCGAAGAACACTGGGGTGGGGGAGACGACCTGCATATCAATGCCATCAGCATCCATGTCGGCAACGCGTTCCTGAGCATCCCAACAGTTACTCGTGATGAGTCGAAAATCTTTATCACCCAACATGATCATGGCGGTCTTGTCGGTGATCGGCCGCAGCCAAGGTGTTGGCGCATTGGTGGAGTTTGCGGGGCTGGGCCATCCCTGCGGAACAAAGTGTGAGTGAACATCAATGACGGGTGCAGGCATGGCGCGTTCAGCCCTTTCCTGGATGCAGATGCCCGCAGGCGGGACATCGTCGGGCATCAGCATCGCGGTAGAACGCCTCAAAGACCGGAGGAAGGTCGTCAGCAATATCGCGCACCTGAAGTTCAACCTCGTGAACGAGACCATCGCACTGTGGGCAATACCACTGGAATTTCTCAAGCGTGCCCTCGTCGCGAATGCGCTCGAAGACCAAGCCGATGGAACCGGCCTCGGGCCGCTGCGGGGAGTGAGGCATGAGCCTTGGCAGAACCCACATTTCGCCGGGCCCGATGGTGACTCGCTTTGGTCCGTCGGGAGTCATGAGATCGACGTGCATCGTGCCGCTCACTTGATAGAAGACCTCTTCAAAAGGATCGACGTGGAAGTCGGTGCGCGCATTCGGTCCACCAACGACCATCACGATGAAGTCTTGACCGCCTGGAAACATCTCTTTATTCGCGACCGGAGGTGTCAAGGATGCTCCGTGCTTGGCGACCCAGTCATCGAAGTTCAGGGTCTGGGTGAGATTACTCATGAGGCACTCCTATCGGTCGCTTGTCGGTGGGCGACGGCTTGGATTTCGATCAGCAGGTCGGGGTGTGGAAGTGCGCGAACGGCTACCGTGGTGCGCGTTGGGCCGGTGTGGTCGAAGAACTCAGCGTAGGCAGCGTTGTAGGCAGCAAAGTCAGTCATGTCAACGAGGTAACACGTGACTTGAACCAGGTGAGTAAGACCACAATCTTGGGTCGCGAGCAGATCGCGAACATTAGCGATGACGGCGCGTGTTTGTGCTGCAACGTCGAGAGTCTTGGTGCCGTCGGCGGCAACATCAACCCCGTCGAAGGTGTTATCGGCCCGTCGGCTGCTGGTGCCAGACACCCAGATCAGATCTCCGACTGCCTTCACATGCGGGTAAGCCCCGCGCGGCGCGGCCTTACCGCGAACGACCACTGAGTGCGAGCTGATCGAGTCAGAGTGTGGGGCTTGATCGGTCACGACCCCATCCTGCTTCCTTTAGACTATGCGCGGCAAGAGCCAGTAATTGCTGAGGGCTTAGCCAAATGGGCATACCCTAGGGACATGTCCAACGAGGCAGTTTCCGTAGTCAGTCCCGAGCGGCTGCTTGATGGGCGCTTGAAGCTCAGGCATTTGGTGTTGGTGACCACCATCGCCGACGCCGGGAGCCTGGCCCGAGCCGCTGGCGCCCTGCGGATCACTCAACCGGTGGTCACTCGAGGCCTGCAGGATCTAGAACGCATTTTGCACGTGACGTTGTTCGAACGATCGGCGCAGGGCGTAGTGCCGACTGTTTTTGGAGTGTCTTTCATCGAGCACGCACGCAGCATCCTGGCTCAGGTGCGCCAGGCCGGACGCACGCTCGGCGACATCGCAGCAGCGGACATGGGCACCGTCACTGTCGGTACGCACGTGGCTGGGGCATCGGTGGTGTTGCCTGCGGCAATCGCCTTGGCCAAACATGATCATCCTCAATTGAGTATTCGAGTTCATGAGGCGACACCCGATGTACTGGTAGGCGAGTTGATAGGGGGTTCAATAGACCTGGTGGTGGGCCGGTTAGCTCCCGATGATTCGCGCCTGAATCAACACACGCTCTATGTCGAGCCAATCGTTTTGATCGCACGGGCCGACCACCCAGCTGCATCGCGCCCGACCCAATCCTTAGGTGACCTGGCGAACTTTCCGTGGGTTGTCCCCGTTGAGGGAACAACGCTGCGTCGCGAAATCGAACAGGTCTTCCTGCTGGCAGAGGTGCCGTGGCCGATCAATCGAGTGGACTGCACCGCGGTGCCGATCGTACGCCGACTGCTTCAAGACGGTGACTTCATCGCCGCGCTGCCCCAATCTAGCGTGATCGACACCGAAGGATTAGTCACCTTGCACCCCAGTGATGTTTCGCTCGACCGACTCCGTCGACCAGTTGGGATCAGTACCGCGGCGCATCGTTGGCTGTCTCCGGCGACCGAGGCGATGAAGGCAGCCTTGATCGCCGCCGCTACGAAGGTAAACGTCGACTAGGAACCCGGGTTGAGACGATCCTTCAAGATCTCCAGGCGCTTTCGACTGGCCAGCGAAGACGGATTCAAGATGGCGTAGTGATCGTCGCCTGGCATGATAAATAATTGCGTGGCAACGCCTTTGGCTGCAAGCACATCAACATAGCCTTGGCTCTGCTCAAGGGGAACGTCTACGTCGGCGTCGCCGTGAAGCAGGACAATATCCGTGTTTGGATCGGGAGTAAGCAGGCTGGGATCGCACTGGGCATATCTATCCACCACGTCAGCTGGTGAGCCGCCCATCATGTGATCCACGGCACCGTCTCCTAGGTTGGCGGAGCTCGCTAGCGAAAGGCAGGCCACCGGAGCAGATGCGATGGCAACGGAAAAGGCATGCGGCACTCCTCCTGACACCGCCCACAGCGCCAGCGCACCACCGGCAGAGTGCCCCAAAATTGCGCTGGCTGCTGTGTTGAGTTGGTAACGGCGTGCCTGTTCGACACTCATGTCGATTGCTCGTGCGACATCGTCGTAGATGCTCGGCCACGGCTGATCATAGTCGCGGTATTCGATATTGCTCACGGCGAAACCATGATTCGCAAGATCGTTGGCGACGCCGTCTTCAAGGTGCCGTGAGTACTTTGGCCGCCAAAAACCACCGTGCACGATGACGATCCACGGCACACCGATCGTGTTCTCGGGAAGAAACCACTCCACCACCTGGCGCTCATCGGGGCCGTAGGGGCGAACTAATCGACGGGCTGATGTGTTCATCGAATGTGCTAGGCCAAGATACGCGTAAGAGCGTCTGCGGCACGCCAACAATCAAAGTACGTCGAATACAGGCCGACGGGTGCAAAACGAATAATGTCGGGGTTGCGTCCATCGGCGATCACACCGAATTCATCTCGCAACTGATCGGTGATCGTGCGGATATCTCCGCTGAAGCGCACGGAGACCTGGCAGCCGTGACGCAGTGGTTCGGCGGGAGTAATGACATGCAGCGAACCCGCGGGGACCTCATTAGCCACTTCTTGGAAGAGTTCACGTAGGTAGTGATTAAGTCGCTCGCTTCGTTGAGCGATCACGGGCATCGTGATGTCAGCAAAAATCTTCAACGAAATCTCAACCGGAGCCATTGCGAAGATAGGGGGATTCGACACCTGCCAAGCGTCGGCCGTAGGTGGCGGATCGAAGTGCCGTTCCATCCTGAAGCGAGTGTCTGTTCGTGTGCCCCACCAGCCGGCTAACCGTGGCATGGCCGTGTCGACCACGTGTCGGGCGTGAATGAAGGCGCCGGCAACAGCGCCTGGGCCGGAATTGAGGTACTTGTAGGAGCACCAGGCCGCAAAGTCGACGTTCCAGTCGTGTAATGACATTTCGACGTTTCCAGCGGCATGAGCGAGGTCCCAACCAACGTAGGCACCAGCGCGTTGACCTGCGGCCGTGATGACAGGCATGTCCATTACCTCACCGGTGAGGTAATTGACGGCGCTGAACAAGACAAGGGCCAAGTCGCCTTTGTGCTCATCGATGGCGGCGAGGATGTCTGCGGTGCGCAGCGTGTCTTCTCCGTCTCTTGGTCTCAACCTAATCACGTGTTCGGCCGGGTCAAGGTTGTGCCATTGGACCTGCGCATCAATTGCGTAGCCGTCCGAGGGGAAAACGATGTCCTCCATCAGGATTTTGTTGCGCTGCCCCGATGGTCGATAGAACGAGGCCATCAGCAGATGGAGATTGACGGTGAGGGAGTTCATGATCACCGTTTCCTCGGGTATTGCTCCAACCAATAACGCGGCAGGTTCACGCAAGGCTTCGTGGTAGTCCTTCCACGGTCGAGGTCCTTGGAGTTGCCCTTCGACTCCCCACTGCGCCCATCGCTGCAGCTCATCATCGATTGCACCTTTGGTGGCCAGTGGCTGCAAGCCTAAAGAGTTGCCGGCGAAGTAGGCGCTTTCGCCATCGCCGGCCGGGTGGGGTGGAATGTGAAACAAATGTGCCCAACCCGGATCCTGCACATCGAGTTGAGGGTCGAATTCGCGCATGGGTGAGAGTGTGTCAGGTGAAGGGTCGGACATGTCAGATTCGGGTCCGCGCCGACCAAAGCTCGGGAAATGCATTGCGTGCAAGGCTTCGCTCGAGCCAAGCGAGACCCGCTGATCCGCCGCTACCGCCTTTGGCTCCCATTGCCCGCCGCACGGCCATGACGTGTCGATACCGCCAGTCGCTGAATGCCTCAGCAATGTCCGTGAGCACCTCGGCCAGATCGCGGAGTTGATCACCATGCGTGGTGTCGGCGTATAGGGCCACCCACATGTCCTCCACGTGCTCATTGGTGTCATAGGTGCGTGAGGTATCGCGTTGGAGTACTACGTCTGGAACCTCGTACCCGTGACGGGCTAGATATGCGAGTACATCGTCGTAAAGACAAGGAGCGATGAATGCCTCCTGCAACTGAGCGTAGTGATCTCCAGCGACGTTTTTGTGCGGTCGCATCAGAGCTTCATCCTTGAAGCCAAGGAGGAATTCAAGGTGTCTATACAGAAAGGATTGAAACCCTGAGGCCTCTCCCAGATCATCGCGAAACGCGTTGAAGTCGGCGGGAGTCATCCATCTAAAGCTCATCCAGCTGGCATTAAGAGCGGTGAAATGGTCGACACTACGGCGCAGCGTGACGAGGGCCTCCCCGAGGTCGTCTTCGCGGAGTGCATGTTGGGCGTGACGCCACTCGAAATTGATCAGGTTGAAGTACAACTCCATGATCTGCGAGCACACCAAGAACATGTACTCGCCAGGGACCTCAGTCTTGGTTTGTTGTAGTTCAGCCAGCGTAGATGCCCGAACGTACGCGTCGTAGGGAGTCGTCGTTTCGAAGGAGATCTTTGGAGATAGGGCAGTGGTGGAAGGTTCGTTCTGCCTCGAACCTGATTTGCCCGGGTTTCGACGAGATGTCATGTCCACAGTCTGTCGGGCACTGCGATCGAGCGGAACCCCTGTAGACCTCAAGATCAAGCACAACGCGAGGAGGCATCTGGGGTATGTCCATGGGGTGGATTGGGAACCAATGCCGCAGGGAGAGCGTCGGTAATGGTGGCTTCAACTATCCAGTCGGCAGCCGCCGGCTCAAGCCTTTAGCGAAAGAGGACACATGCGCAACATTTCACGTCGCGGACTCGCGACAGCCGCCGCTGCGATCTTGGCACTGGGGGGCACCGCGGTTCTCAGTGGATGTTCATCTGATTCATCACCTGACAGTTCGACGAGTGCTTCGGCTATGGAGACAGGAAATCAAATGATCGGACCCGTCATCGTGGAAGCAGGTCAGACTGAGGTTTCTGTCGCCGTTGGTCGAACGATCGTCTTCAATGTGGCTGATCCCACGCAGGAGACCATTGCCACAGACAATGATGCGGTTGTGACCGTGACTCCAGGTCAAGATGACGGGTCGGCGATCTTCAACCCCGGCGGTGTCGCCCTCTCGGTTGGCACCGCAACGGTCACGCTGACGAATTCGGTCAACGGCACGGAGCAGGTAGTTGTCGTGACGGTCACCGAGTAGGTACTGGAGAATACAAAGACATAATCCCTAGACTTCATCCATGGAGAAGTCCACGGGATTTGACCTAGACCTACCCGGTTTCCAAGCGTGGCTGTTGGAGCGGCAGCTAAGCAACGACGGATCGACGCCACTTGAGGCCGAACTTCTCACAGGCGGGCGTTCGAACGTTACCTACCGCGTATCGCAAGGCGAGCGTGAATGGGTCGTTCGGCGCCCGCCCTTTGGTCATGTGATGCCCAGTGCGCACGATATGGGTCGCGAGTTCACTGTGCTTTCAGGACTGCGCGGCAGAGGGTTTCGGGTGCCTCAGCCTTATGCGTTTTGTGACGACGCGCGGGTTATTGGTGCTCCCTTCTTGGTGATGGAATTTGTCGCCGGATCTGTCTACGCACACCGATCGCAAACCGAGGGGCTGGCTGTTGAGCAGACCTCGACGCTTAGCGAGCAGTTAGTGAGTGTGTTAGCCGACCTGCACGCGGTAAATGCCGACGCCGTGGGCCTTGGTGATTTCGGTCGTCCGCAGGGCTTCTTACAGCGGCAGGTGCGGCGATGGCAGCAGCAGTGGGAACTCAGCCAAACACGAGACTTCGCTTTGATGGCAGAGTTTGCGACTCGACTGCACAGTCGCGTTGGTCAACTTCCGACCGAAACGGATTGGTCCATCATTCACGGTGACTACCGGCTCGACAACACGATTGTGGACCCCGAGACATTCCAGATTCGGGCGGTTGTTGATTGGGAGATGTCAACCTTAGGCCATCCGATGTCAGATCTTGCTCTGCTTTTGGTCTATTGGACACAACCGAATGACGGCTTGCGAAAAAACGTTCCACTCACCGATGGTGTGACTGATGCTGCTGGTTTTGTCTCTCGGGAGCAAATCGTCGGTATGTATGTTGAACGGAGCGGTCGATCTGTTGATGATCTTGATGTGTGCATTGCATTGTCGTGTTTCAAGTTAGCAGTGATTCTTGAGTCGATCCGAAAGCGTATGATCGCGGGCCAGCAGGTCGGTGGGAGCACTACCGAAGCCGATGAATTGCTATTGGCTACCGACGCGCTCATCGAGATCGGCAACCTGAGTTTGACGATCGGCGGCATGCAGGCATTGAGTAGTTAGGTAAGCCTAACTACTATTGCAGCACAATAGGTATGATCATTTGTCTGGACAATGAATAGACAAAAGTGAGTGTTGGTTTTGCTCTGACTTGATCATTTATTTTAGTCTGATAATGCCGACAGTTGATCGGGGCAAACGAGTTGATCGGGGGAAACGATCGGTGCTCGAGTCTGAGAATCACCTGGAAGTGAGAGGTTTTTGCAAGCGGACTTGAACGCTTTTGCGTTCATAGTTGAAGGCCTGGGGTAGCACTAGGAGTGCTACTTGTCGAGTAGAGGGGAACTGGCCGATGACCGTAAATCCCGTGCATTTTTCGAATGATCCGGCACAGAATAGTCAGGACTCTGATCTGCCCTGCACGCTCATGGCAGGTGTTGTGCGATTTCTGCAAAACCGCCCGACATGGGATGAGGTGGCGCAATTTCTGGTGCTGGGCGGTGTCTCGTCACTAGACGTGCGCCAGGCGGCAATCTATGAGATCAGGCCTGATCTACACCTACGGGTTCTGGGCACGTTTGGTGACGAAGCACGCAAAGGAGATCTAAATGGCCTGGCCGGTCATGATATTGGCCTCCTGAAGAGTCTTCTGCACTCCGGGGAGCCGCAAACCAATCTCACTCGTGGATCAACGGTGGAGCAGGACGGCGATCCATCGGTCGGTAACCGAGAGGTCATTAGTTCATACCCTGAACTGCTGTGGCCGCTTGCTACTCCGATAGGGCTCAATGGAGTCCTGCAACTACGGTTCAACGATAGGGAGCTGCCAGGTCGCACTGACACAGAGTTGAGCCAGGTCGCCGCTGTGTTGTCGTTGCTGTTGGACATCATTCGCTCGCATGAGGATCTTGATCCCGGTGACATGACCCAACAGATCAGGGCGAAGGTGAATGCCCACGAAAACGCTTTCCGCATAGGAGTCGGTGAAGCATCTGCTAACGGTCAATCCGGGCTGTGGAATAGGCGGGCAAAGGAGCCTGACCGGCTCACAGCACGCCAATTGCAGGTGCTTGGCTACATGGCCGATGGCAAAACCAATAGTCAGATCGCTCGATTACTGAAGTTCAGTGAATCGACGATTCGGCAAGAGACGATGGCCATCTACCGATTCCTGCAGGTTCCCGGGCGCCGCGAGGCAGTTGAAGTGGCCCGAAACCAAGGAATCCTGCATCAGGCAGTAGTCGCCAAGGGAAGTCGACCGGAATCAACCGTCGTCGTGTCCGGTGTTGTCTATCGCCCGAACGAAAAATGACGCGGGAGTGGGGGGTTCGTGTCGCGTCGTCAAATTTTGACGGGTTTGAGCACTGCTAATGACCGACTAAGTACACCTGAGTACCCTGCGAAGCGTGCTCATCCCCGGGTTGCCAGAGACCGAGCTCATCGGCGAGCACCTGTGTCTGAGCCGTGTGACCGAGTTCGATGTTCAGGAACTGTTCTCCTGCCTAGACCATGATGAGGTTTGGCAGCACGTTCCCGGTCGCCCGTCGACAGCGGATGCATATTGGCGGATATTGGTCGATGCCACGACAGTAGGCAGATTTCCATGGGTCCTACGGTTGCAGCATGACTACGCGGGCCTTGCGAAGCATTCGGTTGTCGGTACGTCCTCATATCTTGACGTAGACCTGCCCAATGAGCGGTGCGAGATCGGTTTCACTAGTTATACCCCCGCGGTATGGGGCACGATTGTGAATCCGCAGGCGAAACTCCTGCTCTTGGGCGCAGCGTTTGGCGCAGGCTTTAATCGGGTTCAGTTAAAGACCGATGCTCGCAATTTGCGCTCCCAGCGAGCCATCGCGGGTATCGGTGCTGTCCATGAAGGAGTGTTGCGGCGATACCAGCGTCGCACCGATGGTTCGATGCGCGACACCGTCATGTTCAGCGTGCTAGCCGATGAATGGCCACGGGTGCGTAGTCATCTCGAACAGCGCGCAAAGCTGTAGCTGGCGATGTCCGTATCTTCACTCGATGCTCGACAGCGACAAGGATTGATGTTCGCGTTAATTGGTGTGGTCGCTTTCTCGTTTTCATTACCCTTTACGGTCTGGGCTCTTGAATCCTTCGACCCGGTACTCACGGCTACGTTGCGGGCAGTCCTAGCCGGCGTGGTTGCCGGTGTGATCTTAATTATTCGACGTGTTCCGTGGCCGCAGCGAACTCTCATTAGACCCTTGATCTACACCATGGCGGGCGCGGTATTTGGTTGGCCAATCCTGATCGCCTTGGCTCTGCAACGGACGACATCAGCGCATGCCGCGGTCATTGCGGCGGTGATGCCCTTGGTAACTGCGGTCATCGCAGTGCTTCGTGCGCGCGAGTACGTTTCGCGCCAATTTTGGTTAGCCACAACCCTGGGTACGGCAGCCCTGGTGGTCTTTGCCCTGTTGCGAGGAGGAAGCGAAGGCGGAAACCTCGTTGCCGATCTGTTGATTGCCGGTGCCGTCGTGTCGTCATCCTGGTGTTACGTCGAAGGAGCCGTTCTTACTAGAGTCATGCCTGGTTGGCAGGTCATTTCCTGGGTCGTGGTGCTTGCATTACCAGCAACGGTTCCGGTGTCGGTCGTGCTCATTCTGTTTGGTGGGGTGAGCACACCGATCACTACCAACGCCGTCATTGGTCTTGTACTCCTCGGCCTATCGTCTATGTATTTTGCGTTTTTCTTTTGGTATCGAGGCCTTGCGCAAGCCGGTGCCGCCCGTGGTGGGCAGGTGCAGCAATTACAGGCACCGCTTACCTTGATCTGGTCGGTGTGGTTGCTCAACGAATCGGTGACTTGGGCAACAGTGATGACGGCGGGTATCGTCCTGGCGTGTGTGGCCTGGGCAGTACGGGTGCGTACGCCGACCGTGGTTACTCCCGAGGAGTAATTACCGCAAAAGGACGTCAACTGGAATGACCTCGTTGGTACCTTCTGAGCCATGAGAACATTACTTATTGCATCGGTTGCAGCCGTTGCTCTTGGCGTATCAGCGTGCAGCGGTGGATCTGACGTGCGTGAAGCGCAGGAGTTCTGCGATCAACTGGCCGCAGGCACGGCTCCATTCGATGTCTTCCAGTCGATGCGCGATGATTATCCGAACCAACCGGATTGGGCGGCCGCTGCTAAGGGTTGGGCGCAGTCGACCTGCCCTGATCAATTGGCAACAAATGAGCAATTGCGGAACATCATTTCGAATACCGGAGGCGATCCAGACTCCTGATTCGACAGGAGCAACCGGAGGCGAAATGACTGCTAGTCAGGATCAGGTTCCGCTCTTTCATTTCGACACACGAACGTTTTTGGGAGGACGCCGGCCCAGCAGAGATGAACGGCGTGCGCTAGGAGTGGCTGCTCGGAAAGCGGTGCCCGTTGCCGAATTGGCGAGGGTTCCGGAGGCGTCACAGCGCGCTGACACCTTGTCGATTCTGCGGGCTCAAGACGCGTCTCGGGAACAGTCGCTCGTTCCCCTGCGCTACGAGCGGATGGCAGTCAGTGCTTTCACCTTCCTGCGTGGTTCCGCTGCGGTGATGGCGCACGACCTTTCCTTGGTGTCCAGCAGCGGCGTGCGCGTTCAGTTGTGTGGCGACGCGCACGTAGCCAACTTCGGCATGTTCGCGTCGGCTGAACGCACACTGGTATTTGACATCAATGACTTTGACGAGACACTTCCCGGATCCTTTGATTGGGATGTGAGGCGCCTAGCGGCCAGTGCAGCTGTAGGAGTTCTCGATCAAGGAGGAAGCAAGAAGAAGGCGCGTAAAGCGGCCAAGGCAGCTGCTACCGCGTATCGAACCGTGATGGCTGCTCTCAGCCAGATGCCCACCCTCGACGTATGGAATCTGAAGGTGAATGCGGATTATTTGATGAGCAGGTTTGAAGGGGGTGATTTTCGTAAGGCAACTCAACGCGCTATTGACAAGTCCAAACGAAGCACCAGTGCCACTGCGGCGTCAAAACTGACCGAGCGCGTGAACGGTCACCAACGTTTCCGTAATGATCCTCCCCTTCTGGTTCGACTATCAGAAGAGGACCACGGAACGTGGATCGATCGCATTGCGCCGGCATATGACCAATACTTGAAAACACTTCCACCAGATCGCGTCGCCTTACTGAGCCACTATTCGTTCGTTGACATGGCACATAAGGTGGTAGGAGTGGGGTCGGTCGGCACCAGGGCATTTGTCATGTTGCTCGAGTCGGGTGACGGTGAGCCATTGGTGTTGCAGATCAAGCAAGCGATGGAATCAGTTCTAGAGAAGTACCAGGGTAAGAGCGAATTCGACAATCATGGTGAGCGCGTTGTCGTGGGCCAACGCGTGATGCAAACGACCGGAGATCCCCTGTTGGGTTGGGTGAAGTCGTCGGGAGCCGAAGGTCTGGACTTCTACGTTCGCCAACTGAAGGACCTGAAGGGATCCATTGACATGACGCGGCTCGATGCCGATGGTTTCGTCGACTATGCCCGGGTGTGTGGTGCCACGATGGCTCGATCCCACGCGCGGGTGGGGGATTCGTCAATGGTGACCGGATATCTGGGCGAAGACGAAAGCTTTGATGAGGCTATTGCCGAGTTTGCCATGGGTTACGTCAAAATCACCGACCTTGATCATGGAGCACTTCTCGCCTGGCTCGCCACAGATGACAAAACTCAAGAGAGACTTTGATGAAGTCGCTTTATCTTTTCAGTGCGCTCGTTTCGGGAGCTCTGGTGATCACTGGTTGCGTGAGCACTGAGAAGGATGAAACAGTTTTCTCGCCGCTCGTCTTTGTGCCGGGGTTAGGCATGAGTGCTTTGCAGGTTGACGTTGTCGATAGCGATGGTGAGTCGATCCAGTTCGATTTCCTTGTTCCGTCGATGACGCCGGTTGAGCTGCTGCCTGGATCAGCACCAAGCGCCTTGGCCTATTCGATCGAAAGTGGGCTACCCGAGAGCTCAGTTGACCAGGTGGCTGACTGGATGGCTCTTGACATTGATGCCGAAGGGATCGCGCGGAATAGGCCTGGTGTCACTGCCCAGCCCGTGTCCGTGGGTGAAAATTTTGGACTCGAGTGTCCACGCTACGTACCCATGGTGGACGCACTTGAGACATTCGGTTGGATCGCAAATGTGAACGCTTATTGCGCACCTTTTGATTACCGATTCACGCCGGGAAGTAATTCTTTTGTATCTGATTTCGTGACACTTGTCGAGCGGGTCGTTGATGCTTCTTCGGGCGCGAAGGCGGCGGTTGCTTGCCATAGCCAGGGTTGTTTGATGGCCTACCACGCCTTGCGAACAATTGATGCGGAGTGGATCAACGAGCATGTTGTTTTCCTGTTCGGCTTCGCCGGTCAATTCTCTGGTTGCAGTGATTGCCTACTTTGGGCCGCCCAAACTGGCTGGAGTTGGGACCCTAACGCCCCGGATGCGACCCCTGTTGACCGTACTTGGGTGGGTGAGATGGCACTTGGATTGCAGGAGAGTGTGTATGGCCAGGAGGTGCTTTATCGCCTCGGCGGGCGGAATTATCAGGCCATGGACTCCGCTCGATTGTTGGTTGACGTCGGGGCTGCGTCAATGGCCCGAGCGCAGGACAGGTATGCGCTTGGCAAACAGCAGTGGTTTCTCCAGGGCAGTGAACTGCGGCAGCCCCTTGGCGTGCCAACGCGCTTCGTCTTCGGAAACGGTATCCCCACGACGTACGGATACGATCTAAATGGTTCGAACATGGTTGAGCTCCAAACAGATGGCGACGGGGGAGACAGCCAATGGATGAATCAGGCACCGTTACGCTGGACAGCAGATGTTGACTGCGATGTGCTTGAGATACCGGGCGTCGGGCACATGGAGATCGTGACGAACGGCGTGGCCCTGGCAGCACTGGCGAGTGTGTCAACGTCGGAAGGCAAGGAATGTCTGAGGGGTTAATGCATCCGGTTACTCACTTCAAGTAGTGGCGTGTTACATGATTCTCGGAAAGTTCGGCCGCTAGGTCAAGTGATCCAGCTGAGACAGCTGCATAAATGGCGACATGTTCACCCATTATTTTGCGCCAGAATGGCTTCCAAGCGGAGTTAGAGATGTCCGCCAAACTCATAATGAGTCGTTGATGCATCGCGCCGCGCAATGAACGGTATAGGTGAGCGACGAGCTGGTTGTGTGAACTGTCGACTATCGCCGAGTGAAAGGCCAGATCAAGGCTGATGAGGTCAGCGCGGCTCTGGGTTCTACCCATATCGCGCAATGCTTGCTCGACAAGTGTGAGATCTGCATCGCGACTGATGCTGGTAATTGCCCATCGCTCCAGCATGATGCGTGTGTCGATTACGTCCGATAGGTCGAATCGCTCGAGTGCGAATTCCATGTCTAGGAGCGTCGCTAGTGCTGGCGATGGACCTGCCAGGACAACCGTGCCAGCACTTGGTGCGTTGCCCCTCCGTGCTGACACCACGCCAAGTACCTCGAGAGTGCGAAGAGCCTCGCGAATCATCGGTCGCGAAATTTGAAGGGTATCGGCCAAATCTCGCTCTCCAGGTAGTCGATCACCGGGTTGGAGGTCACCACTGATGAGGAGGTTTCGCACATATGCGATGACATCCTCGTAGGCGCGATTGCCATCGGCACCGAACTGCGCGGTCATGCCTCAAGTGTGCCCCATCCCTTGACAGGTCTCCGATTACCTTTTACCTTCGGCATACTATTTGGTAAGACCAAACCAAGATTGAGAGTTGAGGCGGTATGGCACTGGCTGGGGCGGTACTCGACGAGATCACCGCCGTGGTTGGTGATCGTTGGACGAGCACGCCCACGGAACTGGATCGACACGGTCAAGATGAGTCCTGGCACCACCCGTTACCACCTGACGTGGTCGTTTATCCTCGATCCACCCAGGAGGTCGCCACAATCGTGACGGTGTGTCACCGAACCGGTGTCCCTGTTGTGCCGTACGGGGCCGGCACGTCGCTGGAGGGTGGCATCGGGGCCGAGCAAGGCGGGGTGTGTATCGACCTGAGTCAGATGAATGACATCAGCCGAGTGTCGATCGACGATCTAGATGCCACGGTGCAGGCCGGTGTGACACGGCACCAACTGAATGAGTACCTCAATCCGCAGGGGAACATGTTCCCCGTGGACCCAGGGGCGCACGCAACGATTGGCGGCATGGCGGCAACAGGTGCGAGTGGTACAACAACGGTTCGTTACGGCGCGATGCCTCACAACGTTTTGGGCCTGACCGTCGTGATGGCTGATGGGCGCATTGTTCGCACGGGAGGCCGCGCTCGCAAGACCTCAGCCGGCTATGACTTGACCCGCCTGTTCGTCGGATCCGAGGGCACGCTGGGAATCATCACTGAGGTCACGTTACGTCTTTGGCCGATTCCGGAGGCAATAGCTGTTGCAACGTGCACATTCCTAGATGTAGACGGTGCGGTTGAGGTGGCGATGGCTGTTACTCAACTGGCTCTACCTGTTGCGCGTATGGAGTTACTTGACAAGGCAGCAATTGAAGCTGTCAATAAATTTGACGGTATGGCTTTGCCCATTGCTGCGACTCTTTTTCTTGAGTTTCAGGGCATCCACGGTGCCGTCGATGCATGTGCACACGAAGTCCGTCGACTTGTGACTGATGCTGGCGGCACCTTCGAGTGGGCGACTGACGCTGAAGATCGAACACGACTCTGGCATGCGCGACATCGCGCTTACTGGGCGATGCTTGCGATGCGGCCTGGAGCCAAGGGCTGGCCAACAGATGTTTGTGTACCTATCAGTCATCTGGCCGAAGCCATCCGTTTGGCGAGCCTTGACCTCGCGGAAGTCGGCTTGTACGCACCGCTAGTAGGCCACGTAGGAGACGGCAACTTTCATTTGTGTTACGTACTTGATGCCGATGATGCAGAGCAGTTCGCTGCGGCGGAGGCGCACTATGAGCGCATGATCGATCGGGCCCTGGCTGTCGGGGGTACCTGCACGGGGGAACATGGCATTGGTGCGGGGAAACGTGCCTTTCTTGAACGGGAACACCCCGAAGGAATCGAGGTCATGCGGCTTATCAAGGCTGCATTGGATCCGTTGAACATTCTCAATCCGGGCAAAGTTGTTTAGGCCCGATCAATCGATTGGAGGAGAGCGATGAAAACGTACGAGCACGCTTACCGGACCTTGAGTAATGGTGACACGCTTGCATACATAAAGCAGGGTGCGGGACCGGTGATTGTCATGCTTCCTGGCTGGTCACAGACCGCCGCGCAGTGGTTACATCAGATTGATGATCTGTCCTCGGATTTCACCGTGTACGCCTTAGATTTCCGAGGGCATGGAGAGTCGTCGAACGCAGTGGGTGGTTATCGAATCTCCCGTCTCGCGGCGGATTTAAACGAGTTCCTCATCGCCGAGAACCTGATTGATGTCACGCTGATGGGCCATTCGATGGGGTGCTCGGTCATTTGGGCTTATCTCGATCACTTCGGCATCGAACGCGTTTCGCAATTGGTCTTGGCAGACCAGGCACCAATGGTGACCAGCAAACCTTGGTGGGATGACGAGGATAAGAACACCTATGGGTGTCTGTTTCCAGATACCGCTTCGGTCGAGGGTTTCGTGTCAGCCGTGCGAGCGAGTGACACCGTCGAGGCACATAAAGAAGTCATTCGAGGAATGTTCACCCCGAACATCGATGAAGAGTCTCTCACGTGGATAGCTGAACAAAACTTGAAAATGCCTCGTGCCGAGGCAGCTGACTTGCTCTGGGATCACGCGCTACTTGATTGGCGAGATGTCATTGTTCACACAGCACTACCCACACTTGTCGTTGGCGCCACGGCCAGTATTTTCTCAGCCGATTCGCAGCGTTGGATTGCATCTCAAAATCCGAATGCCACGGTCGAGATCTTTGAGGCGGATGAGGGCGGTTCACATTTCATGTTCTTTGAGAATCCCGAGCGATTCAATCGTCACGTCCGAGAGTTTCTATCGACATAAGATAGTGGCGTGGCGACCTTCGTTCTCGTTCATGGTGCAATGCATGGTGGTTGGTGCTGGCAGATGGTGGCCGATCAGTTGCGCTCACACGGTCATCGAGTAGTGACGCCCACACTGACAGGCCAGGGCGAACGGAAGCATCTACTCACGCGTGAGACGAGCGTTGACATGCATATTCAAGACCTCGTAAACGTCGTTGAATTCGAGGATCTCGATGACATCGTCTTTGTATTCCATTCCTATTCAGGCCAACTAGCCGGACCGGTTGTGCAACGGCTGGTCGGCCGAGTTCGATCCGTCGTCTTTGCTGGCGCATTTCACGTCTTTCCAGGTGAATGCAATTTCGATGTGGAGCCGGAGGATTCGAGGCAAATGTTTGAGCATCTGGCTCAAGAGTATGGGGATGGTTGGCGAATTCCCGTGCAGGATGGCCTACTCGAACGCTGGGGCGTAACCGATCCGGTTCTGGCTGATCGACTACGCGCGAAACTGACGGACTTCTCCCTTAATTTTTCGCGAGGCGTCGTCAACTACGATCCGCAATTCCTGTTGAGTTTGCCGCGGACCTATATCGAGCACGCGTCCCCGCCACTACCGGCCCTGGAGCTTTCCCGGGACCGAGCCATTGCTCAGGGCTGGACAATGGTGAAAATCGACACCGGGCACGACATGATGCTGACCGAACCCGGTGAAACAACCAGGTTGCTTCTAGCGATTGGCCACGTCGATGGCCTTGGCGGCTCGGTTTAGCGCGGCCTGTTCATCATCAGCGATGTCCTCAACAACAATCTGAGACCAGCCGGTCGGACTGGTCAACACACTGACCGCGGCAACACCATGAATTCCCCAGTGCTCACCGTCGAGGAGTATCTGCGCGGGAACAGCCCGACGCTGGCCACCCAAGACCATGTCCGCGATGTCAACGACAGCGTGTGCGGTCGCCAGTTCGGTTGTACGGCCGGCCGTGAAGTGAGTGAAGAAGGGCTTGATCGCGGCGCGAATATCGGCTGGTTGCTGCTGAATAAATTGATAGGAATCAACGACTTTTCCGGATTCAATAAGGGAAAGTGCTCGACCACGTGCGGCGATGATCTCGGCGGGCAGATCGGCAAGCGTGCGATTGTGTCGAGCAGAGCCAATCACATCGGCAAGACGTTGATCGCTCACGGTAGGTGCTTGAATTCCACTCCAGATAGGAACGAGGTGGTCGCCGTGTTGCCCCCACATTTGGGCATACACTTTTGGTCGCGTCACGTGGAGGTCGGCTGCCAATTCGCGCCGAAAGCGCAATGAGTCAGACCAAGCCGCCGCACCCAAAATTCGATGCCGCGGCACGGTTTCGCTTATCATCTGAAGCGCCAGTTCAACGGGATTGGATTGGACGATCACGGTGGGCTCATTGCTCATCCGGGTGATGTCAGATGTTGCCTCTGCGAAGATCTTTCGATTTGTTGCCGCGAGTACAGCTCGATCAGATGTTTCGCGCGTAACTGTCGCACCAGCCATCATGACGACGAGATCGGCGTTCGTCTGGGCGACATCTGTACCGACTTCGATGATGGGCGAGCGATCAGCAAATGCGTCTCGTAGATCGGCACGAAGGCCCCACAGTTCGGTCTCATGTTGGCCGCCGGCATGTCCGATCAAGTGCAACGTCGCCGACTCCGCGAGTGATCCACGTTCGATGAGTTGAGCGGCGACCTGACGACCACAACTACCTGTTGCGCCGATAATCGCTACGTCCATGGCATGAACCGTATCGGGCTAGCTGCTGGCAGTCTTGCCCACGGGTTTTCGGGCCCACAGCAACCACGGCATTGCCACAACATAGAGCGCGACGGCGACACCTAATCCGAGTCCGGGGCTCACTCGGATTGCTGCGGCTCCGAGTGCTGCTGAGACGAAGAACACGGCCAGCTAACCAAGGCGAAAACGCCAGCGCTCGTTATTTCCGCCAATGACCGACCAACTTGCCAGCAGGCGCACGTACGTGAGGGTCATCACGTTGGTTGCGATGTCGGGAACAGCATGGAATAGCACCAGTGCGTTCTGCACTCCCATGGCGAAGGACAGGATGATCACAATAATGACGGCTTCATTCGACGTGGACTCAGGCTGCCACCACAATGTCAATAGGCAAGCGACCGAAACCAAGGCGGCAACAGCCACAAACCCCCATCTACGCTGACCGGTGAACCATCTGCCCATGAGTATCGCGCCGCCGACGATGGAGCCAACCCCGAAGGACACCAGCGGGATTACATAGTTGGGCACAGCTTCAATGGCGTTGCCCTGCCCGATGCCAAAGGCAAGGAACATGAGGTTACCCGTCATGATTTCGGCGAAGACCATGTCAAAGGCCAGGAACGTAGTGGCGTCAATCACGCCGCAAGCAGCCGTTAAAAGAAATAGCCCCGGCACAATCGATCGGTCTTTCACGGGCCTGAGAATATGGGAGAATACGCAGTCATGACGACTCATACCGTGATCTCGGCGGCTTCCATCATCACGATGAACCCTGATAAGCCTCGCGTTAAGGCTATTGCGGTGAATCTTTCAACCGGGCGTATCACCGCTCTCGGCGCGGTTGCCGAGTGCATGGCCGCTGCTCCGGATGCCACCCACGTCGATCTCGGTGATGCCGTGTTGATGCCGGGCTTCATCGATGCCCATAGCCATCCGATGCTGTCGGGTCTCGTCACCCAAGCACCTTCGTATTGGATCGCGCCATATGTCGGTTACC
>Ga0129324_10000197_pt1 | contig 43208 bp, 40 predicted proteins | sample CPBDNA_7_FD_96879 | JGI IMG/M metagenome (GOLD analysis project Ga0129324, IMG submission 96879) | Freshwater to marine salinity gradient microbial communities from Chesapeake Bay, USA - CPBay_Spr_15_0.2_DNA | ecosystem: Environmental > Aquatic > Marine > Coastal | place: USA: Chesapeake Bay...
AGGCCACACCCGTGAAGAAGCCTGTGCCCGCGAAGAAGGCTGCCCCGGCCAAGGTCGCGGCCAAGAAGGCCGCACCCGCGAAGACAGCTGTGCCCGCGAAGAAGGCAGCCCCGGCCAAGGTCGCGGCCAAGAAGGCCGCACCCGTGACGAAGGCTGCCCCGGCCAAGGTCGCGGCCAAGAAGGCCGCACCCGCGAAGAAAGCTGCCCCGGCCAAGAAAATTGCGCCAGCAACGAAGACTCCGACGGCAAAGCCGAAGGGTGCCCAGGGGGAGGCTGCTGAACCCGATTTGAAGCTCGCAGCCGAGCTTGAGGCCGACCTTGAAGCCGACCTCGCTAAAGATCTTGCCACCGTCGACGATGACGCCCCGGTGTCTGGAAAGGGTCCGCAGGTCGAGGTAATCGTGTTGTCGGACGTGGACGACACCGATGAGCCAGTCCAGCAGGTCACCCAGGCAGGCGCGACGGCTGATCCGGTGAAGGACTACCTCAAGCAGATCGGCAAGGTGCCGCTGCTGAACGCTGAGCAGGAGGTTGACCTGGCCAAGCGCATCGAAGCAGGCCTGTTTGCCGAGGAGAAGCTCAATTCCGGCGCCAAGATCGCCGCAAAATTGCGCGGGGACCTCGACTGGATCGCCGAGGATGGTCGCCGGGCCAAGAATCACCTGCTCGAGGCCAACCTGCGCCTGGTCGTGTCATTGGCCAAGCGATACACCGGTCGCGGCATGCTGTTCTTGGATCTTATTCAAGAGGGCAATCTTGGTCTGATTCGTGCCGTCGAGAAGTTTGACTACACCAAGGGATACAAGTTCTCCACCTACGCGACCTGGTGGATTCGCCAGGCCATCACGCGCGCCATGGCCGATCAGGCCCGCACGATTCGCATTCCGGTACACATGGTTGAGGTCATCAACAAACTCGCCCGCGTGCAAAGACAAATGCTGCAGGACCTCGGTCGTGAGCCCACCCCCGAGGAACTGGCGGCCGAACTCGACATGACACCGGAGAAGGTCGTGGAGGTGCAAAAGTACGGCCGTGAACCGATCTCTTTGCACACCCCACTAGGTGAGGATGGCGATAGCGAGTTCGGCGACCTCATTGAGGATTCCGAGGCCATTGTTCCCTCGGACGCGGTGTCGTTCACGCTGCTGCAAGAGCAGTTGGAGTCGGTGCTGGACACGTTGAGCGACCGTGAAGCTGGCGTGGTGCGGATGCGGTTTGGTCTCACAGATGGCCAGCCGAAGACTCTGGACGAGATCGGCAAGGTCTATGGGGTGACGCGCGAGCGCATCCGCCAGATCGAATCTAAGACGATGTCAAAACTGCGACATCCAAGTCGATCACAGGTGCTGCGGGATTACCTGGATTAGGCGTCGGCACCTGCGTCTACGGCACTAAGACGGTGGGTTTCGTCTGTAACGTCGCGGGCTTTGTCTTTGAGTGAGTCCGCGTGACGACTCCAGTGGTGACCGCAAAAGAGCAACTCGCCGCCGGTGAGCAACACGACGCGGACATACGCCTGCGCGCCACACCGATCACAGCGGTCGGTTGCGTCGAGGGCGCTGCTAGGTGCCAGGGTCGGCGTCATGGGCGTGCCTCCTCATAATCGGTGACGTGGCCGGGAGCCACGTCACAAGCGGTCTTACTACACCTAACATTGTCACACCCCTGCGACATTCCCGCGCATCGCGTGTCCGGTCGTGGCGTGGCGGTGATCTGAGTCACACCGGGTCAGGCGCTAGCCTGCAAACATCATGAGTCCTCGCGCCGCTAAACCCACAACCGCTGAATCGGCCACCAAGAAGCCTCGCTCAAACGCGACTGACGGCTACGGCGCGCGTGACCTGGCCGTGCTGGAGGGGCTAGAGGCGGTGCGCAAACGCCCTGGCATGTACATCGGATCCAACGATGGACGCGGTTTGATGCACTGTTTGTGGGAGATCGTTGACAACTCCGTTGACGAGGCGATGGGCGGCTGGTGCTCGAAGATCAAAGTCACGCTGCACCTGGATGGTTCAGTCGAGGTCGCCGACAACGGACGCGGAATACCGGTGGATATTGAACCCAAGACCAAATTGACCGGGGTCGAGGTGGTCATGACCAAGCTGCATGCGGGTGGAAAGTTCGGGGGCACGTCCTATGCCGTGTCCGGTGGTTTGCACGGGGTCGGCGCATCTGTCGTCAACGCGCTGTCGGAGCGGCTCGATATTGAGGTTGACAGGGGTGGAAAGACCCACGCGATGTCGTTTCGCCGGGGCTTGCCCGGACGTTTCGATGGTGATGGTCCCGGCGCACCATTTACCCGGTCATCGGGGTTGACCATCTCGGGTACCGTGCCGCGCAAACGCACCGGCACAAGGGTGCGCTGGTGGGCAGATCCGCAGGTTTTTACCGCTGATGCCGATTACGACCGCACGATCATCCGCGAGCGCCTCATCCAATCGTCCTTCCTGGTGCCCGGCCTCGCTGTCGAGTTTGTCGACCTGGTTGCCGGTGATGCCCCGGAGACCTTCGTGCATAAAGGTGGCGTCCCCGAATACGTGGCGACCCTTGCGCCGCTTGACCCCGTAACGGGTGTTATCCACCTCACTGGCTCGGGCCACTTCAACGAGACGGTTCCCGTGCTGGATGCTCAAGGTCACATGGCTTCGACCGACGTGGAGCGAGAACTCAGCGTCGATATTGCCTTGCAGTGGGGAAGTGGATATGACACCGACGTCCGTTCGTTTGTGAACGTCATTAGTACGCCCAAGGGGGGTACGCACCTGACCGGTTTCGAGCGAGCCCTAGTGAAGGTGGTCAACGATTTCGCTCGGTCAACGCGTGCGTTGCGCTCAGCTGACGATGGCGTCACCAAGGATGATGCGCTAGAAGGCCTCACGGCTGTCGTTGCGATCCGGGTTCCGGAGCCACAATTTGAGGGTCAAACCAAAGAGATTCTGGGCACTCCAGCAGCAACGCGCATTGTGTCGAATGTGGTGACCAAAGAACTGTCGGGCTGGCTGACTGAACCGCCCCGAGGCGACAAGGCGCGCGTGAAAGCCCTCACGGAAAAGATTGTCAACGCGATGCGGGCCCGTGTTGCGGCTAGGACTCAACGCGATACGCAGCGACGAAAGACAGCACTTGAATCGTCGACGTTGCCCGCAAAGCTAGTGGACTGTCGCAGCAGCGACATTGAGCGCAATGAGTTGTTCATTGTCGAAGGGGATTCAGCTCTCGGTACTGCAAAGTTGGCGCGCGACAGTGAGTTTCAGGCCCTTCTGCCGATTCGAGGGAAGATTCTCAATGTGCAGAAGGCTTCGTTGTCCGACATGCTCAAGAACGCCGAGTGTGCGTCGATTATTCAGGTTGTCGGTGGGGGATCAGGTCGAAGTTTCGATCTTGATGCCGTGCGTTACGGGAAGATCATCATCATGACTGATGCCGACGTCGACGGCGCCCACATTCGGTGTCTACTTCTGACCTTGATGCATAGGTACCTCGAACCACTTCTGGCGGCGGGCCGTGTCTATGCCGCCGTACCGCCGCTGCATCGGATTGACGTTGTTGGCTCAGGGAGCCAGGCAAAGCAGGTGCAGTACACCTACTCGGACGCGCAGATGCAAAAGCTGACTAAGGAACTAGCGGCGAAAGGTCGCCGATGGAAGGACCCCATTCAGCGCTATAAGGGACTGGGTGAGATGGACGCTTCGCAGTTACGAGAGACGACCATGGCTCGGGGCAGTCGGTCGCTTCGTCGCATCGGTGTTGCCGATGGTCAGGTATCGGCTGAGGTCTTCGATTTGCTGATGGGTAGCGACGTGGCGCCGCGTAGGGACTTCATTGTCAGTTCGGCGCAGCGTCTGGATCGAAGTCGCATCGACGCATAGTCTGCGAAAGTAAGTCTGTTTAGCCGCTATGTGAAGGAGGTGCAGATGCCGTCAGTGGTGCGTGTGGCGATTGTGGGCGCCGGTCCTGCGGGCATTTACAGCGCTGAGGCCCTGACTAAGGGAGCGGTGGAGTCCGGGCGCCAAATTGAGATCGACATCATCGATCGTGTTCCTTCACCATTTGGCCTGGTTCGCTACGGCGTAGCGCCTGATCACTTGAGTATTCGATCTGTGCGCGACACCCTAGACCGAGTGCTGGCCGAGCCGAATGTTCGATTTCTCGGCAATATCGAAGTCACCGGTGACGCGTCTGTGGGAGTCGAATCGGCGAGTTTGGGTCGGATTGGCCGGGTTAGCATTGAGCGATTGCGGGCTAACTACGATGCGATCATCTTCTGTTACGGAGCGGCGACAGATCGAAATTTGGGTATCCCCGGTGAAAATTGTGTAGGCAGTCTTTCTGCCACGCAGTTTGTGAACTGGTACACCGGGCACCCCGACACCGCCCCTGATGCCTGGGACTCAATGCTCGGATCGGCTCGGTCAATTGCGGTGCTCGGAGTAGGCAATGTTGCTGTTGACGTGGTGCGGGTGTTGGCCAAGGATCGAACTGAACTCGAACACACCGACATGCCCGAGCATGTTCTTGGCGCACTGGGCGAATCGGTGGTAACCGATATCCATCTCATTGGTAGGCGTGGCCCAGCCGAGGCATCGTGGACCACTAAAGAGTTGCGCGAACTCGGTGAGCTCGCCAATGCTGAGGTGGTGGTGGATCCATCCGTGCTAAACCTTGGAGAATCCAGCCGTCGTCTTGTCGAATCAAGCAAAGTGGTCGCTCGCAATGTTGAGGTCATCAGGCAGTGGGTTCAGCAGCCACCACGCCAGACCAAGAAGCGAATTCATCTGCATTTTTTCCGCCGTCCGACACAGGTGGTCGTCGTTGATGGCGCCGTTGCGGGTGTCGAGCTGGAGGAGACAGCCCTCTCTCAGGATGGCCAGGTATCAGGCCTAGGACAACTGCATGTCATGCCGGTGGACGCAGTCATTCGAAGTGTCGGCTATCGCGGCCTCCCGATTCCTGGATTGCCCTTCGATGACTCACGTGGCGTGATTCCACACGTTGACGGACGAGTGATGGAAGATGGTGCACCGGTGCCGGGGATGTATGTGGCCGGGTGGATCAAACGTGGCCCCAGCGGCATTATCGGCACCAACAAAAAGGATGCAGTCAACACTGTTGCCTCGGTCCTTGCTGACCTGGAGTCAGGAACCCTACCGACACGGAAATCATCAGAGGACGTCGCTGAACTCACCGGTAGTGCCGTGGTAAGTCACGAAGGTTGGCAGCGCATTGATGCCGCTGAACGCGCGCTAGGAACGACTCGATCCCGCGAGCGCACCACAATTCACGATCGTGTCGATTCGATATCGATTGCGACCCAGGCTCTTTGATGCTTACCCGGTGAGCCGCACGACGCGACGACGTGGTCAACATCTTCCTCACGTAGATGCACATGCCACCGGTTACCGGTGTAGTCGGTCACCTCGACGGTGGAACTGGCCAGGGGAGCGTAGGCGTTCCCTGATCGGTGCTCGACGACAGCGCATGAGGTGATGTCGGTGAATCGGTCGAAGCCGAGTTTGCTACGCACGGCAACATCGGCCACCTGGGCCGCTGCATCTAGATCACTTCGCCCGCGAATGAACTCTGCTGGAGTGAATGCGTCGGGTCCATCGTGTGCCCAAGGCTTAACATCAGGGGAAATGCGGCCGAGCACATAACCGGAGGGAACGGCTAATCCCGTGGGCGCGAACCGATGCCCACCCAAATGAGTGCACTCCCACACGTCGTCTTGGACGGAGACAAGTGAGTCCCAAGCGTTGAGCAAAGCACGACCATCGCGGGCGCAGCATAGGTCTCGCTTTCCGTTGGTGCACACCAAGAAGCGAGGATAGACTGATGCGACTTGCCACCGCGCATCGCTCGGTTTCAGGGTGAGATCCATCTGCGCGAAGCGGGGTTGCGTGCCCGCGGTTGTATCGTGCACCTGCGCGGTCATAACGTCCTGATCGCCAGGGGCGAAAGTGAACACTTGACGGGTGTCGTGAGTTCTCACAGGGTGACTACCGGCGCGCCGTATCAATACAACACGTGCGGCGGATCCAGAGCGTGCAGCCCACTGTCGAATCCACTCGACGGGTGAGTCGGCTAGTGGCCGGGTGCCCCAGGCTCCCGATGATTCGATAAGCCACCAACGTTGAGCCAACGGTGCGCTACCGGCCATGGGCACATGCAGCGACAGTGCGCTACACGCTGGGACAGTGCTCATGACTTGCGACTCATGAGATTGTGCTCATGACTCTGCTGGTGCGTCTGAGTCAACTTTTGAACCTTCCCATCGGTCGACAGGTGGACCGGTGATCGCATCGATAGGCGCGCTCAGGACGGAGCCTGACGCATCACGGCGAGCGGGAGAGTCCGCGTCGAGTTCCTTGGGTGTGTCGAGTGGTGCCCCACTACTGGAAGCGGCTCTCAAGGGTGGCTCACCCACCCACGCGGTCACGAGGCAATCCTCACCCTTCAAGAAGCGATGCACACGGACGCCACCGGTCGCTCGGCCTTTAGGCGGAATGTCCGAAACCGCACTGAGTTTGATACTGCTGTGCCCGGTGCCGGGTAGTTGGGTGGACGAGCCGGCGATGGTCACAATAACCGCGGAATTCGGACTGGCAGGTAAAGCAGATGCCCAAATGACCTGGGCTTCTGCTCCCAATTTGATGCCCGTCATGCCTCCTGCGCTACGTCCTTGAACGCGGACAGTATTGGCGGAAAACCGTAATGCTTGGGCATCGGAGGTCACCAGGACGATTTCATCAAGGTCAAGGCATGGCACTGCTCCGACGACAGCGTCGCCATCACGCAGGTTGATCAGATCCCAGGCGTCGCGTGGACCCTCAGGATCGATCGTGACGCGCTTGACGACCCCCTCTCGGGTGGCTACCAGCAGTGGAGTCGGGGTCAAGATAGGTGCTACTGCGATGACCTGCTCACCCGGATGCAAGGCCACCAGTGTGTCCACCGTTGCGCCACCGGCCAGCGATGGTGTGCCGGAGGATTCCGGAATTGCCGGCAAGTCGACAACGTTTATCCGTAGGGCGCGGCCATCACTGGTTAGTGCGGCGATTGAGTCAAGCACGCTGGTCACACAGCGCGAGGTGATGACGTCGTGCGCTACACGATCGGCTGCGGTTGACAGGGTGACCCCGGTGGAACGGGCGATACGGCCGGTGCTGGACAACAAAGCCAGGCAGGGATCGTCATCGATGGTCAACGAAGTTGGTGCTTGCCGCTGCCCGCCGTCAGATTCAAGCAATATGGTTCGGCGGGGTGTCGCGAAATCATCACTCACCTGCTGCATTTCGGCGGCGACGGCATGGCGGAGAGCTGAGTCATCGTCAAGGAGGGCGGTGAGTTCACTAATCCTCGATACCAAATCATCGCGTTCGGTCTGTAGTTCAATGAGTGAAAATTTGGTGAGACGCCGAAGTGGCATTTCGAGGATGTACTGGCTTTGATCAGTGGACAGTTCGAAGACTGCAATGAGTCGTTCGCGAGCAGCGGCGGTGTCGTCGCTTGATCTAATGACCGCAATAACCTCATCAATATCTACGATGGCGACTAAGAGGCCCTCGACGAGGTGTAGTCGTTCCTGGGCGCGAAGTCGACGATATTCGCTGCGTCGACGGACAACGTCTAGTCGATGTCGCACGAAAACATCAAGCGCATCTGCAAGACCAAGGGTGCGTGGTTGACCGTCTACGAGGGCCACGCAATTGATCGAGGCGCTATCTTCGAGGGGTGTCTTGCGATAGAGCTCGTGTAACACAGCGTCGGCGTTAAACGTGTTCTTTACTTCAACGATCAGTCGAAGTCCTGAGTCTCCGTCGGTGAGATCGATGATGTCGTGGATACCGCTGAGTTTTTTGGCATCCACGAGGTCCTTGATCCGCTCGATCATGCGCTCGGGGCCTACTGCGGGCGGCAATTCGGTGATCACGATGCCTTTACGGCGGGCGGAGACCTGTTCAATGCGAGCCGTTCCACGGACACGGTAGGAGCCACGCCCGGTCAGATACGCCTCGCGAATGCCCTCGAGCCCGATGATGGTGCCGCCTCCGGGAAGATCGGGCCCGGGCACGAAGCGAAGGAGGTCTGCGGGAGTGGCATCAGGATGCAAAACCAGATGTCGCGTGGCCGCGAGCACCTCGCCGAGATTGTGTGAAGGAATCGACGTTGCCATGCCCACGGCGATTCCGGCGGCCCCGTTAACTAGCAAGGCTGGCACCGCAGCCGGCAAGACGGTCGGTTCGGTTTCGCGGTTGTCGTAATTAGCGATGAAGTCGACAACGTCTTCGTCAATGTTCTGTGTCATCGCTAGGGCTGGTGGTGCTAGCCGACATTCGGTGTATCGCATGGCGGCCGGCCCATCGTCGACGGAACCAAAATTTCCGTGTCCGTCGATGAAAGGTAGCCTCAGCGTGAAGGGCTGCGCCATGCGCACGAGCGCGTCATAGATGGCGCTATCACCGTGTGGATGAAGTCGTCCCATCACTTCACCGACCACTCGGGCACTCTTGACGTGTCCACGATCAGGTCGTAATCCCATTTGAGCCATCTGAAACAAGATGCGCCGCTGCACGGGCTTTAGGCCATCGCGAGCATCGGGAAGTGCCCGCGAATAGATCACCGAATAGGCATACTCCAAAAAGGATTCACGCATTTCACCGTCGACATCAATGTCGACAATGGTGTCTGCCACCGGGTCGGATGCTGAGGCCCTTGTAGATCTGGTTGTCCTGCGTGCTGACATGAACGGTCGAGGCCTCCTAGCCTGATTGACGGTGATGTTGCCCGAGTGTGAGGGTCAGACTACGGGCGGGCACCCACGGCACCTACTGCTCGGCCCGCTAGAACGCATGCGGGTGCAAGACAGTCTTGCAGGGATTGGCCGGCAGTCCACCCGATGAGAAATCCCGCCGCAAACGCATCACCGGCACCCGTCGTGTCGATCACATCTAGATTGACCGCTGGCGTTGTGCTGTGTTGACCATCGCGTCGACCGGCGACGGCACCGTGTGGTCCTAGCTTGACAACGACGGTGTCAAAGTGCGGCAGGAGCGCGGCAATGGCCTGGTTGGGGTCGTCGTGGCCGGTGATGAGTTCGGCCTCTTCGTGATTGGCAAAACACACATTGGTGCCTGATGACCACTCCAGGAAAGGATCGACGCCGACCTCTAACAACGGGGCAGAGGATGACACGTCGACACTGCAGGTCATGCCTCGTCGTTGCGCGAGGTCCAAGGCCGCAAGGCCCGCCATGCGTGACCCTGATTTCAGCAGTGTGTAACCAGACACATGCAGGTGCCACCCGGCTTTGAAGTCACCCTCGGGAAGGTCGGCCGGCGCGAGAAAAGCATTGGCCCCGGGATCGGGCATCATTGTGCGCTCGCCATCGCTGGTCACCATGACCACGCAGGTGCCCGTTGCTCGCTGTGGATCAACGCTCACACGACATTCAACGCCCAGTGATTGCAGGTGTGAAGTGGCGATGGAGCCAAGCGAATCCGCACCAGCGCGAGCGACGAAATGAGCCACTTGACCTCGGTGCGCAAGCCACGCTGCAACGTTGGCGCCCGCCCCACCACCGTGGGTCGTGATGACCGCGTTGGTGTCGGTACCCGGCTGGGGCGTCGATGACACCTGACACACGATGTCGGTCATCAGGTCGCCGATAACGATGAAACCTGATGAGATCTCTCCGTCGAGGGTGATATCGGGCGCACTGTTTATGGTGGTCGTCATGAGGAGGTGTCTTCGTGAAGTTGCACAGCGATCTGTGCGGCGAGAGCAGCATTGTTGAGGATGAGTGCAGTGTTCACGCGCAAACTTTCGCCGTCGGTGTGCGTGCGGAAATACGACAACAGTTGCGGAGTGACGTCCTTGCCGCTGATGCCCCTGTCGGCGATGTACTGCAATCCCTCGGCAAGAACGTGATCATGCAGATCAACTGACATTTGTTGGTCGATTGGAACTGGTTGAAACACCAGGAGGGCTGCGGGGTCGCCGAGTGTCCTGCGCAGACGAAACAATGCGGCTGCCTGTTGCGGATTATCGATCACGACGTCGAGTGGATAGTCCAGTTCACTGAGGTAGAAACCAGGCACTTTATGTGCGCCGTAGCCGCAAACACCAACGCCCAGGGTTTCGAGCTTTTCGAGCGTGGCGCCGACATCGAGGATCGACTTTATTCCAGAGGAGACGACAATCATCGAGATGCGCGCCAGGGCGGCCAGATCGGCCGATTCATCCCAGGTCTGCGCGGCATCTCGGTGAACGCCTCCGATCCCTCCGGTGGCGAACACGTCAATGCCGGCTAGCCGGGCGATGTGAGCGGTGGCTGCAACCGTCGTTGATCCGGTACGACCGAGGTGGGCAAGAACGGCGATATCGCGGACGCTGGCCTTTCGGGCGTCTTCATCGCTGGCCAACCGATCAAGTTCATCGGGGTCGAGGCCCACCTGGATGCGTCCGTCCACGATCGCGATGGTGGCGGGTGTTGCCCCCGCATCGCGCACTCGCTGCTCAACGGCACGGGCAATGGTGGCGTTTTGGGGTCGGGGGAGTCCGTGGGTGATGATGGTCGATTCAAGTGCCACGATGGGGCGGCCCTCGGTGCGCGCATCTTGGACTTCGTCGCCGAAGGCGATCAAGGTGTCCGTATCGCTCATCACCTGCCCACCGTAGTACGCGTGGGTGGGGAGAAGGGATATCCGACCCGGAGACTGACCAAGAAGTGACAGGATGGGCCTATGACCGACGCCCCTACGCTGCGACATCAGTTGCGCACGGACATCGAACGAAGCGGGTACTACCCGGATCTGGTCTCAGACGCGTTGGACACGGCCCTGGCTGGGGAGGCACTGGGTTCGTATCTCGTCCACCATGAAGCGGCCTTTGACCGAGACGAATTGCGCCGCCATGTGACCGTCCTGGCTCTAACCGCGACGCGGCTCATTGTCGGTCATACCGACGAGCATCCAGCTGATGATTCATGCCCGCACCCGTACGCAACGGCATCCACCGAGGCTGTCCGGCTCGAACGCGTGGATTCGGTCGTGGTGACCCGTGTGGTCGTCAACCCGGCCACGCATGTCGTGGGAGGTCCGACTCGCGAGGTTCTGTTGACCATTGGCTGGGGCGCGGTCAGTCGCATCGATCTTGAACCAGCGGCGTGCGCGGATCCGGCCTGTGAGGCCGATCACGGCTATACGGGAGCGGCGAGCAACGATGACCTTTCCCTACGCGTGTCTGAGGCGGCTGATGGACCCGAGGTGGTCGTCCAGGCTCTCGCCTTTGCCGCAGCATTGTCAGAAGCAACCGCCGCGCGATTGCGTTAGCAGTCTTGTCCACTGATCGCACACACAAGGCGGCTGATCCGGCGACTCTTCCAGGACCTCCGGCGTATGGAGTCGCGTCGCTGGCTGAGGTACTTCCGTCAGCGGCTGCTGCCATCGGCGTTCCCGGGTATTGGGATCTTCTGGGGGTTGGTGGCAACTATCGCGGCGTCGTGGTCGCGCTCATCGACGGCCTGGGTTGGCAGTCGCTCCAGCAGCATGCGTCACTTGCGCCCAGCATTGTGGGTGGAACGGCCATTGATGCGGCGGTACCCACGACAACGCCGGTGGGCCTGGGTTCCCTGGGTACGGGCACGCCACCGGGAAGCCATGGCTTGGTGGGCGCGTCGTTTCGTATCGCAGGTGCGCATTCAATGCTGTCACCCCTGTCGTGGAGTGATAGCCCGATGCCGCGGGCCGTTCAGCCAGAAAGCACGGTGCTCGAAGACGTGGCGCGTCGGGGGATTGATGTGTTCTCCATTTCTGCGCGCGCCTATGAAGGCAGTGGCTTGACTTTGGCGGCGTTGCGAGGTGGGCTGTACCGCGGGGCGGATTCGCTGGGCGAAAAGGTCGCTGAGGTGGCCTCGATCGCGGAGGGCCACGATCGTTTCCTGTCGTATCTGTATTGGCCCGATCTCGATCGAACCGGCCATGGTCATGGCGTCGACTCAGATCACTGGCGGGCCGAACTTCAGCATGTGGACTATCTGGTGCAACGCCTGCGCTCGGTCTTGCCCGCCGACACTGCCTTGATCATCACGGCAGATCACGGAATGGTCGATTGCGCACCAGCAGATCGCTTCGTGATCGAAGACTCACCGCATCTCAGTCGTGATGTGGTGCGATTGGGCGGTGAACCTCGGTGTCGTTTCATTTACACCCGCAGCGGCAAGATTGATGATGTGCGTCGGCGTTGGCAGGAGGAACTGGGGGATAGGGCCTGGGTGCTGAGTCGACAGGAGTGGATCAGCGCGGGGTATTCGGGGATCGTGCACGATCATGTGGATGAGCGGCTCGGCGATGTGATCGCGCTGGCTCGCGGCAACACATCGCTGGCGAGTACGACTGTGGATTCGGTGGTGTCACAACTTCGAGGCCAGCATGGTTCGATAAGCGAGGCGGAGATGAAGATTCCGTTCATTGTTCATTCTGGTACTGCAGAGACGAGGTAGTTGGTGGCTGAGTTGGTCTTTTTCTCGGGCACCATGGACTGTGGCAAGTCCACTCTCGCCCTGCAGACCGATCACAATCATTCGACCCGAGGGCGACGGGGTGTGGTTTTTTCGCAGCTTGATCGAGCCGGCGCGGCGGTCTTGTCGAGTCGGCTAGGCCTTCAGGTGCAAGCCGTCGAGGTACATGACACTTTTTCGTTTTGGGATTACGTCGTCGATGCGCTTTCGCAAGGTCAGGCCATCGACTATCTGATTTGTGACGAGGTGCAGTTTTATGGCGGGGAACAGGTGGATGAACTCGCCGACATCGTCGACCGGCTCAATATCGATGTTTATGGTTTTGGTATCACGACTGACTTTCGCACCAGACTTTTTCCCGGCTCGGCGCGATTAATCGAGTTGGCCGACCGCGTTGAAGTGTTGCAGGTGGCATCGCTGTGTTGGTGTGGTCGGCGTGGCACCCACAATGCGCGCACGATCGGCGGTCACATGGTCACCGAGGGTGATCAAATTGTGGTCGGCGATACGGATGCTGGTGCCGTTGCCTATGAGGTGCTCTGCCGGGCACACCATCGTGGCGGATTAACAGCTTCGCTATCGGGAGCCGAGCATTTGTCGCGCGAGCCGTTGCCCTTTGAGTCCGAAGGCTAATCCTCAGTCGCGTTTCCACCGAAAAGGATTTCATCCCACGTGGGAACGCTGGCGCGCTTGGAGCGTCGACCGCCACGCGCAGGGGGCTCGGAATCATCTGCAGGTGTGCTTTCGGCCGGACCTGTCGCGATCTGTGCCTTTTTTGTCGCCGGTTTCTTGGCTGACGGTGCCTCGTTCGGTTCGGTCACCGAGGTTAGTTGAGGCGGCGACTGTGGACCGGCGACCATATTTTCCGCATCGACTCCATCGGCGGCGATGTGCTGGTCACGCGGCGCGAAGATCCAGGTCGCCACTCGGTCCACTCCACCTACCGGGTATGCGGTGAGTACCTGCCAGCTGCCATCTTCGCGCAACCACGCATCCCACCGAATCAGGTCGGCGGGAACGCCCTCTTTCTCAGCCGCGGAGGCCACAACGACACTGAGGGGGCGATCACCCAGATGACTGGTCAGATGCGTGCCCTGGCCCAGACCTGCCACGTGCTCACGCTCGGCAAGCGGTGGACCCGCGTACCGCTCGATCCGCTCGACATCGACGCCGGCCTCGTCTGCGAGCTCGCTCACTGTTGCACCAGCCCGTAGCCGGGCTTGGATCTCTCGCGGACCTAGCGTGTTCAGGGCAATCTCCAGTTGTCCAGGCGTGGTGTCGCCACCGCGCAGGAGGGAACGAAGCGATGCATCGATCGCGACCGTATATCTCTTGCCTGCGGAGTCTGCCAGGTAAAGGTGCGATCCGTCAGCAGACAGGCCGGAAAAGCTCAGTTCAACCACTCGTTTCTCCCGTCCGTTCATGAGATCGCGGGGGAACCTCGGCGTTCTGCGGCGCATCGTCAACCGCCGAATCGGTCGATGAGTCACGCTGTAGGTGCGCGTGCAGTCTTCGATAGGTCAGCAACGCGATGAGCATCGTGGCAATTGCGGATCCGGCCGTGAGGCAGTAGCCGGCTCGACTGCCGAATGTGTCAACAAGCGCTCCGGAGGCAGCGGCAGACAGGGCCACACCCAAACCGAGTCCGGTCGTATTGATCCAGGCCAGGCCTTCGGTCAAACGCCGAGCAGGTATGCCCTGTTGCACAATCGAGTTGGCCAAGATGAGCACCGGCGCTACGGCGAGTCCGGCCAGGAATGCCACCAGGGTCCAAGCGGCGATGCCATTGACCAGTGGAAAGGGCGCCGTCACAGCAGCGAGGGCGATGGCCCAGAGCAACAGTTGGCGTTGGGGTGAGCGCGTCGATTCGGTGCGGCCGCCAAAGACCACTCCACTGACTAGTGAGCCCGCCGCGTAGACCGAAAGTATTAAGCCTGCATACGCCGGACTACCAACCTCTGCCGCTGCGGCGACGGTGACGATTTCTAACGACCCGAACAGGCCGCCCAAAAAGACCATCATCAAGGTCACGCTGACAATGAGCGGATTGCGTACCAGCGAGGGACCACGTTGTCGGATGTGGTGGGCCGGTGGCTCAGATCTACGGTGGCTGATCAGCCAAATACCACCACCGCTGACAAGTAACGCGGCGGCGATGAGCGGAGCAGCCGGAGCAATGAATAATGCAAGCAAGGCCGCCAGGGGTGGACCAATCACGAAGATTACTTCGTCGAGCACGCTCTCCCAGGCAAACGCCACACGCAGGCTCGGGGTGCCTCCGACCGCGTGAGCCCAGCGGGCCCGAACGAGGGAGCCACTGGCCGGTTGGGCTGCGCCAGCACCGATCGCGAATGCTATGAGCGCCGCTACCGGTAACCCGAGAAGGACTCCGATGATGAAGGACACCAAAGACGCCACGTGCACCAAAAGCAATACCCGCACAACGCGAAACTGACCCCATCGGTCGACGTAGCGAGCGCCAATTGGACTTACGATGGCCGCCGCAAATGCGTAGGCAGCCGTCAAGACACCGGCAAGAAGATAACCACCTTGAATGGCGCTGACCAGCAGCACAATGCCGAGCCCGGTCATAGAAAGCGGGAGGCGAGCCAGTAGGGCAGCCGCAGAGAACTGCCAAGCGCCAGGATGGCGCAGCAGTCGACGGTAGGGACCCAAAAGGCCGCGCAGTATGTGCATTGCTAGGGCAGGCTATCTGGGGTGATGAGTGTCCGGCTTGAACCGGGTGCCAGGGTTAGCGGTGTGAACCAATCTGATGTGGCCAGCCTGCTCCGACTCGCTCAGTACGCGGCATCAACAACGGGGACCTATCTGGTTCAGCAACGGCCCGTCACCCTGCAGCAGCAAATCAAGACTTCCGCGACCGATGTGGCCACTCAGATGGATCACGCCGCTGAATCGCTGCTCGTGGATCTACTTCTCACCCATCGTCCTGATGACTCACTGCTCGGAGAAGAGGGCGCCTTGCGCTCAGGGTCGTCACCGATCACCTGGGTCGTGGACCCGATCGATGGGACCACCAACTACGTCTACGACCTACCGATGTGGGCGGTGAGCGTGGCCGCCCAACGTGACGGTCGATCCGTCGTGGGAGTGGTGGACGTTCCGGTCATGGGCATGAGTTTCTGGGCGGCAGCAGGTCAAGGGGCCTGGATGCTTCGCAACGGTCGAACAACGCGACTGAAGGCGAGTTCGATCAGTCGTGTCGATCATGCTCTCGTTGCGACTGGCTTTGGTTACGCATCGGCCACCAGGGCTGACCAGGGCAGATCGGTCCAACGATTGCTGCCACTGATTCGAGACATCCGACGTGCAGGAGCGGCCTCGATCGACCTGTGCTGGGTGGCATCGGGGGCTGTTGACGCTTACTTCGAAAAGGGACTCCAGCCTTGGGACCACGCGGCAGGTGGGCTCATCGCCCGTGAAGCAGGTGCGGTCGTCGATGGCCTGTGGACGGCGAATCCCAACGCAGAGATGACCTTTGCCAGCGCCCCGGGAATCGCCTCAGGCCTACGGTCGGTGCTAGTCCAAACGACGTAGATCTGCCGCGTACCAGTGTGCGTTGCGCCGATAGGTCTCCACCGCATTTGCGATGAGGGTGGCATCGGGATGTCGGTCACTCACCTTGGCCGGCACACCCATGGCCGTATGGAGTTCAGGAACATGAACACCCGGAGTTAGTAGAGCTTGCGCTGCGACCAGAGCGCCGTCGCCCACAATCACGCCCTGCAGAACAACAGAGCCAGACCCGATGAGGGTGTCGTTGCCGAGGCGGCACCCCTCCAGGTGCACGAGATGTCCGATGACGCACCGGTCACCGATGGTGGTGTCCCACTCGCGCGTGCAATGAACGACGCTGCCATCTTGAACCGAAGTCCCAGCGCCGATATAGATGGTGCCGTGATCGCCGCGGAGAACCGCACTCGGCCACACACTGGACTCGGGCCCGATACGCACATCACCGATAACGACTGCGTCGGGATGGACGAATGCCGTGGGGTCGATCGTGGGTTCTCGATCGCCAAGGGCGTATAGCGTCATGGTCAACCCTCCTGTAGTTGTCGGCTCAGGGACAACTTGTGGTGGTCCCGCTTCTTGACGTCAGGACCGGTGAGGCACAATGATCGCCCGTCACGACTTCGAGGAAGGGTTTGGGGGCTTCACTGCATATGGCTACCGACTACGACGCTCCGCGCAAGACCGACGATGAGTTGGCCGAAGACAGTATTGAGGAGCTAAAAGCTCGTCGAGTGGATAAGTCCGCTTCCACCGTGGACGTTGATGAAACCGAACTCGCTGAGAATCTTGAGTTGCCCGGCGCTGATCTCTCCGACGAAAGCCTCACGGTGCGGGTACTTCCCCGTCAGGCCGATGAGTTCACCTGCTCCTCGTGTTTTTTGGTGCACCACCGCAGCCAGCTAGATCACGAAGGTAAGAACGGTCCCATCTGCAAAGAATGCGCCTGAGCAACACCTGCAGGTGAACAATGCTGCGCTTAACCAGATCGGCGTGATTCCAAGATTCGTGCGACGGTGCGGTGGGCAACGAGTTCGACTACAGCGCCTGTTGTCGCCGTGATGACCGTCCACATCAAGGCCTTGCCCAGCGGGACGGCGAGATCATCGGCGTTCGGCGGCGGATTACCCGTGGACTTGCGATAGGCGGCATTGAGAACCGAGCGAGCCAACATGCCGACACCGATGCCGGCGAGTCCTGCCATCGCCGAGACCATCACGTTGCTGTTGCTGTCAGCGTTCCCAGTGTTGGGGCCTGTCTCGGTGCCTGTCTCGGTGCCTGTGTCGGGGCCTGTGTCGGTGGCGGGGTCAGTGTTGTGATCACTCATGATTGCTCCTTGACGGCGCGCAGACACGCCTCGCGGTTTATTTGCCCTGGCGTCCAACGCTATCGCACGTGCTCATGCGGGTTAAGGCTCAACAGCGTTTGCGACCTGACACGCGGTAATCGCGGCCAAGAGTTGATGCGGGTGACGGGTCGTGATCAACCAGTGGCCATGTGGATCGTCGGAGTCGTCAATCGTCATGCGTAAGGCCTTGTTCGTTGACCAGGTGCGCACCATCAAAAAGGTGCGGGGATCGCCATCGCGCAGGAAGCCCGTGAGTTCGGTGGGCTCCACTATCTGCAGATCGCACAGCACGGTTACCGGAATGTGGGCACGACCAACGCGAAGGGACTGATCGGACACGGCGATACGACCGCTGAGGGCGGTGATTCCGGCGACCGCCAGGGCTGTAGCGGGGATGAAGATAGCCCAGGCCCAGGTCACACCGTAAGCAGCGCCATAAGCGATCGCCAAAATTGCGATCAGAAAGACTGGAACAGCCCACACCCAGGGCTTGGGCCACAGCCGCTCTTGGTAGAAGACCACATCCCTACGTTATCCCTTCGTTGCCATGCCCCTGCCTTGATGAGAGCGCGACCCTCACGTAGATAGGGTCGCCACTATGGCGGCAGGAGCAAATGCCCGACGCGGGGCAGCCGAAGGCGTGACACATCCACCCGACGATGCGGCACGACCTCAGCCCATGGCCGGTGCCCCACTTCCTGGTGATCGGGTGCCCAGTCATTACCGGTGGTGCATGGGTTGTGGTTCGGATCATCCGGGTGGGTTGCATATGAAGGTCATCGCCGGAGACGACCTGACCATGCATTGCCAACTGGTGGTGTCTGACTTTCACCAGGGCGCTCCCGGCCTCGCGCACGGGGGCATCATGACGACGGCCATGGATGAAGCGATGGGCGTGCTCAATAGGTTTTTCGGAAAGCCTGCTGTCACCGTGCATCTTGCGGTGGACTTCCGCCGACCCGTGCCAGTGGGAACCACCTTGTTTATTCGCACGCGCGTCGCTGGCGTTAGGGGCCGCAAGGTTTTTACCGAGGGAACCGCTCACATCGGGGACCCCGACGGGCCCATCGCGATTGGGGCGACGGCGCTTTTCCTGCAGGTGCCCCTCGAACACTTCCTGGAACATGGTTCCCCCGATCACATCGCCCAGGCTGTCGCCGATCGGGCTGCAGGTGGTCCGAGTTGGATTGCTGAGGTGAATCCATGACACCCCAGACACCTGTCAGCGCGGGGGCGGACTCTGTTGATGTGTTGATTTCTCGATTGGATCCCGGTGTGGCGCTGCCTAGTCGGGCCCACCCGGGTGACGCTGGGTTGGACCTGCAGACCACGAGCGATGTCTCGCTCGCGCCGGGGGAGCGAGCTGTCGTCGGAACAGGTGTGGCGATGGCCCTACCGCCCGGTTACGTGGGATTGGTGCATCCGCGTAGCGGTCTGGCAGCGCGGATGGGTCTGGCTCTGGTGAACGCCCCGGGCACGATCGACGCTGGCTATCGAGGCGAAATCAAGGTCATCGTGATCAATCTGGACCCGCGCACAGCAATTCAGCTAAATCGGGGCGACCGGATCGCCCAACTTGTCATTCAGCGGGTAAGCATCGCCGTGGTTCACGAGGTGACAACACTGCCGGGGACCCAACGCGATGTCGGCGGGTTAGGCTCAACTGGAACAGCACCCGCCTAATTGCGCAGTCCGTGCGCCGTCACGGCGCCAAGATCAGGGAGTGTCTCTACATGTTTGGTCGCGGTAAATCGGGGAAGAATGCAGATGAGGTCGCCGAGGCTGTAATCGACAACGAGTCACGTGATCACGATGAAGCGGTTTCCAGTGACGCTTCTGCTGTCGTGAGCGCGTCGGGCCCCCGTGATATCTCTGAAGTGGGCCCCGACGACAACCGGATCGATCTTGGTGCCTTGCAAGTGACCGGTGTGCCCGGGTTGAGTTTGCAGGTAACGGTTGATGAGACCACCAAGCAGGTGACGATGGTCACCTTGGTTGTCGAAGATGCCGCGGTACAGGTGCAAGCTTTCGCGGCACCCAAAACGACGGGAATCTGGGACGACGTTCGCGGCAAAATCATGGCTAGCGTGACCGATGGAGGTGGGCTGGTGGAGGAGGTCCAAGGTGTGTTCGGCACCGAACTTCGTGCTCGCGTAGCCGGCCAGAATGGGGCGATGCAGCCAGCGCGCTTTGTGGGCATCGACGGCCCGCGCTGGTTTGTCCGTGGACTTTTCTTGGGCAGTGCCGCCACTCCAGCCGGCCACGAGACGCTCACCAAGGTGTTCGGTGACCTCGTTGTTGTGCGCGGTGACGAAGCCATGGCGCCGGGGGACCCGTTACCGATGAGTGTGCCTACGACAGATCCGGCCGCAAATGCGACAGCGGATCCAATAGTCGAGCCTGATTCATAGGCGTTCAAGCAGTCGTTGCCACGCTGCCTTCATCGAAGGCGTGGCAAGCGAGCCGCAACGCTGTACGTCGGCCGTACTGACGGCCACCAGCTCCGAGCGGGGTAGTGACTGAGCCCATGCGCGCGCGACGTCGAGCGGGTGCATGGGGTCATCAGTCAGGCCAATGACCAGCGTTGGCTGCACTACGCGCGCGAGCTCACCATGCGTGGGCGCCATTGATCGCCCGGCGGTCCGAAGTTGCCGGATGAGTCTTGGAGCATCAGCTGTGCCCCAACTACGTTGCAGCGCATGCAAAATCCACATATGATTGGCTGTTGTAGCGCCGGAAAGATCGTCCAAATAGGCGGCTATGCCCTTCTCTTGAAGCCGATCGGCTGTCTGTGTCGTCATGGCTGCAATGTGGTTCGGTGGGCCCGTCCAGGCTGGTAGCGCGAGGACGAGGGGTTGCTGGCTCTGTGCGCGACTTGCCCACAACGCCACCGCGTGCGCACCCAGGCTGATGCCCGCAAAGATCGACGGATTAATGGCATCGTCGGTCCAGGAGGGGTCCTGGTTGCCGCCTTTCCACTCATCATCGAGATGACGGCTGTAGGTGTCGGTGCTTCCATCGATGTTGGCCAGGTATGCCCACGAGCGACTCTTGTCGAGAGTTTCGGGCATGAGGGTGCGTGCGACGTCAGGACTTGAGCCGGCACCGTGGCAGACCACGACCTGCGCCGGCAGATCAGTAGCAGCGGACCGAGGCGTCAACATCGAGACATTCTCTCGTCTGTCGACTCAGGATGTGTGCATGGCGGTGTAAGCGAGCAGCAGCGCTGTGGCAGAGTAGAGCGGTGACCGGATTGCGCCCATGAGTAGCTGGGCCTCACGCCTCCTGCCTGGTCGGCTGTTTCATGACCACGATCAATCCGAGGCGGCTGATTTGGTGGACCGCGTTGAAGACGTGGGTGCCGAACCGATAGGCGGTTGCACACGTGGCACGCGTGTGCGGGTGTGCGGAACCATTCGGTCTTTGGCCATCCGGCCCCAGGCCGAGTCCCCGGCTCTCGTCGCGGAGGTTTTCGACGGATCCGGTCACGTTTCCCTCGTATGGATGGGGCGGCGCAGAATTCCCGGAGTCGAGGTGGGGCGATCGATCATTGCGGAAGGGCGAATTACCTGCCCTGATGCAGATTTGGTCATCTACAACCCGGTATACACGCTCCAGCCTCGGCCACAAGCATGAAAGAGGACGATGTCGATCCAGCGCAGGAGCCGCTGTTTGAGCACGAGACGGTCGAAGACGTTGAAGCCGAAAAGGCATTACTGACCCGAGCGATAGGTGGCTGGCGGGGGCTGTTCGATTCCGGCGCGCCAGCCGCACTGTTTGTTGTTACCTATTTGGTCACGGGCAATGACCTGACCTTGTCGCTGTGGATCGCTATCGGCGTCGCCGCGGTGGTGCTTATCATCAGGCTGCTGCGTCGAGAGTCCCTGCAACAGGTCATGGCGGGCTTTGTTGGCGTCGGGGTGTCAGCATTCGTCGCCTCGCGTACCGGGCGTGCAGAGGACTTCTTCCTCCCAGGCCTGCTCACCAACATCGCCTATGGTTGTGCCTTTGTCCTGTCGATTGCGTTGCGTTGGCCACTGATCGGCATCGTGATCGGAGTGTTGACGGGGGAGGGAAAGTCGTGGCGACGGGTTCCGCACCTGCGACGGGCCTATGCCGCTGCCAGTTGGATTTGGGTGGGCGTGTTTTTTGGGCGACTGGTCGTTCAGGTGCCCTTATACCTCGCCGGAGCCGTGGGTGCCTTGGGTGTGACGCGCGTGGTCATGGGATGGCCATTGTTTCTGGCGGCCGCCTACTTCACGTACCGCGTACTAAAACCGGTGCTGTCGGCCGAGCGCATGAAGCGTGATTTACGAGATGGCGATCACGTAGATTAATGCCCGGCGATGAGCCGCTGCAGGGCCGCTTCTTGCTGCGGTGCGCACACGAAGACGAGTTCATCGCCTATTTCCAACGTGTCATCGGAGCTTGGTGCGATCACCCTTTTTCCTCGCACAATGGCTACCAGAACGGAGTCGACAGGCCACGCCAGTGCACCCACCCGGGCCGCAACGGCAGGTGACGATGAACCGAGTGTGATTTCAACCAGGTCAGCCTCGCCTTGACGGAAACTGAAGAGTCGAACGAGATCGCCCACGCTGACGGCCTCCTCAACGAGGGCGGACAGCATGCGCGGAGTGGACACCGCCACATCCACACCCCACGCCTCGGAAAACATCCACTCGTTCTTGGGATGATTGACCCGCGCCACCACACGCGGCACGCCGAACTCGGTCTTGGCCAGGAGTGCAACGACGAGGTTAACCTTGTCGTCTCCTGTTGCGGCGACCACCACCTGACATTGACCCAGATCGGCCTCTTCGAGAGTAGTCAACTCGCAAGCATCGGAATTGAGAATGCTAATTCCCTCGAATGCTCCGGGTCGCAACACTTTCGGGTCCCGATCAATGACCAGGATGTCATGGCCAAAGTCCTTCAGTTCTCGAGCTATTGACCGGCCAACCTTGCCAGCTCCGGCGATGACCACCTTCATCGTGGCCCGCTCTCGTTGGCCAACACTGCCGTTACTGTTTCTCGCTGGCCGGAGTTCATCGCCAGATGCAAAAGGTCACCTTGTTGTAGAACGGTTGTGTGGTCTGGCAGCAGCCCTGACCCGTGGCGGGTTAAGAACGTCACGCGAGTCGATGTGGCATGTTCGATATCGGCCATCTCGCGGCCGATCCATGCTTCGGCATATTGCACCTCGCAGATCACGATCTCTCCACTGGCGTCGCGATGTTCGACCTGAGCACCCTGAGGAATAAGGCCTCTCATGATCTGACCTGCAGTCCAGGACACGGTCGCAACAGTCGGGATACCCAGGCGCTGGTAGACCTCGGCTCGTCGCGGATCGTAGATCCTGGCCACGACGTTTTCGACGCCGTAGGTTTCTCGGGCCGTGCGAGCGGCGATAATATTTGTGTTATCACCGCTGCTCACCGCGGCGAAGGCATGGGCCATTTCTATGCCAGCTGCCTCGAGGGTCTGTCGATCAAACCCGACCCCCTTGATCGTCTCCCCACCAAACTGAGAACCGAGGCGGCGAAAGGCTTGCTCATCCTGGTCGATAATGGATACGGAATGCCCACCCTCGTCAAGGCGGTCTGCGAGCAGTGCGCCTACTCGGCCTGCCCCGAGAATCACGATGTGCACGATGGCGACGGTACACGCCGCACTGGGCCGATAGTTGGGGGGATCTGGGCGGGTCAGTGCCCCGAGCCTCTACTATCGGTCAACGTGTCATTGGTCGCCGCAGCGAAGCGCGTGATGTTCGGCCGGGCCCTGCGTAGTGACTATGTGGGTGGCCAGGGGTTACCGCGGCGTATCGCACTGCCGGTGTTTGCCTCCGACGCGCTGTCGTCAAACGCATACGCGACCCAAGAGATCTTGATCGTTCTCGGGCTCGGTGGTGTGTCGCTCCTGGCATACGGGCCTTGGGTTGCCATCGCGGTGGTGGCCGTATTCGCGGTTGTCATCGCCTCGTATCGTCAAAATGTTCGTGAGTTTCCCAGTGGGGGTGGCGATTATGAGGTTGTCTCCGTCAACCTCGGTCGCACGTGGGGCGTAACGGCCGCCAGTGCGCTGCTCATCGACTACGTGTTGACGGTGGCTGTGTCGGTCTCGGCAGCCGTCGCTGCTATCGGCTCGGTGTCACCGGTGGTGTCGGACCATTCAGCATGGTGGGCGATTGGGCTGATCATCGCCATCACGCTGATCAATTTGCGCGGATGGGGGCGTTCGGGCCGACTGCTAGCCGTACCGTCGTATGTCTTTATAGGTGCGGTGGGTGCGTTGGTCGTCACGGCGGTGGTCCGGGTTTTGCTGGGAGATGACCTGAAGGCCCCGAGTGCAGACTGGGAAATCGTGGGTGATGAGGGACTAGCCGGAATCGCTCTACTTTTTGTCGTGGCACGCGCATTCTCTTCAGGCACAACGGCCCTGACGGGAATCGAGACCGTTTCAAATGGGGTACCTGCGTTTCGGGAACCGGCAGGCCGGAATGCCGCGTCAACGTTGCTTATCGCCGGGGTGGCTTCCATGGTGATGTTCGTGTCCATTACCTGGCTGGCGCTCTATACCGATGTGCGGATGACAGAAATGGACTCCGACCTGCTGGGCTTGCCCGAAGGCCAAACTCAGCAGATGGCGATCGTGCAAATAGCGGAGGCGGTGTTCGGCTCCGTCGCAGGACTTGTCATCGCCGTGGCTATCGCTACGGCGCTGATCTTGATTGTGGCGGCGAACACCGCCTTCAATGGATTTCCGATCCTCGGTTCGTTGTTGTCTCGGGATGGCTACCTACCCAAACAATTGCGGACCCGAGGAGATCGGCTCGCATTCAGCAATGGCATCGTGCTGCTGGCGGCCGGGGCAGCCCTCTTGACGGTGGCATTCCAAGCAGATCTGACATCGCTCATTCAGTTGTACATCGTCGGTGTCTTCGTCTCGTTCAGCCTGACCCAGTTGGGCATGATTCGTCACTGGACGACGCGACTGCGCGCTGATCGCATGGGTGACGTTCGACGGAGGGCCGTTCGCGGGCGCCTGATTAACGCGGTGGGTTTCTTGGCCACAACCCTCGTCCTTGTGGTGGTGCTGGTCACGAAATTCACGCGCGGTGCCTGGATTGTTATTGCGGTGCTGCCAATCCTTGTGCTGATCATGCTGGCCATCCAACGTCATTACGATCGAGTCCGCCATGAACTCGCCGTTGGTGACGAAGAGACGATGGTGTTGCCCTCGCGCGTGCACAGTGTCGTGCTGGTGTCTCGCCTCCATCGGCCAACCCTCAGAGCACTGGCATATGCGCGCGCCACGCGCCCTGATGTGTTGGAGGCCATCACAGTAAGTGTCGATCCGGAGGACGCCCGCGAATTGCTGCGCGATTGGGATCGACGTGAGATTCCGGTGACTTTACGCATTCTTGATTCGCCCTACCGGGGCATCACTCGCCCAGTCATCGGCTACGTTCGTCGTTTACGCAGAGAGAGCCCCCGAGACCTCGTCACCGTTTTCGTGCCCGAGTATGTCGTCGGTCACTGGTGGGAGAGGCTGTTGCACAATCAATCAGCCCTGCGACTCAAGGCTAGATTGCTGCTGACTCCGGGCGTCATGATCGTGAGTGTGCCGTGGCAGCTTGCCTCCAGCGATGAAATCGCCGATCGGCTAGAGCGTGCAGACGGCGACGGTTCGGCCGTTACTGATTAGTGCTCCTGGAAGAACGCCTCGTGCCATAGTGCCAGCATGAGGAGTACAAAGATCCGGCGCGAGTGATCGGCGACACCTTCTGCATGTTCGCGGGCGAGGCGTTCGATGTAGTCGAGGTTCATATGTTCGGCGATGAACGCACTTCTTCGGATGGGCGCCAGAACGGCATCGGGGTCATTCGATAGCCAGACCCGCAAAGGTGTGGGGAAACCGAGCTTCGCGCGCCCCGCCGTCGTGTCTGGTACGCGGCCGCGGAATGCCTCGCGAAGAGCCCACTTGGTTGTTCCATCGCGGTACTTCAAGGAGTCGTCTACGCGGGCGGACACCTCGGCTACCGCCATGTCGAGGTAGGGAACTCGAAGTTCGAGGGAGTGTGCCATGGTCATGCGATCAGCCTTGGCGAGAATGTCACCCCGTAGCCAGTAGGCCAGGTCGATCAGTTGCATTTGCCGTGACTCGCTGAGCGTCGAGAACTCTGGTCGTTCGACCGCGAGCACGTCAAAGGGACGAACGTGAGTTCCCGCGTTGGGATCCTTGAGTAACCGGCTGGCTTGGTGGGGGGAAAAAACATACGCATTGCCGATGTATCGCTCGCGCAAAGGCGTAGTTGCGCGGCGCAGGAAGTTGCGGCCCGGAAACGACTTGGGTACGCGCAAGGCCATTTTGGCGGCCTTTCTGCCAAGGTCTCCGGGTGTCTTGCGCACGCGATCGAGGTCGATTGGTTCGCGGTAGATCCGGTATCCGCCAAACATCTCATCTGCACCCTCGCCCGAGAGGACGACCGTGACATCTTTTCGAGCTTCGCGGGCCAGAAAATACAGGGCAACAGCAGATGGATCAGCGACCGGCTCATCGAACATCCAGGCAATATCTGGAAGCGCCGATAGATAGTCATTCGCCGACAAGATGATCTCGTGATGATCTGTGCCTAATGCTTCGGCAACCTCCCGGGCCTCGTCGAGTTCACCCAACTCCGCAAATCCGATTGTAAATGTGTGTACCGGGCTCAGCCCGCGGGCGAGTCGGGATTCCTGCACCAACGTGACCGTAATGGCGCTGTCGATTCCGCCGCTCAAGAAGGCACCCACGGGAACGTCGGCAATCAGGTGATGGGCGACGGAATCTTCCAGGACCTGCCGGATCTCGGCCGTGATCACCGGTGCATCGTCGGTTGACGGTGCGAACTCATAACGCCAGTATTCGTGCGCGCTGAAAAGGCCGGTCTTCAGATCGACATCCAAATAGTGACCCGGGGCGACCGAAATAATGTCGCGAAAGAAGGTTTCCAGCAGCGGATTGAATTGAAAGGACAGATAGTTGACCAGGGCTGGAAGGTAAACGTCACGCTGATATGTCGGATCGACGAGCAAACTTTTGATTTCCGAAGCAAAGGATCTCAATACGAGAGATTCACCATCGGAGTCAACGCGGTAGTACAGGGGTTTAATGCCAAATTGATCTCGCGCGAGGATCGCCCTCTCCTGCTCGAGATCGATAATCGCCAAGCCGAACATGCCTCGCAGGCGCGTGAGAGCCGTATCCACATTGTCAAATCCCGATGTGGCCAGCAAGGCGAGAACGACTTCAGTGTCGCTATGTGTGGTGAACACATAGCCGTCGTCGATCAGTTCCGCGCGCAATTCTTTGAAGTTGTACAGTTCGCCGTTGTATACGAGGCCGTATCGTCCATCGGCGGTCCACATGGGTTGATGTCCACCGGCAATGTCGATGATGGATAACCGACGCATACCCATCGCGCACAGATCACCGATCTGCACACCTGAGTCGTCAGGTCCGCGATGTGTGATCACGTCAAGCATGGGTCCGATCAAGGATTCGGTCTTCGCGGGCGGTCCGAGTGTTCCGGCAATTCCACACATGCGAAGTGACCGTTCCCTTCATTGCGATCGCGGCCAGACATCCGCGCTCCGCGACGCTAGCACGCCTTGGTGGGGGTGCCGGGCAGTCACACGGCAAGCGGTATCTTGGCATTTACACCGTTGCACGTGTCCGAATTGACAGGCTCTGGGTCCGTTGCGCCCCAGAACGCCCGTTTTTCGACACGTAGTTCACCGCCGGGAGGCATCACGATGGCAAGCATCAATTCATTCGACGCTCAGTCACAGTTGCGAGTAGGTGATCTGTCGTATGAAATATTTCGTGTTGATGCTGTTCCTGGGCATGAACGATTGCCGTTCACCCATCGGATCCTGCTAGAGAACCTGCTTCGCACCGAAGACGGCGCGAATGTGACCCATGATCAGATCGCCTCGCTGGGAGCCTGGGATCCTGAAACTGAACCGCACGAGGAAATCCAGTTCACCCCCGCTCGCGTGGTGATGCAGGACTTCACCGGGGTGCCGGTCGTCGTTGACTTGGCCACCATGCGTGAGGCCCTTGTTGAGCTCGGCGGAGACCCGGCCAAGGTAGAGCCTCTCGCTCCGTCTGAATTAGTGATCGACCACTCGGTGATCGCGGACTTCTTTGGCCGCCCGGACGCTGAGGAATTGAATGTGGCTCTCGAGTACGAGCGAAATCGAGAGCGCTATCAATTCCTGCGCTGGGGTCAGGGAGCATTCGAGGAGTTCAAGGTCGTCCCACCTGGAACGGGGATCGTTCATCAGGTGAACATCGAACATCTTGCCCGCGTGATCATGGATCGCGGCGGACAGGCGTACCCCGACACCGTCGTGGGCACGGATTCACACACCACCATGGTCAACGGCCTCGGGGTGCTCGGCTGGGGTGTCGGTGGCATTGAAGCCGAGGCGGCCATGCTTGGCCAGCCGGTGTCGATGCTGATTCCGCGGGTCGTGGGCTTCAAACTTCGCGGATCGCTGCCCGAGGGCGTCACGGCAACCGACCTAGTGCTGACCATCACCGAACAGCTTCGTGAGCACGGTGTCGTGGGCAAATTCGTGGAGTTCTATGGCGAGGGCGTGGCGCAGGTGCCGCTGGCAAACCGCGCCACCATCGGCAACATGAGCCCTGAGTACGGCTCGACGGTGGCGATCTTCCCGGTTGATGAGATCACGCTGGACTATTTGCGCTTGACCGGTCGCTCGGCCGAACAGATTGCGCTCGTGGAGGCGTACACCAAGGTTCAAGGTCTGTGGCACGCACCTGAGACCGAGGCGTCCTACAGCGAATACCTGGAATTGGATCTGGGCACCATTGAGCCGTCGCTCGCCGGGCCGAAAAGGCCGCAGGATCGGGTTCGAGTCGCACAGGCTCAGGAACGTTTCGTCGATGCGCTGGCTTCCTACACTGATACGCCTTCACAGCCGACAGCGGTCACCATGCCAGATGGAACAGATTTCACCATCGATCACGGCAGCGTCGTGATTGCTGCCATCACCAGTTGCACCAATACGTCAAATCCGTCTGTCATGGTGGCCGCTGCACTGGTGGCTAAGAAGGCGGTCGAACATGGCGTAGGTAGCAAACCATGGGTGAAGACCACGCTGGCGCCAGGTTCGAAGGTGGTGTCGGATTATTATGATCGTGCCGGCTTGACGCCGTACCTGGACAAAATGGGATTCGACCTCGTCGGTTACGGATGCACCACCTGCATCGGGAACTCCGGCCCCATCCTGGAACCGGTGAGCGCGGCGATTAACGAATTCGGCCTCAACGCCGTATCGGTCTTGTCAGGTAATCGTAACTTCGAGGGGCGCATCAACCCAGACGTGACGATGAACTATTTGGCCTCACCGCCGCTTGTGGTTGCATATGCGATTGCCGGCACTATGAACATTGACCTGTTTGAAGATCCATTGGCGCACAATGACAATGGCGATCCGGTCTACTTGCGGGACCTATGGCCCACTACTGCGGAGATTGAGGCGGTCGTCAACTCCGCCATCGATGAATCCATGTTTGCCGAGCGTTACGCGCACGTGTTCGATGGTGATGAGCGCTGGCAGAACCTGCCGACTCCCACCGGCAACATGTTTGAATGGGATCCGGAGTCCACCTACGTACGCCGTCCTCCTTACTTTGAGGGGATGCCTGCCCAACCGACACCGGTGACCGATATTCAAGATGCGCGCGTCTTGGCGCTCCTCGGCGATTCAGTCACTACCGATCACATTTCACCGGCCGGTGCAATCAAGGCAGACAGTCCTGCCGGTGTTTACCTGCAGGCGCACGGAGTAGAGCGCAAGGATTTCAATTCCTATGGTTCGCGGCGCGGGAATCACGAGGTCATGATTCGTGGCACCTTTGCCAACATTCGGCTACGCAATTTGATGCTCAAAGATCAGCAAGGCGGGTTCACCCTAGATTTCACCCAGCCTGGTCATCCGATGACGACGATCTTTGACGCCGCTGAGGCCTATGCGGTCAACAACCGACCGTTGGTGGTCATTGCCGGGCGTGAATATGGCTCAGGGTCATCACGCGACTGGGCCGCCAAAGGCACGGCTTTGCTCGGAGTCCGCGCGGTGATCGCCGAATCCTATGAGCGGATTCACCGATCGAATCTGATCGGCATGGGTGTCTTGCCGCTGCAGTTCCAACCCGGCACGTCGGCGGAAAGTCTGGGCATCACCGGGCATGAGGTCATCTCCATCACCGGTGTGACCGCACTTAATGAGGGAATGCCGCGCGAGGTGTCAGTGGTGGCGGAGGGAGACGACGGTCGCACCATCGCCTTTACGGCGGTTTTGCGAATCGATACCCCCGGCGAGGCTGACTACTACCGGCACGGTGGCATCTTGCAGTACGTGTTGCGCTCGCTGGCCGCGGCAAACGGGTGAGACGGGTACTTTGCCCATAGAATCGCATGGACGAGGTTCGATGAAGCCCGGCCCGACAGGGCATTGCTCACTCAGGAGGTGCCCGTGTCTATTCTCGACGGGATTTCCACACCCCTAGATCTCAAGAACCTCACCCGTGAGCAGCTTGATCAGTTGGCCCTGGAGATCCGCGCGTTCTTGGTTGATCGGGTAGCCCGAACCGGTGGGCACCTGGGGCCGAACCTGGGTGTGGTGGAACTATCAATCGCCCTACATCGGGTATTCGATTCACCTCGCGATGTCATCTTGTGGGATACCGGTCATCAGGCCTATGTGCATAAAATTCTGACCGGCCGGGGTCCGATGTTCGACACCCTTCGCCAACGTGGCGGGCTATCGGGTTATCCCAGTCGTGCTGAAAGCGTGCATGACGTGATTGAAAACTCACACGCTTCAACGTCCTTGTCCTACGCCGACGGCATCGCCAAGGCGCTATCACTCGATGGCACACTGGGCGGCGAAGTTGGCCGACATGTTGTCGCGATCATCGGCGATGGAGCCCTCACCGGCGGGATGTCGTGGGAGGCGCTGAATAACATCGCGGCCGAAGATCGGCCCTTGATCATCGTCGTGAACGACAATGAGCGTTCATATTCACCCACAATTGGTGGGCTGGCCCATCATCTGTCCACGCTGCGGACCACGAAGGGGTACGAGCGGTTCCTCAGCTGGGGTCGGCGGTTACTCAAGCGCACCCCGATGGTGGGAGAGCCCGTATACGACGCGTTGCACGGTATGAAAAAGGGCCTCAAAGACGTTGTGGCTCCACAGGGGTTATTCGAAGATCTCGGCCTGAAGTACGTCGGCCCGATTGATGGTCACGACGAAGCCGAGGTCGAACACGCACTACGGCGCGCCTCGACGTTCATGGGGCCGGTCATCGTGCATGTCATTACCGAAAAGGGCCGGGGTTATGCACCGGCTGAACTTGACGATGCCGATCGATTCCACGGCGTGGGGATTATCGATCCCGACACAGGTCGGCCGTTGGCTAACAAGGGCGTGACCTGGACAGGAATTTTCTCCGATGAATTATGCGCAATCGGCGCACGAAACGACCGTATCGTGGCCATTACCGCGGCAATGGCCGGGCCCACGGGTCTCGCGGACTTCGGTGAACAGTTTCCAGATAGATTTTTTGACGTCGGAATCGCCGAGCAGCACGCCGTCACCTCAGCAGCTGGCCTCGCATTTGCCGGTCGGCACCCGGTCGTTGCGGTCTATGCCACATTTCTCAACCGGGCATTCGACCAGGTGGTCATGGACGTTGCGCTCCATAAGGCCGGCGTGACTTTTGTCTTAGACCGGGCAGGAGTCACTGGTGATGATGGGCCAAGCCACAACGGCATGTGGGATATCGCGATGCTCTCCATTGTCCCGGGCATACACATAGCTGCTCCGCGAGACGAAGACACGCTGCGAGAGACGTTACGCGAGGCGGTTGCTATTGATGATGCGCCCACCGTGGTCCGTTTTCCGAAGGGCTCAGTCGCCAAACCCATTCCCGCGTTGGCTCAGCGCGACGGCGTAGATGTGCTTCGCCTCGCTGATCAGGCTGATGTGTTGGTGGTTGCCGTGGGCTCGATGGCGCCGGTGGGCCTTGCCGTTGCCGACCGACTCGAAGCGCAGGGCATCACCGTGGAGGTGCTGGATCCGCGCTGGTTGCTGCCGCTCAATCCGACGCTCGTAGCGTCCTGTCTGGCCGCTAAGCGCGTGGTGACCCTAGAAGATGGCCTCCGGCGTAGCGGCATGGGTTCGGCGCTTCGCGATGCGATGGCAACCCAACACAGTCTTGTGCCCGTGTGGTCGTTTGGCCTACCGGAGGAGTTTCTCGACCAGGCATCACGCGCAGAGTTGATGACGAAACACGGCTTGACCGCTCAGGAAATTTCACGACAGGTCGTGGAGTGGGTGTCGGCCGACGTGCAGGTCACTGAGGTTCCTCAAGATTCTCAGCCTCGATAGCCGCTGTCGTCAGCACGTCGCACAGCGCTTGTGCCACGAGTTCGCGCTGCCAAGGGCGCACCCCTAACTCGACCAGCACCACCTCTACAGACTCCGGAGTGGGCTGCTGCGGGGGAGTCCACAGAAATCGGCGCAGTGTTTCAGGCGTGATGAGATTTTCCAGTGGCACGTTGACGCGGTCACCTATCAGCGTGAGTTCCGCGCGTGCTTGGCGCAGTCGAAGGGCCGCTGGTGCATCCTGGCTGGCCCAATTGCGGGCAGGAGGCGGGCCTTGGGCGGTCGCCTTCAATGCGGGCAGCTGCGAGTCGGTTTCGTTGGTTGCTGACTCGATTGCCGCCCACCAATCGCGCCGATGGCGGGCAGGGTTACCGCGGCTGACCTCTTTACGCCCGGTCAAGACTGCCAGGCTCTCGGGTGGGTCAAGGGCCAATGAGATCACGCTGGAGTCGGGCAGCAGACGACCTGGGCTGAGGTCGCGCTGGGCGCCGAGGTAGTCACGGGCCTGCCAGAGTGATCGCACATAGGCAAGACCTCGTCGGGTACGTACGGAGTGCAGCCCAGACGTTCGCCGCCAAGGTTCTAGTCGTGTCGGCGGTGGTGGTGCATCGACGAGCGCCGCAAACTCCTGCTCGGCCCAGGCCATCTTGCCTGCTTGCAGCAGGTCTTCGGCCAGTTTTGCCTGCAGCGCAGGGAGAACCTCGACATCTAGGGCAGCGTAACGGCGCCAAGAGTCGGGCAAGGGCCGAGTAGACCAGTCGGCCGCGCCATGTCCCTTTTCGAGGTATGCGTCCAGTTCGCTAGCCACCAGATGGCCCAGGCTCACTCTCTCGCGGCCGAGCAAGCGGCCGGCCAGCTCAGTGTCAAATAGTCGCTCGGGCACCAATCCCACCTCGGTGAGGCAGGGTAGGTCCTGATTGGCCGCGTGCAAGATCCACACGTGTGGGCGCAGGAAATCGGCGAGACGAGACAGGTCAGGCAATGCGGTGGGGTCAATCAGCCAGGTGCCGCCCTCGACTCGGTAAAGCTGAATTAAATAGGCCCGCTGTCCGTAGCGGAAGCCCGAGGCACGCTCGGCATCGATACCGATGGGACCAACGCCCGCGGCCAATCCAGCCAGAGCGCGGCTGAGACCGCGCGGGGTCTCGATGACGTCGGGGATTCCGTGCAGGGGCTCCAGGGGTATGGGGTCTGACGCAGTCGGTTCTGCAGAGATCGGAGCCGAGGAGGTCGACGGCGTCGGGGAATCGATCAATGTTCTACGAGATCAGACGTGACAGCGACGGGGGCGGGCAAGAGGCCGGCTGCTTGGGCCAGCAAGCAGGCCCAAGCTCTGGCACTGTTGCCAATCTGCGCGGCCGGCTGGGTGGGTGTCCACGAGGCTCGGATCTCAACGTGTCCGCGTGCTAGCGCCTGTCCCGGTTCGGCGGCTAAGGTGCCGAACCCCTCGCTGCTGACCTGTGTCACGGTGCCACCCAGGGCAGCCACCTCACAACGAGCTTCGTGCAGGGACTCGGTCAGCCAGGCCCAGCCAACGCCGGGCAGGAGCGGGTCGGCGGCCACGTCCATTTCAACGCTGGCTCGCACAAACATCACCGCACGGAAGACGCCCATCCAGGCATCAACGCCCTCGGGATCGTGCAGCAGTACCAAGCGCCCTGAGGCGACCTCATCGGTCTCATCTGCTATCGACCCGCTCAGCGCCACCGAGTAGGGGGCGAGCCGCTGGGGTGCAGGTGTTTCATCGACCTGCACCGCCGATCGGTAGCGAACCCCACGGAGGCTGGCCAACGCTGCGTCGAACGAGGCACAACTGACCGGGGGTGACGACATCGCCTCAGATTACGCGCTGAACCTGGTTAGGTCGGGCTTCACACGCCGAGCTTGGGCCAATGCAGATTGTTTAAGGGGCGTTGTCCTCGAGTGGGGCCAGCCGCAGGCTCACCGAGTTAATGCAGTAGCGAAGATCGGTGGGTGTGGAATAGCCCTCACCAGAGAACACGTGGCCGAGGTGGCCATCGCACGCGGCGCAGCGAACCTCGGTTCTGACGGTTCCCAGCGAGCGGTCTTCGATCTGCACGACCGCATCGCCGGCTAAAGGGGTGAAAAATGACGGCCAACCGCAATGTGATTCGAACTTGGTGGATGAGGAGAACAACGGGGCACCGCATCCCCGGCATTCATACACACCGGGACTGGTGGTCGAGACATACTCTCCTGACCACGGTGCCTCGGTCCCGGCCTCGCGCAGCACGTGGTATTCCTGCGGGGTCAGTTTCTCGCGCCACTGCTGCGGGGTTCTGCCACCGGGCGGGTCTTGATGGTGGCCAGAGGTTGCGGGTGTCGGCGTCGTCATGAGGCCACCTTAGAACCACATCGGAAGTGCTGCATGGACAAGGCTAGGCTGACCGTAGCTTGTCCGACTGTGGTGGGAAATGCGAGGAGCGTATGAGCGATATTTTGGACACACGCGGATCGTGGCTGTCGGACGAGGACCTTGACCTGGCCCGTGAACGCTTACCGATTGTTTATATTGACGCCTTGCCCGTGCGAGTTGACGCCCTGGGCAACGTGACTGAAATTGGTCTGCTGTTGCGAGGTCGACACGATGGATCGCTGAGCAGGGCCGTTGTGTCAGGTCGCGTTTTATACGGTGAGCGCGTGCGCGAGGCGCTACTGAGGCATATTGAAAAAGATTTGGGAACCATGGCCCTTCCACGCGTGCCGGTAAGCATCTCACCCTTTACAGTGGCCGAATATTTTCCTGATCCCGAGGTCAGCGGATTCGTTGACCTGCGCCAGCACGCGGTGAGCCTGTGCTTCATCGTGCCCTGTGATGGCGACTGCACCCCCTCACAGGACGCCCTGGATCTGGCTTGGGTCACTCCTGCGGAGGCGTTGTCTTACACCTTTCAGGCAGAAATGACCGGTGGCCAGGGTCGACTTGTTCGCCTCGCGCTGGCCCATTGCGGCTATTTGGATTGATCAATCCCCACCGCGTGGTCGGTCAGGGAATGACACGGCCCGCCGCGTAATTTTCGCGGTCAGCGCCTCGGTGAGATCAGGCCAGCGGAAAGACTCTGACATGTGGTTCAAGCTGGTGGGTAAGTGCGTGGCGAAGTCTTCGCGACCGGCGGCAACGAGCTGAGCTTTGATCACGGAAAGTGACATGGGGGAGCAGTTATCGGCTACGTCACGTGCCCAGGCCATGGCTGCCTCGAACGGGTCATCGGCGATCTGGTGAACCAAGCCGATCTGGGCGGCTTCTTGAGCGGATACTGGTCGACCACTTAACAGAATCTCATACGCGCGGGCTGCGCCAACCTGGCGTTGCAGTAGCCAGGCGACTCCGTATTCCGCGGTCAGGCCCAGCCGCGAGAATGCGCTGATGAAGCGCGCTGTGGGCGAGGCAAATCGCACGTCGCCGGCCAAGGCAAGAACCATGCCGATACCAGCGGCCGCACCGTTGACCGCCATCACAACCGGACAGGACAATTCCATCGCGATCGTGGGCAGGTCATCTGAGCTCTGTGCGCGCACGAAGTCATCGAGTGCATCGGAGCCCTCAGCCAGTATGGATAGGTCCGCACCCGCACAAAAGCCGCGGCCGTTGCCGGTCACTACAACGACGCGCACCTGCGGATCAGCATCGGCTGCACGCAAAGCTGCCGCGTAGTCACGACCCATGCGTGGCAGGATCGCATTGAGTCGCTCAGGTCGATTTAGCCGAATGACACAGATGCCATCGACGACCTCATATTGGATTAGGTCGTCGACTTCACTGTCGTGACGCGTCTCAAGACCATCAGGTGCCGTCATGTGAGAACCGTACGACTACTTCTCGTACGGGTCGATACCAAGCAAGGTTTCGTCCTCGGCCGTCAGTTCGCTGCCCTCGCGGTCAAATGGATCAACAAAGGGATCAGCATCGGCAGCGAGATCACCGACGTAATCATCTCCGAGTTCATTGTCGTCACCGATGATGTGCATCGCCGCCTGTTCGGCGGGGATGAGCGGTGCCGGGCTCAATCCACCTGCGTGCATCGGATCGTCACTGGAGTCCTCTGCGTCCTCGGCCGCTAATACGTCTTCAGTGTCCTCGAGCGGATACAGCAGGCCGTCCAATGAACCTTCACCGTCCGTGGTCCCGCGTAAGCCTGATCTGATGGCCTCGGCCTCCATGACCATGCTGAGGCGCTCGGCTTGATCGGCTGCGTCACCGGCCACATCAGAAACGTCTTGGGTTGCGCGGGCAACCGCCTCGGGCGAGCTGTCGCTGTCACTCATGATGATCTCCTTTGATCAGCCGGACATTCATAGTCTATGCCCGAATCCTTGGTGTCCGGCTGAAGCGTTGCTACGGTGTCAGCATGTCTGATCAGAGCACTAACTCCCAAAAGTCCGGCCCGAGCACTATTCGAACGGTGATCATCGTGCTAGTCCTGGTTGCCGCTGCTCTGCTTTTCATTTTCAATCGCGAATCGGTGGACATGTGGTTGTTCGGCTTTAACGTAACTTTGCCGCTGTTCCTTCTGCTGATCGTCACGTTCATTTTGGGGATGTTTCTTGGCGGCGCGGTACGCAGTGGATTGCGCAAACTTCGCGGAAAAGAAGAGAAAGTTCGCTAGGGCTTGCGTCAAGTGATCATGCCGTCTCGCGCGCCCGCAGAGCCGACATCACCCCTGCGGTCCAGCGGCTCCAGGCTGGGTCTGGGAGCCATGCGGAAGGATGCCCTGTGTCCTGGAACTCGTCGGTTCCATCGCGCCATGCGCGGAAGCTTGAACCGACGTTTCGAATCATCAGCGAGTAGGCATCGACCGGAGCAAATGACTCAATGATCGGCACGCCATTGGCCTGGTTTGGGATCCACGTCAGTGTGCTGTGCTGCTTATATGAAGTGAAAGACTCTTGATCCAAGGATATTGCGCCACCGGTGCCTGTCACGACAAAAAACTGGTGCGGAATATCAATAAAGGATGACTCGACTGACATTGATACTCCAGCAATGTCCAGCAAGGCAACAGTGCGTAAGTCAACGCCGTTCGCGGATTTTTCGCGCTCAATATTTGCCACGCTCAGTGCCGTGTCAACAAGCGCCTCGGGTAATGAAGTGGTGGCGCTGAGAGCCGCAGCAGCTGCGGTCAATGGGTAACAACCGACGTCGAGCATCGAGCCACCCCCGCGGTCGGGGTCGAGACGGTAGTTGTCTTCAGGTACGCCGTTAAATGCGAATGTGCCGCGGATAGACGTAATGTCTTCGATTGCGCCCTGCCGCAGTAACTCTAGGAGACGCTGCGTACGTGGGTGCCAAAGATTCCAGACTGCCTCAACCAATGGCACGCCCTGCGCTTCAGCCTGATTCATGACACGCTCGGTCGTACCTGAATCCAACGTAAGTGGCTTTTCGCACAAGACGGGCTTTCCTGCGCCGAGCGCTCGAGTGATCCACTCTTCGTGGCCGCCGTTGTCTAACGCGATGTAGACCGCATCAACATCGGGATCGTCGAGTATGGATTGATACTCGGTGTAGACGGGTCCGGCAGGGCGAAGTGCTGCTGCACGCTGAGCTGATCGTGCAGCGACAGCGTAGAGCTGGGCGTTATTCGTGTCGTGCATCGCAGGGGCGATAGCTTGACGGCTGATCCAGCCGGCGCCAAGTATTCCCCAGCGAACCGGACTCACGCGGGCGAAACCGGTCGTCCATCTTTGACGGCTGAGGCCTCGGCAGCCTCAAGCATCGCCACAACACGGCGCGACTGATCTGCGTTGACCTGCATGGGGAATCCGTGTTGAAGATACGCGGCAAGTTCAGCATGAAATGCAAACGGCGAGGGTGACACACCCGGCACTACGCTGACTCGTCCGTCTTCGGCGAATAATCGAATGACCGGGGGTGAATCAGCCGCGGCCAGCACATCCTCCGACAACGTGCCAATGGCCGATCGCGACAACACACTCTCGTGGCGCCAATCGCCAATGATTCCACCCTTTGTACCGGTGAGGTACCAACGAGGTTTCAAGGCTGCGGCTAGATCGGAGTACACAAAAGTTGCTTCGCGACCATCCGAGTAGTGCAGGGTCATCCGAGCATGATCAGCATTCGTGACGTCATGCCACCGACGCTTGTGATTCATGGCCGTCACGTACTCGATGTCGCCGGGCATGAGTTGAAGAATTTGGTCGACGACATGTGAACCCCAGTCGAACAGCGCCCCGCCGGATACATCCTGGTCTGAGTGCCAGTAGTTGCAGGGATGCTGGTGAGTGCCGACGAAGGATTCCAGGTGGAACACGTCACCCAGATCATCACTGGAGATGAGTTGGGCGATGGCAAGGAAATCCGGATCGTAACGCCGGTTTTGATAGACGACCGCGAGCAGATTCAACTGCTGAGCACGGTCAATCACCGCATCGCATTCGGCCGAGGTCAAGGCCATCGGTTTCTCCAACACCACATGTTTACCGGCGTTGAGCACCCGCAGGGCCCAGTCAGCATGAGTGCTGGGAGGGGTGGATACAACGATCAGATCGACATCGTCGGCGGTCACGAGACGTTCCGGGTCAACGGTAACGCGAACACCGGGCGTGAACTGCTCTGCGGCGTCTAGGCGGGCCGATTGCGTATCGCAAACCATGGCAAGTTCGAGACCGGGCACAGCGTTTATGGCCGCGGCATGCTCATGGCCTATGGCGCCATACCCCAGCAGGCCCACGCGAACGGCCGGCGCGATATTTCGATGGCTTACCTGGTGGAGGAGACGGTGAATCAGACGCAGAAATGCAGGCCTCTCCCAGGTGGTGGGGAGAACGCCAGTCGCCAGCACAGTCCCGAGTTGACCGGGGGCGCTGGCCGCTACGGGTAGATCGCGGTAACCAATATTTGCTGTGATGAGGGGTGTGTCAGATGCATAATGCCTCGGCATTGCTAAAAGCTGGTCGTGAATGACGACATCGTGCTGTTCGCCGATCGCACCAGCGCGCAGGCGAATATCGTGGGTTGGTGATGTCTGCCCGTCCCCGGCGACACCCGGCCCGACAAACAGCACCGGTCCGGTGAGATCCACGTCGCGGTGATTCGCAAAGGACCACTCAGCAAGCGATTCATCGGTGTCCAACACAACGAGCGTTACGTCGGGCGCATCGTCGACGACATCGACGCCGGCGGCATTGCGCCATGGTGCTTGTTCGATGGCTTGGACGAGCGGGAAGTGCGGACGGTCAGACCAGATTCGCAATCGTGTCACGCAGATACCCTAGGCGAGGGCGGCTCGGTCCGCCATTACGACGGAGTTTACTGTGTTGACGCGGCCTGCTGGTATGTGCCGATCACCGGCGAGTAGTTGCGCCAGAGCCCACTGCTTCTCCGATCCGGTCACCAACCACATACGTTGGCGGGCGCTATTGAGCACGGGATAGGTCAGCGTCATGCGGTAGTGCCCTTGATAGGGATGCTCGGTGCGGGCAACGAGGCGGTCGGTGACGGTCAAAACTCTGTCTTCGGGCACCAGCGACGCCGTGTGGCCATCCGGACCGAGCCCCAAATGAATGATGTCGAAGGCTTCAGGCAACAGCTGGCTGTAGTCGGCCATTGCTTGATCCAGATCGTCAGCGTTGACCGGCATAGGAACAATGGTGGCCGGAATTCCCGCTAGTGCTTGACGCAGGTGCACCAGGTTGCGCGCTGGATCATCAGCTGGAGCTATGCGTTCATCTACCTGGTAGATCGATGTGCTAGCCCAGGGCATCTCCATCTCGGACAGATGTCCAAGCATGACCCAGGGGGTGCGTCCACCGCTGAGCGCGCAGTAGCAGTGACCGCGCTCGGCTACGGCCGCGCGAGCCAGTTGGGCTACATAGGCGGCTCCGGCGCGAGCAACGTCATCGTCACTAGCGTGTTCGTCCACCCGCAATGAGTCGGCGGCACTAGCCGCGGAAGTCACGAGGATGCGGGCTTTTCGTCGTGTCCACCGAATTCCGATCGCATGGCTGACATGACCTTCCCGGTGAATTGGCCAAGGTCACGAGACTCAAACCGAGCAAACAGCGCTGACGTGATCGTTTCGGCAGGAACGCCTTCCTCGACCGCGGCCAACACTGTCCAGCGGCCCTCACCCGAGTCAGATACCCGACCCGTGAATTCGTCGAGCTCGGGGGAGCGGGCTAGGGCTCCGGCGGTGAGGTCCATGAGCCAGGAGCCGATGACCGAACCGCGCCGCCACACCTCGGCAACTTCCGGGATGTCGATTTCATACTGGTAGTACTGCGGATCCCGAAGCGGTGTGGTCTCTGCATCGACCTCTTGGGTATGCAGTCCGGCATCAGCGTGCTTGATGATGCTCAAGCCCTCGGCGATCGCCGCCATCATGCCGTACTCAACGCCGTTGTGAACCATCTTCACGAAGTGCCCGGCGCCTGAGGGGCCGCAGTGAAGGTAGCCGTCTTGGGCTGTCTTGCCTGAATCTTGTCGGTTCGGGGTGGGCTCGGCGGTGCCTTGGCCGGGAGCGATGGTCCGCCAAATCGGATCGAGGTGGGTGACCTGTTCGGTTTCCCCGCCGATCATCAGGCAGTAGCCGCGCTCCAAGCCCCAAACGCCGCCGCTGGTGCCGCAGTCGATGTAGTGCAGTCCTTTGGGCTTGAGTGCAGCCGCGCGGTCAATATCGTCGCGGTAATAGGAGTTTCCCCCGTCGATAATCATGTCGCCGGGGGCTGCAAGCTCGGCAATCTCATCAAGGATCTTGCCGGTGATGCCCGCGGGGAGCATCATCCAAATGGCGCGTGGTCCAGATAGTTTCGACATGAAATCTGCGAGCGAGCTCGATCCCGTCGCACCTTCGGCGACCAATGCAGCAACGGCGTCTGCGTCCACGTCGAACACGACGCAATGATGACCGTCGCGCATGAGTCGTCGGACGATGTTCGCGCCCATACGGCCTAGGCCGACCATGCCAAGCTGCATCGGGTGTGTGGTGGTCATTAGGGAGTCCTCTCGGGGTTATTCGGCGGCGTTCTTGAGCGCACGATAACGGTTGATGAGTGCGTTAGTGGATGGATCATGAGTCAAGCGAGGTTGTTCGGGTGATTCCAACTCGGGAATGATCGCCTGGGCAAGTACTTTGCCGAGTTCAACACCCCACTGGTCGAATGAATCGATGCCCCAAATCGAGCCCTGGGTGAACACGCTGTGTTCGTACAGGGCGACGAGGGTGCCCAGCCGATATGGGGTGAGCATCTCGGCCAAGAGGACCGTGCTCGGACGGTTGCCAGGCATCACCTTGTGCGGTACTACGTCAGCGGCAGTGCCCTCGGCAGCAATCTCAGCCGCCGTCTTGCCGAATGCCAGCGCCTGCGCCTGGGCAAAAATATTTGACATCAAGATGTCGTGATGATTACCAAGCGGCGTAGGGGTGCGACCGAATCCGATGAAGTCGACAGGAATGAGCGTCGTGCCCTGATGAATGAGCTGGTAGAAACTGTGCTGTCCGTTGGTGCCCGGCTCACCCCAGTAGATCAACCCAGTATCGGTCTCAACTGTCGACCCGTCGAGACGGACGTGCTTACCGTTTGACTCCATCGTGAGTTGCTGCAAATAGGCCGGAAATCTCTTGAGGTACTGGCTGTAGGGCAGCACCGCGATTGTCTGGGTGTGAAAGAAGTTTCGATACCAGACCGCAAGGAGACCCATGATCACCGGAAGGTTTTCCGCGAAAGGTGCGGTGCGGAAGTGCTCGTCCATGTCATGGAATCCGCGCAGCATGTCGTTGAATTGTTTCGGTCCGATAGCGATCATCGTGGACAGTCCGATCGCGGAGTCCATCGAATAGCGTCCGCCAACCCAATCCCAAAAACCAAACATATTCTGCGTATCGATGCCGAACTCCGTCACCTTCGCGGCATTGGTCGACACAGCGACACAGTGGCGAGAGATGACATCGCTCTCGGTCTGTCCTGATGCCGGTGTATGCAGGGTAGAAAGCAGCCAGTGTCTGGCGCTGCGGGCATTCGTCATGGTCTCGAGGGTGGTGAAGGTCTTGCTAGCAATGATGAACAGCGTTTCTGCTGGCTCGAGATCACGTGTGGCTTCCACGAAGTCTGCACTATCGACATTGGAGACGAAACGAAATGTGAGGTCGCGATCGCTGTAGGCCCGTAGTGCTTCATAGGCCATCACGGGTCCGAGATCAGATCCACCGATGCCTATATTCACGACGTTACGAATGCGTTCACCGGTGATGCCCTTCCACTCACCCGATCGAATGGTGCGTGCGAACGCACCCATGTGGGTGAGGACCTCATGCACCTCATCGGTCACGTTGACCCCGTCGACCATGAGGGTCGACCCCGCGGGTGCGCGTAAGGCGACGTGTAGAACGCTGCGGTCTTCGGAAGTGTTGATGCGCTCGCCTAGAAACATTTGATCAATGTGCGTGCGCAGACCAGATTCAGTCGCCAGTTGCACCAGATGCGACATGATCGAGGTCGTGACGAGATTCTTGGAGTAATCAGCGAAGATGCCACAAGCCTCAATGCTGAATTCCTCGGGTCGCTGCGGGTCATCAGCGAATAGTTGGCGAAGCGTTGTCGATGACATCTGTTCGCGATCACTGGTGAGTTCATTCCAGGCAGCCATGGTCAGCGGTGACCGGCCGACGGCGGGGTCTAGAGACATTGGGGCAGTCCTTAGGGGTAAACGAATAGGCAGGCTGATCTTGGCATGCTTCACCAAACGGTCGTAGGAGACCGGCGCATTCGCCGTCTGTTTGCTTCACACGGCAAAGGGTGAACGCAAGATGAGCACGATGGTGTCCGAGGGGGGACTTGAACCCCCACGCCCGATAAAGGGCACTAGCACCTCAAGCTAGCGCGTCTGCCTATTCCGCCACCCGGACGAGTGAAGCTGGCGATGACCAGCCGGGAAAGAGTAGCAACTGACCCTTGGGGGATTTTCGCCGATAGGCCAGGATGGTCACATGACACCCGCCGAACCGAGTATGGCTGAGCACGATGTCGATCCCGCGCAGGATGTGGTGGCGATTTTGCGGGCCCTGATTCGCATCGATACGTCCAATGATGGAACCGACTCGGGGCCAGGGGAGATCCTTGCAGCCGAGTACGTGGCTCAGTTACTTCGCGAGGTGGGCTATGACCCCGAACTCATCACGACCACGTCGAGCAGGCGCGCCGCGGTCGCGTTGCGAATCCCGGGCGTCGATCCAGAGCGACCCGCCTTGTTGGTGCACGGACACCTCGATGTGGTGCCTGCGGTAGCCGCGGACTGGTCGGTGCCCCCCTTCACGGCCGAGGTGGTGGACGACATGGTGTGGGGTCGCGGTGCCGTGGACAT
>Ga0129324_10000198_pt1 | contig 42901 bp, 42 predicted proteins | sample CPBDNA_7_FD_96879 | JGI IMG/M metagenome (GOLD analysis project Ga0129324, IMG submission 96879) | Freshwater to marine salinity gradient microbial communities from Chesapeake Bay, USA - CPBay_Spr_15_0.2_DNA | ecosystem: Environmental > Aquatic > Marine > Coastal | place: USA: Chesapeake Bay...
AGATGGCATTTACGCTGGATGGCTAACGGTAGGAATTGACCGCTGGCCAGCGGCGATTTCAATTGGTACAAATCCAACCTTTGAAGGTGTGCGAGGCCGACAGGTTGAGGCATATGCATTGGATCAAGTTGGATTAGAGCTTTATACAAAGGCGGCAACAATCGAGTTTGGATGGCGTCTGCGTGATACATTGAAATTCGATGGGCTTGACCCACTGTTAGAGCAGATGGCCAAGGATTGCGCCGAGGCCCGTCGATTGACCGAGCTCTAAGCGGGGGATTTTCCTCGATTTCAGGTATCTCACGCCTGACTGTTACCCTTGCTCTTCAATCGAGTTAGCGAGTTTCTCGTGAGTCAAACCGAGAAGCCCTCGTGCTCAGTACATAAGGAGAACAAGAAATGGCATTAACGCCGGAAGTAAAGAAGGACATCATTGCTCAGTACGGTTCTACCCCTACTGACACAGGATCACCTGAAGCACAGGTAGCGCTACTATCAAAGAGAATTGATCAGATCACTGATCACTTGAAGGCTAACCCACATGATCACCACAACCGTCGTGGTCTTTTGTTGTTAGTTGGTCGTCGTCGTCGCATCCTTCAATACCTAGCGAAGACAGATATCAACCGTTACCGCGCAATTATCGAAAAACTCGGTATTCGCCGCTAATTAAGTAATACCAATCTGCCGCAGAGCGATGGTCCTCGGTAGTGGTTTCCGCGCAATATATCTTTTTAAGGAATTAGAGCGCGTGAACTTCGATCGAAGACTCTTGCGTCTTGAGCAGATTAAAAAACTCAACAATTCTGTTGTGTTTTCAATCTACAAAGAGGAGGACCCATGGAGGGTCAAGAGGTTCAGTCAGCCGTTGCAGTTATTGACAACGGAAAATTTGGAAAACGAGAGATTCGTTTTGAAACAGGACGCCTAGCGCGCCAAGCAGCTGGAGCTGCAGCTGTTTATCTAGATGATCAAACAATGATCTTCTCAGCGACTACAGCATCAAAAACTCCAAAGGATCAATTTGATTTCTTTCCTTTAACAGTTGATGTTGAAGAGAAGATGTATGCAGTTGGTCGTATCCCAGGATCATTCTTCCGTCGCGAAGGTCGTCCATCAGAGGATGCAATTCTTACCTGTCGTTTGATCGACCGCCCATTGCGTCCATCATTCGTAAAGGGACTTCGTAATGAAGTTCAGATCGTTGTGACAGTTATGGCACTCGATCCAGATCACATGTATGACGTTATCGCTATCAACGCAGCATCAATGTCAACACAACTTGCAGGACTACCATTTTCTGGTCCCATCGGTGGCGTTCGCGTTGCTTTGATTGATGGTCAGTGGGTTGCATTCCCTAATCACTCACAGGTTGCAAACGCAGTCTTTGACATGGTTGTTGCAGGTCGCGTAAATAAAGATGATGTTGCAATCATGATGGTTGAAGCAGAAGCTACAGAGCGCACGATTGAATTGATCAAAGGTGGCGCACCAACGCCTACTGAAGAGGTTGTTGCACAAGGACTTGATGCGGCTAAGCAATTCATCAAGATTCTCTGTGATGCACAAGCAAAACTTGCAAAGGTTGCTGCAAAGCCAACTGCAGAGTTCCCAGTCTTCTTGGATTACCAGGATGATGTATTCGCAGCTGTTGAAAAGGCAGCTAAGGATGAGCTTGCAAAGGCGCTAACTATCGTTGGTAAGCAAGAGCGCGAAACAAAGATCGATGAGATCTCTGCTTCTGTTAAGGAATCAGTAAGCGCACAATTTGAAGGACGCGAAAAGGAAGTTCCTGCAGCGTTCCGTTCATTAACCAAGAAGCTTGTACGTCAGCGCGTGTTGCGTGACAAGATCCGTATCGATGGTCGCGGTCTTCGCGATATTCGTGCGCTATCTGCAGAGGTAGAAGTTATTCCTCGCGTACACGGTTCAGCAATTTTCGAACGTGGAGAGACACAGATTCTTGGAATCACAACTCTTAACATGTTGAAGATGGAGCAGCAGCTCGATACTTTGAACCCAGAAAATCACAAGCGTTACATGCACAACTACAACTTCCCACCATATTCAACTGGTGAGACCGGTCGTGTTGGTACACCTAAGCGTCGCGAAATCGGCCACGGTGCACTTGCTGAGCGTGCATTGATTCCTGTTCTACCAACTCGCGAGGAGTTCCCTTACGCAATCCGTCAGGTATCTGAAGCGCTTGGTTCAAATGGTTCAACATCTATGGGCTCTGTTTGTGCTTCAACACTTGCACTATTTAATGCAGGTGTTCCGCTACGTGCTCCAGTAGCAGGTATTGCAATGGGTCTTATCTCAGATGATGTCGATGGCAAGGTTGAGTACGTTGCATTGACAGATATCTTGGGTGCAGAAGATGCATTCGGAGATATGGATTTCAAGGTTGCCGGAACTAAGGACTTTGTTACAGCGTTACAGCTAGATACAAAGCTTGATGGAATTCCTGCATCAGTTCTTGCTGGTGCACTTCTACAGGCTAAGGAAGCGCGTCTTGCGATTCTAGATGTCATGAATGAAGCTATCGATGCTCCAGATGAGATGAGCCCATTTGCTCCTCGCATCATCTCTGTAAAGATTCCAGTTGATCAGATTGGTGCGGTTATCGGGCCTAAGGGCAAGATTATTAACCAGATCCAAGATGAGACAGGCGCAGATATTTCTATCGAAGATGATGGAACTATTTACATCGGCGCAACTGATGGTCCATCAGCTGAAGCTGCTCGTGCACAGATCAATGCAATTGCAAACCCACAGATGCCAGAGGTTGGCGAGCGTTACCTAGGTACCGTTGTGAAGCTTGCAGCGTTTGGTGCATTCATCTCATTGATGCCAGGTAAAGATGGCTTGCTCCACGTATCTCAGATTCGCAAGATGCATGGTGGAAAGCGCATTGAAAACCTTGAAGAGGTTATGAAGGTTGGCGACAAGATCCAGGTAGAAATCGGCGAGATCGATCCAAAGGGTAAGCTTTCCTTGGTCCCTGTGCTTGAAGATGGAACAACTGGTTCAGCTGAATAAATGAGCGTTCGTCGTTCAGTATTACCTAGCGGTCTGCGTATCGTTACTGAAGAGGTTCCTTCGGTACGCAGCGCCGCGATTGGTATCTGGGTAAATGTTGGTTCACGTGATGAAACCCCGGCCGTTGCTGGGGCTTCTCACTTTCTAGAGCATTTACTGTTCAAGGGAACCAAGCGACGAAATGCTTTAGAGATCTCCTCTTCCATCGAATCAGTTGGTGGCGAGATGAATGCTTTTACAAGCAAGGAGTACACCTGCTTTTATGCACGTGTAATTGATACAGATCTGCCAATGGCAATTGAGGTTGTCTCTGATCTGATCACATCCTCTGTTGTAACCGCACTTGATGTGGATGCAGAGCGCAAGGTAGTTCTTGAAGAGATTGCCATGCGCGATGATGATCCCAGCGATCTAGTTCATGATCTATACGCTGAAACCTATTACGGAGATACTCCATTGGGCCGCCCAATTCTTGGCACAATTGATTCAATTAACAACATGTCTCGTAACTCAGTCTTTAACTACTACAAGAAGCGTTATTTGCCCCAGGATTTAGTTGTGGCAGTTGCGGGAAATATTAGGCATAAAAAGGTAGTTGCGATGGTTGAGGCTGCACTTTCTCAGGATGGTTTCTTGGATGTAACCGGTGCTCCAGTTATTCGCCCGAACACTCTGATACGTAAGAGCCTTCAGCGATCAGTTGGACTTATTTCACGACCAACTGAACAAGCACATATGTTCTATGGCATGGAGGGCGTTGCCCGTCATGATGATCGCCGTTTTGCCATGGGAATCTTGGCATCTGCACTTGGTGGGGGAATGTCATCCCGATTGTTCCAAGAGATCCGTGAAAAACGGGGACTTGCATACTCCGTCTATGCATATGCGCAACAGTTTGCCGGCAGCGGGCAAATTGGTTTCTACGCCGGATGTAATCCAGCTAAGGCGATTGAAGTTGTTGAAATCATTCGTGAGGTTTTAGCTGATGTTGCAGATAATGGAATGTCACATGAAGAGATTGAACGCGCTAAGGGTGCCGTTCGCGGCTCATTAGTTTTGAGCCAAGAGGATTCAGGTTCTCGTATGAGCCGAATCGGCAAGAATGAGATTGTGTACGGACACGTTATGGACTTTGATGAGATTCTTAAGGCGATCTCACGCGTAAATGACACAGACATTAAGGAAATTGCCAGCGCCTTTCTGAGTAAAACGCCTACCCTTGCTCTTGTGGGACCATTTAAATCGGAGTCAAAGTTTGAGAAGGTGTTAAGCAAATGATCAATGTTGCCGTCTTAGGTGCTCGTGGTCGAATGGGCTCCGAAGTTGTAAGGGCTGTCGAAGCAGCAGATGGATTAGCACTTGTTGCAGCCCTTGATATGGGCGATTCTCTTGAGCAACTCAAAGACTCTGCGGCCCACGTTGTTGTTGATTTCACATCTCCAGATAGCGTGATGAGCAATCTAGATTTTCTCATTAATAATGGAATGAATGTAGTTGTTGGAACAACTGGATTTGATGATGCCAAGCTTGCAACCGTTAATGGATGGCTAGCACAAAATCCTTCAGTGGGTGTTCTTATCGCTCCTAACTTTGCAATTGGTGCGGTATTAATGATGGAGTTTGCAGCAAAAGCTGCCCGCTACTTTGAATCTGCTGAAATAATCGAACTTCATCACCCTGCAAAGATAGATGCACCATCGGGAACAGCGGCACGTACCGCAATATTAATGAGCGCTGCACGCAAAGAGGCAGGCCTTGGCGCAATGCCCGATGAAACAAGTGTGGCGCTCAATGGTGCACGTGGTTCTTTAGTGGGCGACATTCCAGTGCACTCAGTTCGTGCTCGTGGATTGGTTGCTCACCAAGAGGTTTTGTTTGGTGGATTAGGGGAGACCTTAACTATTCGTCACGATTCAATTGACCGTGTAGGGTTTATGCCAGGAGTTATTCTTGGAGTACGCAAAATTATTAACACCCCAGGCCTAACCCTCGGCCTCGAAAAATTTATTTAAAGAGCAACCAATGTCTAAAGATCAAATCACTATGTATGGTGCCGATTGGTGCGGAGATTGCCGTAGATCAGAGCGACTATTGAAAGAGCTCAATATTGAGTATACAAAAATTGATACTGATGCAGATGTAACAGCTGCCGACAAAGTTATTGAGATCAACGGTGGAGCAAAATCGATTCCAGTGATTGTTTTCTCTGATGGAACTCATCTGACTGAACCATCTGATAATGATCTGAAGGCCAAACTTCAATCTTTAGGAATTATCTAAAGCCAGTTGTAGACCGCAGCTGATGAAATCGCTGCGGAGAGCACCACTATTGGAAAAGGTGCTTTTAAAAAAAGTGCAACAGTCGCAACAGATATGCCAACTACTCGCTGATCAATCACAAGTTGAGATTTTTCTGAAAAGCTCTGAACTGCGACTAAGGCGCTCAAAAGTGCGATAGGAATAAGAGCGTTGATCCTTTGAACCTTAGGGTGCGAAAGCCACCGCTCAGGTACCGAATGACCTGAATACTTCAGCAGGAATGCAATCAGGCTGGTCCCAAGGGTTGCTATCCACAGTGTTGTCATAATCTGGATGCTCATCGCTTTAACCCAACTGCAATTGCGATGAATGCGGTTGCGATTATTGGTAACCCCGCTGGAAGTATTGGTGTCATTGCTATTGCAAAGAGCGCGCAACCAACGGCTAGTGCGCGTTCAAAATTTCCGGTTAATCGAGGCCAAACCAAACCTAAAAATGCAGCAGGAACCGCCGAATCCAAGCCAAAGGCGCGAATATCGCCCATAGCTTGCGCACCTAAGGCACCAGCCAGAGTAAATAGATTCCAGAAGACAAATACTCCAATGCCGGTGTACCAAAAACCTTTGCGCATGGCAACGATTCCACGTGGCTCTTGACCAAGAGCAACACCAGTTGATTCATCAATTGTTATTTGTGCAGCAACAACCCGTTTCAAACCTCTGACCTTTAAATGTGGAGCCATAATTACTCCATATAGAGCGTTTCTGACTCCGAGCAATGATGCCGTTGCAATTGCACTAATGGCTGATCCACCTGCACCAATGACACCAACTACCGCAAATTGAGATGCCCCTGAAAAAGTCAGTAATGACAAGAGACAAGCTTGAACAACGGTGAATCCATTGGCAACAGCCGCCGCCCCAAAAGCCACTCCATAAGCGCCCACCGTGATGGAAACACTCATGGAGTCCCTAAAAGTGGTGGAGGCAACTCTGGACACGCGGCTATTGTGCCGTATAAATCCAAGAGTCGATAGGGGCACATAGATAGGGTGCCTTCATGAGTGAAGAGATTATTTACCGAGATGATGTAACTGTTGAATTAGTTAAATCTAGCGCTAGTGATGCTGATGTCATTTGGGCGGCACGTGTGTCAACAGCAGGCGAACAATCATTGGATGAGATTGGTGAAGATCCAGCACGTTCAGCGGGGTTGATCAACTACCTTGCTCGCGAGCGTCATGGTTCACCATTCGAGCACACCTCAATGACCTTCTTTGTCTCTGCACCAATTTTTGTTTTCCGCGAATTTATGCGCCATCGCATCGCCTCCTATAACGAGGAAAGTGGACGTTACCGCGAACTTAAACCGGTTTTCTATATACCATCTGCTGATCGAAAGTTGATCCAGATTGGAAAAACTGGTGCTTATACATTTGTAGAAGGCACAAAAGAGCAGTTTGATATAACGGTTGAGTCAATGAAGGTTGCATATGTTGCCGCCTATGAAAGTTACAAGAAGATGTTGGATGCGGGGGTTGCCCGTGAAGTTGCGCGTGCAGTTTTACCTGTAGCTACCTACTCATCGATGTATGTCTCTATGAATGCACGTGCATTAATGAACTTTTTATCCTTGCGTACAGCCCGCGAAGGTTCACACTTTCCTAGCTACCCTCAGCGTGAAATTGAGATGGTTGCCGAGAAAATGGAAGCAGAATTTGCCACATTAATGCCGCTTACATACGGAGCCTTTGAAAAGTCTGGACGAATCGCCCCTTAATACGGGTAGAGTTGGAGGCATGACAACCCCTGCTCCTTTTGGACGTCTTTTGACCGCGATGGTCACTCCCTTTACAAAGGATGGTGACATCGATTGGGCAGGAGTTGAAACCCTTGCCGCGCACCTTGTCGCCAATGGACATGATGGAATCGTGGTCAATGGAACAACGGGTGAAGCGCCAACTACTAAATCCTCGGAAAAAGAGGAGATCATTCGCGTTGTTCGAAACGCTGTTGGGCCGAAGATAAAGGTCGTATCTGGTGCCGGCGATAATGAAACTGAGTATTCAATCAATCAAGCCAAGCGAACTGAAAACGCGGGAGCAGATGGTTTATTAGTTGTTACACCGTATTACAACAAGCCACCACAAGCGGGAATCGAAGCACATTTCCGTGCAGTTGCAGATGCAACCGATCTTCCAATGATGATGTATGACATTCCGGGTCGCACTGGTGTTCCAATTGAACCTGACACAATTGTGCGCCTATTTGAGCACCCACGCATCATTGCCTTGAAGGATGCAAAGGGGGATGTCGCCTCTACATCATGGGTGATTAAGCGCTGTGGAATTCCAATTTATTCCGGCGATGACATTCTGAACCTTCCACTACTTTCAGTTGGTGCCGTTGGATTTGTATCTGTGTGTGGCCATACAGTTGGTAAGGATCTTCGCGAGCTTCTAGATGCATGGTTTGCAGGAAACTCAGCGCGTGCATTAGAGATACATCAAAAACTTCTTCCTGTATTCACAGGTACATTCCGCACACAAGGTGCAATTCTTACCAAAGCCGCACTCACACTTATGGGTCTACCAGGTGGCCACACTCGTCTTCCACTCGTCGATGCAACAGAGGCTCAGATTGCGCAACTGCGCGAGGATCTGCGCGCTGGCGGCGTCGCAGTTAACTAATGAATCATCCACATCCTAATCTCAGTACGCCACCTGCTTTAGTTGATGGTGGATTGCGAATAGTTGCCCTTGGCGGATTAACTGAAATTGGCCGCAATATGACGGTCTTTGAGTATAAATCCAAGTTACTTATTGTCGACTGTGGTGTTTTGTTTCCTGAAGATACCCAACCAGGCATCGACCTAATTTTGCCTGATTTTTCCTACATCAGAGACCGCCTTCATGATGTGGTCGGAATCTTTCTCACACATGGACATGAAGATCACATCGGTGCAGTTCCGTATTTGCTGCGTGAACGTGGAGATATTGCGATTTACGGATCTGCGTTGACATTGGCCCTTATCACTGCGAAGTTGAAGGAGCACAGAATTTCGCCCTTGACTCGTGAGGTTCGCGAAGGTGGTACCGAAGATATTGGACCATTTACTCTTGAGTTTGTCGCCGTTAATCACTCGATCCCAGATGCGTTAGCTGTTGTCATTAATACAGATGCTGGTCGAGTGCTTGCAACAGGTGATTTCAAGATGGACCAGCTTCCATTAGATGGTCGGATTACAGATCTGCGAACCTTTGCCCGTCTTGGCGAGCAAGGTGTGGACCTTTTTATGGTGGATTCAACCAACGCTGATGTTCCGGGTTTTACCCCCTCGGAACGTGAAATTATGCCCGCCCTCAACCGCGTAATCGCTTCGACCAGACGCCGCGTAATTGTTGCATCATTTTCTTCTCATGTGCATCGCGTTCAGCAAGTTATCGATATCGCTGCGCAACATGGTCGCAAAGTTGTCTTTATTGGTCGATCTATGGTTCGCAATATGAAGATTGCCGAGGATATGGGTTATCTACATATTCCTGCTGATCTAGTTATCGATGCCAAAGATCTTGATCAGTACGATGACAATGTTGTTTTAATCTGTACAGGCTCACAAGGTGAACCGATGGCCGCCTTATCTCGTATGGCTAATGGGGATCATCAAATTCGGGTTGGCGAGGGCGATACTGTAATTTTGGCATCATCACTGATTCCGGGAAATGAAAACTCAGTGTTTAGGGTAATTAATGAGTTAACACGTTTTGGTGCAAAGGTAGTTCATAAGGCAAATGCCATGGTGCATGTTTCTGGACACGCAGCTGCAGGTGAGTTGCTGTACTGCTACAACATTGTTAAACCCAAGTATGTAATACCAATTCATGGCGAGTGGCGTCACATGAAGGCTAACGCTGAATTAGCTATTCAATCAGGCGTTGCTAGAAGCAACACATTCATTGTTGATAATGGTGTTGTTATTGATCTGATCAATCATGAAGCCGAAATTGTCGGAGCTGTTCCGGTTGGATTTGTATTTGTTGATGGACAAAGCATCGGAGACATTACTGAAAGCTCTTTGAAGGATCGACGAATTCTTGGCGAAGAAGGCTTTATCTCCTGCATTGTTGTTATTGATTCGCAAAGTGGAAAAATAGTTGCAGGTCCTGATATTCATGCTCGTGGCTTTAATGAGGATGCAGCGATGTTTGATGAGGTAAAGATGAGAATTGAGAGAGCGCTTGCAACCGCGGTTGCCGATGGCAATAACGGCACCCATCAGCTCTCACAGATAGTGAGAAAAACTATTGGTGGTTGGGTAGGCGGAGAGCATCGTAGAAAGCCGATGATTGTCCCTGTCGTTATTGAAGTTTAAAGAACGGCGCGCCTAGTAGGTTCCAATTTGTTCACCCTTTACGATCGTGCGTGTGGCTAAAAGGAAAAAGGCAAAGAGTAAGACTGGGGCGGTAGGCGCAGCTCTAGGTCGTGGCCTTTCTTCACTGTGGCGTTTTATTGCAAAATCTTTAGGAAGCGGGGTTCGTTTTATAGCACGAGGTGCTCGTGACCTCGATCCTGCTCATCAACGCGATGGCCTAGCATTTCTTATTTTAATTCTCGCTCTTATTGCAACTGCAGGTACATGGTTTAACTCAGACAATGTAGTGGGTCGAAGTGTGTATTCGGCAATTTATGGCGGTGTTGGTCGAGTTGGAGTTTTTGCTCCAATAGTTTTAATTTATTTCGCCTTTAGATTGTTTAGGGTTCCTGAGGATTCAAGGGCTACAGGTCGAATAATTGTTGGGATATTAACCTTGTTACTGTCAACAACAGGATTAGCGCACATGCTCAATGGTTCCATTGGAACCGGCGCAACTGCGATGCGTCAGGGTGGTGGCTGGTTCGGGTATGCGGTATCAACCCCTCTGGTCAGTCTGATGACATCTGTGTTGGCATACCCAGTTCTCATAATTCTCGCTCTCTTTGGAGTACTTGTAATTACAGCAACTCCAGTAAATGAGATCTTCACAAAGCTTTCATCTGTTGGCAGTTGGATTTGGTCAAAGCGTCCAGAGCGTGCCGAAAGGGTTGAAGAGAGGTTTGAAATAACTGACACACCGCCCTTTGAATCTCCTGTCGTTGCAGCTTGGAACGCGCCGGCCAATGAAGAGGATGAAGAGTTGGATGAGGATAGCTTTGATGATGAGTTTCCTGTTGAAGAATCTATTCCAGCCATTACACATTCAAATGAAAATACAGTTGCGGTAAAACGGCCAGAACAGTTGCTGTTAACGGCAGATGTTAGGTACGAGCTACCAGCACCAGATTTATTACGCACCGGGCCTGCGGCAAAGGCTAAAAGTAAGGCCAACGAACTTGTCGTTGCGGCATTAACAGAGGTGTTTCTACAGTTTGATATTGATGCCAGAGTTACCGGCTTTATGCGCGGCCCAACGGTCACCCGTTATGAAGTTGAACTGGGAAATGCAGTAAAGGTAGAGCGAATAACCGCTCTTGCTAAGAATATCTCCTATGCCGTAGCAAGTAGCGATGTTCGAATTCTGTCGCCGATTCCGGGTAAGTCAGCGGTTGGAATTGAAATTCCAAATACCGATCGTGAGATAGTGGCATTAGGTGATGTTCTACGCTCAACTGTTGCAGGCCAAGATCTGCACCCCATGCTTGTTGCACTTGGTAAGGATGTCGAAGGAAACTTTGTGTGTGCAAATCTGGCAAAGATGCCGCACCTCTTAGTTGCGGGAGCAACTGGTGCAGGAAAGTCATCGATGATTAATGCGATGATTACATCGATTTTAATGCGAGCAACACCTGATGATGTTCGATTAGTTTTGATCGATCCTAAGCGGGTGGAGCTCAATGCATACGAGGGTATCCCACACCTGATTACACCGATCATCACAAATCCAAAAAAGGCATCTGATGCACTTACTTGGGTTGTTCGTGAAATGGATCTACGTTATGAGGATTTATCCACCTTTGGTTTTAGACATATCGATGACTTTAACAAGGCGGTACGTTCAGGAAAGGTCATCGCTCCTGAAGGTAGCGATAGAACTATTGAGCCCTATCCATACCTTCTAGTTATTATCGATGAGCTTGCAGATCTCATGATGGTTGCCGCTAAAGAGGTTGAAGAATCTGTTGTTCGTATCACTCAGTTGGCGCGATCTGCAGGTATTCACTTAGTTCTTGCAACGCAACGGCCATCTGTTGATGTTGTGACCGGGTTGATTAAGGCAAATGTTCCATCTCGTCTCTCATTTGCTACGAGTTCATTGGCAGATAGTCGAGTTATTTTAGATAGCCCTGGTGCAGAAAAACTTGTAGGCCAAGGCGATGGACTCTTCATCCCAATGGGTGCAAGCCGTGCAATTCGCATTCAGGGAGCATATGTTTCTGAGCGGGAGATTGAGGCGGTAACGACCCATGTTAAGAAGCAGTTGAAGCCTCGTTATCGTGAGGATGTAACCGTCCCAATTAATCAAATGAAGATGATTGATAAAGATATCGGCGATGATCTAGATATTTTGTGCCAAGCTGTGGAACTTGTGGTTGGAACTCAATTTGGATCAACATCAATGTTGCAGAGAAAGTTACGAGTTGGGTTTGCAAAGGCTGGTCGCTTGATGGATTTAATGGAGTCACGCGGAATCGTCGGAGCATCTGAAGGTTCAAAGGCAAGAACGGTTTTGGTCAAGCCTGATGAACTTGACTCTGTGCTTGCAACTCTTCGCGACTATTAACAGTGAGTTAAGCGAGCGTGAAGGGGGAGTTTCACCCCATCTGCTCACACCTTAGGCTAGTCACCCTGACCGCTAACGACATACACTTATGGTTCACCCGAAAGTTACATTGAGGATATTTGATGTCACTTGGATCAATGATCACTAAGGCGCGTAAGGATGCTGGCCTGAGCATCGATGATCTTTCTGCAGCCACAAATATCCGTACTTCACTTCTTCGACAAATTGAATCAGATAACTTCTCTCAATGTGGTGGCGAAACTTATGCACGTGGGCATTTAAGAAATTTAGCTACAAAGTTATGTGTTGATCCACAGCTTTTCTTAATCGCTTTTGAAGATGAACAGATGCATGTTAATCGGTCGATGCAGGATTTATTGGTTGAGAACAGTGTGATGCGTGAGCCAAATGAATCACGAAAGGTATCGTGGAAAGTTCTTGTAGCGATCTCAATCTCAGTAATATTAATTGTTGGTATTGCTCAAGTAACTATGTCAGAAAATTCATCTCCAGATATTCCAATAGCGGTTGAAGAGAATGCTCAACCAACTTCTGAACCGACAACTGAACCAGTAGATGAGCCAATGGTTTCGTCCGGAGACGGTGTGAAAGTTGTTATTACCGCCACGAGAGCAAAGAGTTGGCTTTTTATCTCCGACTCAAATGGGCAAACTCTTTTTAGTGGACAGATCCCTCAGGGGGTTTCAAAGTCTTTTTCCGCCAGGGAGCAGTTAAATCTTAGGGTTGGTAATGCAGGAGGAGTGGATTTAACGGTCAATGGCAAGAAAGTCGATTCAATTGGTATCGATGGAGAGGTTGTTAACCTGTCCTATGGAGTAGATTCTTAATTGCTGATTGCACTGTAAGATTGTGCAAATGAAGCGTACCGTTGCAGTTGTCACTTTAGGGTGCGCACGAAATGAAGTTGATTCCGAGGAGCTTGCTGGCCGATTGGCCGCCGATGGATGGACCCTTGTCGATGATGTTGAATCGGCAGAAGTCGCACTAGTAAATACCTGTGGCTTTATCGAATCAGCAAAAAAGGATTCGGTCGATGCGCTACTTGAGGCGAGCTCTCTGAAGGGTCATGGAACTACACGCGCAGTAGTTGCTGTCGGATGCATGGCTGAGCGGTACGGAAATGAACTGGCAGAAGCTCTACCCGAGGCTGATGCAATTTTGGGCTTTGATGATTACAAAGATATTTCAGCCCGATTGCAATCCATCGTTGCAGGCCAGTCACACACGGCACATGTTCCTCGAGATCGTCGCGCATTGCTTCCGATCGCGCCAGCTGAGCGCGCAAATGCAAGACAGGAAGAAGAGTTTTCACGTAAACGTTTAGGTAACGCTCCTTGGGCACCACTGAAGATCGCATCAGGTTGTGATCGCCGTTGCTCCTTCTGCGCAATTCCTTATTTTCGAGGTTCATTTATTTCACGACGCCCAACTGAAATCATTAGCGAGGCTCGCTGGTTAGCTGAAAATGGTGTGTCGGAAATGTTTTTAGTCAGCGAGAACACGACTTCATATGGCAAAGATCTGGGAGATCTGCAGTTGATGGAGAAGATTTTGCCTGAAATTGCAGCGCTACCTGGAGTCGAACGTGTTCGTCTCTCATACCTTCAGCCAGCAGAGATGCGCCCTACCTTGCTTCAGGCGATGATTGCAACCGATAAGACCGCTGCCTACTTTGATCTTTCCTTCCAACATTCAAGCCCAACTGTCTTACGTCGTATGAGACGTTTTGGAGACACTGAAAAGTTTTTGCATTTAATAAGTCAGATTCGCGCACTTTCTCCGGAAGCAGGAATTCGCTCCAACTTCATAGTTGGATTTCCTGGGGAGACACAAGAAGATTTTGATGAGCTTGCAAACTTTATAACTCAAGCCAAGTTAGATGCCGTTGGAGTTTTTGGATACTCAGATGAGGACAATACAGAAGCGCTGAATTTATCGGACAAGGTTGAAGCCGATGTGATCGCACAACGTGTAGAAACGTTGTCCTCATTAGCCGATGAGATGGTCTCGCTGCGTGCCCAAGCCCGAATTGGCGAAACAGTGCGGGTATTAATTGAAGATGCCGAGCTTCAAGAAGGTCGCGCCGCCCACCAAGGCCCAGAAGTTGATGGAACAACAACCTTTATCGGTACTGGTTTTGAGATCGGGCGGTATGTTGATGCCGTGATCATTGATTCAATGGGAGCGGATTTGGTGGCTAAACCATTATGAGGTTGCCAGCCTTTATAACTCCAAACTTCATCACCGTGATGAGATTGCTCTTTGTCCCAGTTGGTGCGTATACCCTCTTCAAAAATGGTGGAGATGACTCGACCTGGCAGTACATCTCTTGGTGTGTTTTCTTCATCTTGGGAATGTCAGATGTCCTCGATGGAAAGTTGGCCAGAAGCCGCGGAACGATTACCGAATTTGGAAAATTCCTAGATCCCGTTGCTGACAAATTTATGATTGGTACCGCAATGGTTTCTCTTTCAATTCTTGGAAGAATGCCCTGGTGGATAACGATCGTAATTTTGACTCGAGAAGTTGCGATCACATTCTTCCGATTAGCTGTGATCAAGCGAGGTGTAATTCCTGCCAATCGTGGTGGCAAGATCAAAGCGTTGATGCAGGGCTTTGGTGTTGGTTTTTATGTTTTGCCCCTTGATGATAGCCTGTATTGGTTCCGGGATGGATTTATGTATATAGCTATTGCACTTACTATCTTTACTGGTGTGTACTATGTAAAGTCAGCCTTAACAAACAAGGCTTGAAGAAGAGAGATCCCCAATGGCGCTTTCGAACGAGATCATCGGTTTTGCGGCCGAGATCGTTGAGCACCTGCGTGAGCGCGGAGAAACAATTAGTACCGCGGAATCTCTAACAGCTGGTGCGGTAAGTTCTGCCATCGTGACAATCTCCGGAGCCTCTGATGTTTTTGTTGGAGGGGTTACTGCTTATCGTGATGGAGTGAAAGCATCACACCTATGGGTTGATCCCGCATTGATTGAAAAGCACACTGTAATAAGTGAAGAGGTTGCTGTTGCTATGGCAAAGGGCGCCATCAAATCCTTTGGAACAACATGGGCGATCGGCACTACTGGAGTTGCCGGTCCCAATCCATTAGATGGCCACCCAGTGGGTGCGGTGTGGGTTGCAATAGAGGGGCCGATTAGCCAGACCATTGAACTCTCTCTGTCTGGGGAGCGTGAATCTGTGCGAAACGCAGCTACATCGAGCGCGATCGCCACCTTTGCGCGTATCCTTAGACATCGCGTCTAAATAGCGCATTGAAACTTCGACAGGAAGGGAGGTAATGACAATGGTTCTACTTCGTGAAGCTGTTGGTCAAACCCTTCGTGCCGCTCGTACCTCTCAAGGTCGTACCCTGCGAGATGTCGCCCGCGATGCCCGTGTATCACTCGGATACTTATCTGAGGTTGAGCGCGGACAGAAAGAGGCTTCATCAGAGCTACTTAATGCAATTTGTACAGCGTTAGGCCTTTCACTGTCAGGTATGTTTACGCAGGTTGCATCAGAGCTTAAGAGCCGTGAGGGCGTCACTCTCACTGTTGTCGATGCCGCTTAATAAGTACGCGCCACAAGTAGCAACTCACCGCCGTACGCAGAGAGCGATCCTTCAAGCAACTAAAGAGTTAATTGCAACTACTGGGCTGAAAAAAATGTCAATGATTGAGATTGCAGATGTCTCAGAGGTCTCTCGGGCAACTTTGTACAACCACTATCGCGACAAAGAGAGCGTTCTTCTTGCATTGTGCGAATCGGAGTTAGCCCGATTGGTTGAGATTGCACAGAAAGCGCCAGATGCAACAACAGCACTCGAACAGATCTCTGTAGAAATTTCGCAAGATAAGGCACTTATGGCCATGCGCACTCAAGATCCCGATTCATTAACTGTTGCTTTATCGGCTCAGACAGACACTTTGTGGAAAGCATTTTCTATCGCCATGGCACATTTGTTAGGAAGCGAAAAAAGTGAGCTGGCTACACGATGGTTAATCGGACAGGCCTTGCATCCAATCAACGCGCAACAATCTCGCTCACAAGCAGAAGCTATTACAGGCATTGCGAATCTCTGATCTTCGCGAGCGAATCACTCTGTCATTTGGTGATTCTTGGGCTCCCTCATTCTCCTCCGATATCGCCCTTTCTGAACTCGGTAGCAAAAGTGTCAATGAGGCGCTAGCAGCTGGGTTTGAACCAGATATTATTTGGAAAGCGGTATGTAAGGCACATCCGCATGAGACAGAAAAGTACAAGTACTAATGCCCGTAGTTGCCCATCAATTTACACAGGACATAAGAAACCCCGCCTTAGTTTTGGTTCATGGCTTAGGTTCTGCCGGAACAATTTGGAAAACTTTGGTTCCGCAGTTGGTAGAAAGTTTTACGGTTTATGCCGTGGACCTTCCGGGTCATGGTGAAGCACCGCTGAGAGATGATGAAGAGATGGATCCACGTTCTCTGGCCCGGGCGATAGTTGATTACATGGCCAATGATCAGGGTGTTGAAAGTATGCACGTCGCCGGAAACTCTCTTGGAGGATGGATAGCACTTGAGATGGCCGCGGTTGCTCCCGACCATGTTCTCAGTGTTACTGCATTAGCCCCAGCTGGTTTGTGGCATGAACAACCACCGCGAAAGTTCCCACCAAGTCTTGATGCCCGAATCCTTGCAAAAATTTCACAGTATTTCATGAAGACCGCATATCGAATCCCATTACTAAAGGCTATTGGTTATAAGAAGATCACACACTTGTGGCGTGAATTGAGTTTTGAGTCTTGTCGCGATTCAGTCATCGCAATGGCGCGTTCAAAGGGTTATATGCCGATGTGGCATGGTGCTAATGGGCGCAGGTTTGAATCTGTCGTACCCAAGAAAGTAGTGCTCTCAGTAATTTTTGGAGATGAAGATCGCACTCTTCCAGAGGAGATTGCGCAAGAAAAAGAGGTTGCACCTGATCACGCTAATTGGATAGTCGTTGACAACTGTGCACATGTAATCATGTGGAACTATCCTGATTTAACCGTTAATTTGATTAAGCAAACTGCAAAGGTGGCTTAGCAGTAAACCTCAAGCACCCAAGGCTCTTTTTCACTCGCATCAATTAATGTGCAGGTAAATGCTTGCGACACAACTTCCAGTAATTCCTGAGGCGTCTTAATATCGATACCAGTTAAAAGAATATGTCTAGTAACCTCACCACGAGTTTTCTTAGACATATGTGTGACTATCTTCTTTTCTCCATCAACATGTGTAAATACCTTGACTTCGACGGTTTTTTCAGTGGGGGATTTCCATACCGTTTGATATGTCGATGATCTGCAATCGATGATCAAATCGGTTTTGATTCCATTGAGCACCGATGCAACTTTAGGAGCCTTCTCCTTATTATTGATTTTCTCTTTGTACGGCTCAATAGGATCCTGGGGTCGAACCGCTGCATACCGTGCCGAGATTATGACGATCCAACTGTGCGCCAGCTTTCTCTGAGCCGCGGTTAGGGTGCTCCACCCCAGGGCGGTGTAGAGAACCCCCGTATAAACCTCAATGGCGGGTGCTGCGGTAGGGGATTTCTTCTCAGAAGGGGGTAGCAGGATCAACACCGGCTCAGTATGGCGGGACGACACGCACAATTGTTGTCAGTACCCCCTGATACCTTTCGAACAGATGTTCGGATAGAATTATCTCGTAAAGCCAGAGCGGTTCCAACCTCCGCCCGCATGCGATCCACACCTTGTGTGGGGGTCGAGCGGTCCGTCGTTGGGTCTCCGTACCTTCTGGGCCGACACCAAACGGCTCTGCAGACAGCAGAACGTTCTATCGAAAGGAATGTAAGTGGCTACTGAAAAAAGCAATAAAGCCAATGATGCAGCACAAGATAAAGCCAACAGCGAACGCCAAAAAGCGCTCGACACAGCCCTAGCCCAGATCGAACGTCAATTTGGTAAAGGCTCAGTAATGAAGATGTCAGAGCGACAGAACACAGTTATTGAAGTTATTCCAACAGGTTCAATCGCTCTTGATATAGCACTTGGAATTGGCGGACTCCCACGAGGCCGCGTTGTTGAAATTTACGGACCAGAGTCATCAGGTAAGACAACGCTGACATTGCATGCGATCGCAAATGCTCAAAAGGCTGGCGGAATCTGTGCATTCATCGATGCAGAGCATGCATTTGATTCAGAGTATGCAAAGAAGCTTGGTGTCGATATTGATGCGCTACTCGTCTCACAACCAGATACCGGCGAGCAGGCACTTGAGATCATGGACATGCTTATTCGATCAGGTGCTCTTGATCTAGTTGTAGTTGACTCAGTTGCTGCACTTGTTCCACGTGCTGAAATCGAAGGCGAGATGGGAGACTCACACATGGGTCTACAGGCTCGTTTGATGTCACAGGCGCTTCGTAAAATAACTGGTGCGCTGCACCAATCAAAGACAACAGCGATCTTTATCAACCAGCTCCGTGACAAGATCGGTGTTTTCTTCGGATCTCCTGAGACAACTACTGGTGGTAAGGCGCTTAAGTTCTACGCCTCTGTTCGTCTAGATATCCGTCGTATTGAAACATTGAAGGATGGCCAAGAATCAGTTGGTAACCGTACCCGCGTTAAGGTAGTCAAGAATAAGATGGCTCCACCATTTAAGCAGGCCGAATTCGACATCATCTACGGCACAGGTATCTCACGTGAAGGCTCATTGATCGACATGGGTGTAGATATCGGAATCGTTAAGAAGTCCGGCGCTTGGTACACATACGAGGCTGATCAACTAGGACAGGGTAAGGAAAATGCACGTGCATTCCTTCTTGATAACCCTGATCTAGCAAATGATATTGAGAACAAGATCCGTGAACACTTTGTACCGGTTGAGGTTGATCCAGCGCTCGTTGCTGCGATCGATGAGGCCGCCGCAGAGGTGGATTTCTAAGCTTCGATGCTTGAGTATGTAAAGGTAGATCAAGAGGCTGACCCTTACTCAATCGCACACACCATCGCATTAAATGCTTTGGTTGCGCGGGCCAAGAGTAAGGGTGAGCTACTTGCTCACTTAAAAAAGCGCGGGGTCGAGGATGATGTTGCCAATGCAACTATTTTTAGACTTCAAGAAAAAGGTTTGATCAACGACTCAGAGTTTGCCAAGGCGTGGACCCAATCCCGTCACACCTCTAAGAAGTTATCGAAGAGAATCATCGCCGGCGAACTTCGCACTAGGGGAGTAGATCAACAAAGTATTGATGAAGCTCTCGATGAGATCGATGATGAGTCTGAGTATCGCACCGCATTTTCATTAGCGATGCGAAAGTACAGCACCATGAGTCGTCTCGAGCCAGAGGTTCAAATTCGCAGAGTTCAATCTCTGCTCCAGCGAAAAGGTTTTGCCTTTTCAACTATTTCGCGAGTTATTCGCGAGTTAGGTATTCAGTCAGACGAGCAGCGGTAGCAACCACTGCAGCGGCATGAATGCGGCCTGGTTGACGTCCTAGACGTTCGATCGGGCCGCTAATGCTGACAGCGGCGATTACCTTGCCATTAGGTGCACGAACCGGTGCAGATACAGATGCAACACCAGCTTCACGTTCACCAACAGATTGTGCCCAACCTCGACGACGATCTGCAGATAATTGTGCGGCGGTAAAGCGCGCATTTGTTAAACCGCGATGAATCTTCTCTGAATCCTCCCAGGCCAACAAAATCTGTGCTGCAGATCCTGCCTGCATAGTTAAAGCAGCACCTACTGGAACAGAGTCGCGCAGACCAGATAAACGCTCAGCGACGGCAACACAGATACGCAAATCACCTTGGCGACGGTACAACTGCGCACTTTCTCCAGTTGCATCACGTAGCGCTGATAGCGCAGGTGCGGCAGCGGCTAGCAAACGATCCTCACCAGCGGCAGCGCCTAGTTCGGCAGAACGTGGACCCAAGACAAAACGACCCGTTAAGTCGCGGGCAACTAAGCGATGGAACTCAAGTGCAACAGCTAAACGGTGCGCGGTAGGACGAGCGATACCGGTTGTGGCTACAAGTTCAGCAAGTGAGTGTGGGCCAGCCTCGAGGGTACTCAAAATTGCCACCGCTTTGTCTAATACGCCAACTCCGCTATTATTTCTGTTCACAGAGTGATATTACCATCTCATTATCTGATACAGCAAGTTGATACACAAAAGGAGCACGAGACCGTGGGTAAAACTTTAGCCGAGAAGATTTGGGCAGAGCATGTTGTTCGCCAGGCAGATGGTGAACCCGATCTGATCTACATCGATCTACATTTAATTCACGAGGTTACTAGCCCACAAGCATTTGATGGTTTGCGTCTTGCTGGCCGCTCTGTACGCCGCCCAGATCTAACAATTGCGACAGAGGATCACAACGTTCCTACAATGAATATTGATAAGCCAATCGCAGATCCTGTCTCAAAGCTGCAGGTAGATACCTTGCGTGCAAATTGTGCAGAGTTTGGTTTGCGCATTCACTCCCTTGGCGACAAGGACCAAGGGGTGGTGCATGTTGTTGGGCCACAACTTGGAATCACTCAGCCAGGCATGACAATTGTTTGTGGAGATTCACATACATCCACACATGGTGCCTTTGGTGCACTTGCATTTGGAATAGGAACCTCTGAGGTTGAGCATGTGCTTGCGACTCAAACCTTGCCGCTACAGCGCCCAAAGACTATGGCGATCAACGTTGAAGGCTCATTAAAGCCAGGCGTTACATCAAAGGACATCATTCTTGCAATCATTGCAAAGATCGGCACCGGAGGCGGCCAGGGCTATGTGATCGAATATCGCGGAAGTGCCATTCGTGCGCTGTCTATGGAATCACGCATGACTGTGTGCAACATGTCCATTGAAGCTGGTGCTCGCGCAGGATTGATCGCTCCAGATCAAACCACCTTTGATTACATCAAGGGTAAGCCACACGCACCAGAAGATTTTGATCCAGCGGTTGCTTACTGGAAGACATTGTTCACCGACTCTGATGCGAAGTTTGATGTCGAAGTTGATCTCAACGCTGATGATCTAGAGCCATTTGTAACATGGGGAACTAACCCAGGTCAGGGTCTTCCACTCAACGCTGTTGTTCCTAACCCTGCAGATTTTGCAGACTCAGAACAGCGCACAGCGGCAGAGCGTGCACTTGTCTACATGGGCCTTGAAGCAGGAACACCTTTGAAAAAGATAGCGATTGACACTGTTTTCTTGGGCTCTTGCACCAATGGTCGTATTGAAGATTTGCGTGCAGCTGCAGATATCTTGAAGGGAAAGAAGATTGCCTCATCTCTTCGAATGTTGGTAGTTCCAGGATCTGCTCGAGTTCGTCTTGAAGCAGAGGCTGAAGGCTTGGACAAAGTCTTTCTTGATGCAGGAGCTGAATGGCGCAATGCAGGATGTTCAATGTGTCTTGGTATGAACCCAGATCAGTTAGCTGTCGGAGAGCGATCAGCATCAACATCAAACCGTAACTTTGAAGGACGTCAAGGTAAGGGTGGTCGTACCCACTTGGTAAGTCCACTTGTCGCAGCTGCAACCGCGTTGCGTGGAACTCTCTCATCACCTGCGGATCTGTAAGGAGCAACTGACCATGGAAAAATTCATTACACATGTTGGAACTGGTGTTCCACTACGTCGCAGCAATGTTGATACAGATCAGATCATTCCCGCTGTTTACCTAAAGCGTGTTACACGAAGCGGGTTTGAGGATGGGCTTTTTGCTGCGTGGCGCAATGATCCTGAGTTTGTTTTAAACCAACCACAATTTAAGAGCGCAACTGTTCTAGTAGCTGGCGCAGATTTTGGAACGGGTTCATCCCGTGAGCATGCTGTGTGGGCGCTTCAGAACTATGGCTTCAAGGTAGTTATCTCAAGCCGCTTTGCAGATATCTTCCGCGGAAACTCTCTTAAGGGTGGATTGCTTACAATCATTCTGGATCAAAGCGATGTAGAAGCGATGTGGGAGGCGATTGAAGCAGAACCTGCAACGCCAATCACGGTAAACCTAGAAGAGCGCGCAGTGTCTTACGGTTCAAAGAGCCTGCCCTTTGCGATCGATGATTACACCCGCTGGCGTTTGATGGAGGGTCTGGATGACATCGGTCTGACCTTAAAACAGACTGATTTCATTGACTCATTTGAGAAAAAGCGCCCTGCCTACAAACCTGCAACCCTTCCAATTCGTTCATAAGGGTTCAAAACAAGCGTAATTCATTGATTTTTGCATAGGGTGAAGCAGGTTATGTAGAACTCTCAATCTGTGATTTAGAGTTTTCTACGCATAAAAATCAATGTTTTTTGGATTTTGCCTGTAATAAAAAATTGCGACACGCGCATTTCAATAGCGTAATCACCCCTTATGTGCGCGTAAGTTTATGAACACGTTAAGCGGTTGCTTAACATTTACGCGTAAATAAGGGGATTTCAATGAATAAGGCCCAATTCATTGCTGCGTTAGCACCACACTTCAACGACAGCAAGAAGGAAGCAGCTCACGCTGTAGATATCGTTTTTGACACAATCGTTCGCAACCTTTCAAAGGGCGAAGATGTAATGATCAACGATTTCGGTAAGTTCAAGAAGGTTGATCGCAAGGCACGTATGGGACGTAACCCATTCACCGGCGAGACAATCAAGATCAAGGCTTCAAAGAAGGCTCGCTTCCTACCTGCAAAGGCGCTTAAGGAAGTTATTTCGGGAGATCGTAAGTTGGCTCCTGCACCAAAGCCAGAGCCAAAGGTTGTTGCAAAGCCAGCAGCTAAGAAGGCGGCTCCAAAGAAGGCTGCGAAGAAGTCAGCTAAGAAGGCGGCTCCAAAGAAGGCTAAGAAGGCACCTGCTAAGAAGAAGCCAGCAGCGAAGAAGGTTGTAAAGAAGGCAAAGAAGAGGTAATTCTCTCTCCTGTAAAGACGGGGTCGGCTAACGCTGGCCCCGTTTTTGCATGTACAGCACTAGTATTTCTTCCATGATGGAGTACAAGGTTTCATACGCTCCTCCAACGGGTAAACCTCTTGGGACAAACCTCGCCTTTAAAGTTGGCACCAAGGTGATGATTCCCATTATGAATTTAATAGCAAAGAAGGTTTGGCTGGGCGGTGAAAACCTGCCGAAGACCGGCAAGGTAATTGTGGCCAGCAATCATCTCTCCTATTTAGATGTCCTATTTCTCACCCATTTTCTCTTCCGAAATGGTCGTGCCCCTCGATACATCGGCAAGGAAGGTGTCTTCAAAGTTCCTGTAATTGGCAAGATAGTTTTAGCCGCTGGAATGGTCCCAGTTGCACGTGAGAGCAAGGATGCTTCTAAAGCTTTAGATCACGCGGTGAAGTTACTTGAAGGTGGTCACTGTGTGGGTGTCTACCCTGAAGGCACATTAACTCGCGATCCAGATGGTTGGCCGATGGTTGCAAAGACCGGGTTGGCCAGGTTAGCAATTGCTACCCGCACGCCTATTGTTCCAATTGCGCAGTGGGGCTCGCAGATTGTGATGCCAACCTATGAGAAGAAGTTAAAGGTATTTCCTCGTACACCGATTAAGATCTTGGTAGGAAAGCCCTTGGATCTTTCACCATGGTATGGAAAAGAGAATGACCCTGATGCTCTGCGGGATGCAACAGCCTTTGTGATGCGTGAGTTAACAAATTTGCTGGAACAACTTCGTGGCGAAAAACGTCCGGTAGAAATCTTTGATCCACACCTTTCCACCCTTCCTCGCATCGGCAACTTTAAGAAGGCAAGGAAGAAGTGAGCAAGGTTGTAGTTTTAGGTGCCGGTCAATGGGGAACAACGATGGCCCAGGTTCTCTGTGATGCCGGAAACCATGTGTTGATGTGGGGACGCAGCCAAGAGTTAGTAGATGAGGTCAATGAAAAACACACAAACTCAAAGTACTTAGATGAGAATATTTTGCCGGTTGGATTAAAAGCAACCACTGATTTATCCGAGGCCTTTGAGTACTCAAATATTTATGTATTGGCGGTGCCGGCGCAGACACTTCGTGAAAATCTCACCGCCTGGAAATCGATGGTTGCGCCCAACGCCTTGTTCGTCAGTACGCTCAAAGGTATTGAAGTAAGCACGATGTCTCGTATGACTGAGATTATCTCTGAGGTCATGGAGACCGAAAACATCGCGATCATTACTGGACCAAACCTGGCTAATGAGCTTATTTTGCGCCAACCAGCGGGTGCGGTTTCTGCAGCTGCAACGGTAGCAATCGCAGAAAAGGTACAGCAGTTGTTTACAACTCCGTATTACCGCGTCTACACATCGGTCGATGTTTTAGGGTGCGAACTTGCTGGTGCAATTAAAAGTGTCATTGCATTAGCGGTAGGTATCTCAATTGGAATGGGATACGGAGAAAACACCCAAGCGATGCTGATTACTCGTGGCCTCAATGAGGTTGCCCGTTTATGTGCAGCTCATAACGCAGACCCACTGAGCGCTGCAGGTCTTGCGGGTATGGGAGATCTCGTTGCTAGCTGCGGATCGGCCCTTTCTCGAAACCGTACCTTTGGTGAAGTATTAGGTAAGAGCGGTTCTATGGAGGTAGCTAAAACTCAGGTGGCAAAAACAGTTGAAGGGGTTGCCTCATCAAGTGCGGTACTGGAAATTGCACACCGCGTCGGAATCGAAGTTCCAGTTATCGAAGCGGTTGCAGATGTAGTTTCAGGCTCATTGACTCCAGAACAAGCACTTGATCGTCTTATGGAGATAACTACTAAAGCAGAAAACTTTATTCGATGAGCAAGCTAACAGTTGCGATTATTTGTGGAGGCCCAAGCAGTGAACATGAGGTTTCATGTGTATCGGGCGGGGGAGTCTTAAAGGGCTTAGATAAAAAGAGCTTTACGCCGATTTTGATTGGAATTACCAAAGCGGGCAAGTGGGTTGCACTCGATGAAAACTATCCGCTTGCAATTCACAACAAGGTCATGCCAACAATTGAAGATAACGGAACTAGGGTCGAGCTTGCACAAGGTGGGTTAGTAATAGATGGTTCCTTCGTAAAGATAGATTGCATCTTCTCGATTCTTCATGGAGAGTTTGGTGAAGATGGAAAGATTCAACAGTTACTAGAGGATGCGCACATTCCCTATGTAGGTAGCGGGGTAAAGGCTTCCGCCGATGCCATGGATAAAGCGCTGGCAAAGGAGCTCTTTGCTGCAGCGGGATTAACGGTTGCGCCCGGAATTGTTGTGCACAAATCAGATCCACACCCAGATGCGAACTCACTTTCCTACCCAGTCTTTGTAAAGCCATCGAGTGGTGGATCTAGCCGTGGCACACACAAGGTTAAATCAGCTGATACGTTATCTGCTGCCATCGATGATGCTTTCTTGTATGACTCAAAGGTCTTGATTGAAACCGCCATCAATGGACGGGAAATTGAATGCGCAGTTCTGGAACGAGATGGAACTAGTTACGCATCCGTTGTCGGAGAAATTGTTGTTAACCCTCAATTTGAGTTTTATGATTTCGAGGCTAAGTACTTAGATGATGCAACAACGGTAAAGATTCCTGCTGATATTTCTGAGGCAGATGCTCAAGCTATTCAAATTGCAGCAATGCAAGCCTTTGATGCGATCGGATGTGCCGGGCTAGCCCGCTGTGATTTCTTCTATACCAATGAGAATCAAATCATCATTAATGAGATCAACACCTTGCCTGGATTTACTGGAACCAGTGTGTACCCCAAGTTATGGCAAGCAACGGGTGTTACCTACTCAGATTTAATTACAGCTCTTATCGACTCTGCAATTAATAAGGCTGTTTAAAGAGGTTAGCTCAGGTGTGTAACTGGGCAGGTCAAGGTACGTGTAATTCCAGGAACTGCTTGAACCTTAGAGAGAACTAGGCGACCAAACTCTTCCATGCTTGATGCTTCTGCACGCATGATTACATCGTAAGGACCAGTAACTCCTTCAGACAATGTAACGCCAGGAATCTTTGCCACGGCATCTGCAACTCCAGTTGCCTTGCCAACTTCTGTTTGAATCAAGATAAAAGCCTGTACTGACATGAGATGTCCTTTCTGGTCGATGGCAAACGCTACCGCAGATGAGCACCATCGAGGTAGTCGATTAGGCTAAGCGGTATGAACTTCGATGAGGCTGGGGTAATTGCCGCACTGGCACGCATCTTTGGCACCTCGCAGCGCGGAGTCGAGATCGGTATCGGAGATGATGCAGCTGTTGTAAAAACATCTGAGCGAACGGCAATCACAACAGATATCGCTGTTGAAGGAACACATTTTTCTACACAGTGGAGTAGCGCCTTTGATATTGGTCGAAAGATCACCGCAGCAAACCTGGCCGATATCTACGCGATGGGTGGCTCACCAAAATTCTTGGTAGCTGCGGTAACTCTGACAGGTGAAGAGTCCATGGAGTGGATTGAAGATCTTGCCGAAGGTATTGCACACGAGGCCAGTAGTTGTGGCGCCTATGTTGTCGGAGGAGATCTTGCAAAGGGTCCCTGTAAAGTTATTTCAATTACTGCAATAGGCCAGATCGATACCGCGATCGCACGATCTGGTGCTCAAGCCGGAGATTCAATTTACATATCGTCACTACCCGGTTGGTCTGCAGCAGGTTTAGCAATTATTGATAAGGATCTGGAAACAGATCTAGCCCTTCACGCTGTGTCCGAGTTTTGTGCACCAACCGTTGATTACTCGGCAGCGGTGCAGTTTTCAAATGGTAAAGCCACATCGCTGTGCGATATCAGCGATGCCCTTGTGATTCAGGCAGAGCAAATCGCTTCCGCATCACAGGTTCAGTTAAGTGTTGAAAAGGATTTGATTAGTAAGCACCCTGAGTTTGGAACATTAAGCGAACTTGCCGATTCTCAAGGCATCGATGTGTGGCAATGGATTCTGGCTGGCGGCGAGGATCATGTCTTCCTAGCAACTGGCAAAGAGTTGGATGGTTTTCGTATTGGCTCAGTTCAGTCAGGCTTAGGCGTAATTGGTGTAGAAATGAAAAAAGCGCCAGATACCTGGCGCCATTTCAATTAAAACTGTACAAAGGTAAGAAATTTATCGTGTTACTTTTCCAGCCTTAAGGCATGAAGTACAAACGTTTTGACGCTTTGCAGTTCCACCAACAAGGGTGCGCACGCGCTGGATATTTGGATTCCAACGACGACGGGTCTTCACCTGTGAGTGAGAAACATTGTTTCCGAAGCTGGGCCCTTTGCCACAGATATCGCATGTTGATGCCACAGCGGTACTCCTTTGAAATTCGACTAGTTCCAATGGGAACAGGGCGTAAGGGTAGCGTGGAGGCGGGCCGAGATGCCAATTTGAGCCTATGCGAGCAACTCTCATGCGAGGGTGGGCCGGTTTGAAGCTGATGCGAGGGAGAATGCTCGCGTGGCCACATTAGAGAGCAAGGTTTCTGCCGTTGTCGGTGATCGCACCGCAAAGGTACTCAGCTCAGTGCTTGGAGTAACAACCCTTGGTGATCTGATGCGCCATTACCCACGTAGATACATGGTCAGAGGAGAGCTCTCCGATATCTCTGAACTACGCGAGGGAGATGAGACCACTATTGTGGCTCAAATCTACTCCACAACTAATCGGCCATTACGTGGACGCAAGGGAAGCATTCTTGAGGTTGTCGTCACAGATGGCACCGACAAACTGTCACTGACATTTTTCAATCAAGCTTGGCGTGAAAAAGATCTGAAGGTAGGACGACAAGGATTATTTGCCGGAAAGGTTGGAGTTTTCAATAACAAGAAACAGTTGGCTCATCCCGACTACGAGTTGATCCCCGATGGTTCAGATGTTGATTCAGCTGTCGAAGGATTTGCGGGCAAGTTTTTGCCGGTTTATCCCGCCTCATCAAAGCTACCCTCCTGGAAAATATCGCAATGTGCGCAGCTTGCAATAGGAGCGTTAGATGAGATCGATGATTTTCTTCCAGATTCAATACGTGAAAAACACAACTATCCAACATTGCATCAAGCACTGGTTCAGCTGCATCAACCTGCAGATTTAGATCATGCAGAAACCGCCCGGGAACGGCTCACCTTTGATGAAGCCTTTCTTCTTCAATCTCTCTTAGTAATGCGCAGAAATGAGTTGAAGAAACTCAACTCCACCTCAAGAAAGAAAATCACAGGTGGTCTTCTAGACACCTTTGACAAGTCCCTTCCATTTGAATTAACCGCGGGCCAGGTTGCTGTATGCAAAGAGATCGAAGGTGATTTAGCCCAGCCTCATCCTATGCATCGCTTGCTTCAAGGTGAGGTTGGATCTGGAAAAACAATCGTTGCCCTTCGCGCAATGCTTGCAGTAGTTGATAGCGGGGGACAGGCCGCACTTCTTGCTCCAACTGAAGTACTAGCTGCGCAACATCTTCGTACGATTCAAGGTCAACTGGGAGCACTTGCACAAGGCGGAATGCTAGGTGGCTTAGAGAAAGGGACTCAAGTCACCTTAGTTACAGGATCGCAATCGACGCAAGCACGCAAAGAGGCGGTAGCAAAGGCCGCTGACGGAACTGCAGGAATAGTTATTGGAACTCATGCGCTGTTGGGCGATTCAGTTGTATTCAAAGATCTTGGATTAATTGTTGTAGATGAGCAACATAGATTTGGTGTCGAACAACGTGATGCCTTAAAAGAGAAAGCGACTCTGCCTCCTCATCTACTAGTAATGACCGCAACGCCTATTCCGCGCACAGTTGCTATGACTGTATTTGGTGATTTAGATGTATCAACCCTCCGCGAGCTTCCTTTAGGACGGCAACCAATTACAACCCATGTCATTCCAGTTAAAGAGAAGCCAAATTACTTGGAGCGAGCATGGACAAGAATCCGCGAAGAGGTTTCACAAGGGCATCAGGCGTACATAGTCGCCCCGCGTATTTGCGCAGATCCTGATGCTGGCGCAGATGCGGATTTAGATTTTCTCTTCGGCGAAGAGTCAGATGAGATCTCTTCAGTTGAAGAGCTAGCGCCAATGCTCCACTCAGGCCCGCTACAGGGGTTAAAAATTGCCATTCTCCATGGTCGCCTTCCGGCGGAGCAGAAAGAGGCAACTATGCAGGCTTTTTCACGTGGCGAGATTGATGTACTGGTTTCGACAACGGTTATTGAGGTTGGTGTGGATGTTCCCAATGCAACGATTATGGTCATCATGGATGCCGACAGATTTGGTGTATCTCAACTGCATCAATTAAGAGGCCGTGTTGGTCGAGGAACATCACCGGGACTGTGCCTTTTAGTTTCGCATTGCGAGGATTTAACTCCTGCACGCGAAAGACTCAATGCCGTCGCTGCAACCCTAGATGGCTTCGAACTTTCTAGGATTGACCTGGAGCAAAGGCGCGAGGGAGATGTTTTAGGTAGAAATCAATCTGGAACTCAATCCCATCTTCGTTTACTACGCGTGTTGAGGGATGAATCCTTGATAGAGCAAGCACGTGATGATGCTGAGCAACTTATCGCTGAGGATAATAATTTAAGCCACTATCCTGCGCTTAGGAAAGAACTCGCTCAACTGCAGCGAGATCAAGCTGTCGATTATCTAGATAAGGGTTAGAAGATTGAGAATTATTGCTGGCGTTGCGCGTGGGCGAACTTTAGGAGCCGTTGCTGGTGCGACTCGTCCTACCTCCGATCGTGCACGTGAAGGACTTTTCTCTTCTCTGACATCTGAGTTTGGAAGTTTTGAAGGGTTGCACATTCTAGATCTCTTTGGTGGATCGGGTGCAATTGCACTGGAATCTCTTTCACGTGGTGCAACCTTGGTGCACGTCGTTGAAAAGGATGATGATGCACAAAGGACAATCGAAACAAATTATGAATTAGTGAAAAAATCTAATCCCAGTGGAAAGCTACAACTATTTGGAATGAGTGCGGAAAGATTCTTAAAGGAGCTTCCAAAAACAAAGTATCACCTTGTGTACATCGATCCGCCATATGATTTCAGCAATCAAGCTGTCAAAGATGTTTTATCTGCATTAGATGATGGAGAGTTTTTAAGTAGCGATGCCTTTATTGCAGTTGAGCGCACTGCGCGAGGGGCGCAATTCATTTGGCCTGACGCCTTTGCGCCTGCACGTGAGCGAAATTATGGGCAGGCAACCATTTATTACGCTAATTATCAGCCGTAAGAATGGATTACTTGGCTCTACCTTGCTAGCGTTTGCGCCATGAAGCGCGCAGTTTGCCCAGGATCCTTTGATCCAATCACATATGGCCACATGGACATTATTGAGCGCGCGGCCCAACAGTTTGATCAGGTTGTGGTTGCGGTCCTAGAGAATAGAACTAAGTCCAGCCTCTTTACCGTCGCTGAGCGTATTTCCATGATCTCGGTCGTTGTTGCTAAGTTTCCAAATGTTTCTGTTGACTCTTGGAGCGGATTGTTGGTTGATTACTGTAAAAGTAATTCAATTCAGGCGATTGTAAAGGGGCTGCGCGCGGTTACAGATTTCGATTATGAGCTACAAATGGCTCAGGTGAACTTACAAGGCTCCGGAGTAGAGACCATGTTTATGGCAACCGCGCCAGCACATTCATTCCTTTCCTCATCATTGGTAAAAGAGTTAGCCCATTACAACGGCGATGTATCTACTATGGTTCCGCCATCAATAAATGAAGCACTCAAGCTACGAATAGCGGGGAAGTAAAATGGATTCAGTTGAGAAGTTAACAGCGGCGATTACCATGGTCGAAGAGGCCCGAGGTGTTCCGCTCTCAGCCAGTTGTGTAGTCCATCGTGCTGAAATGCTCGAAGTTCTAGATGATGCCCGCGAATCTTTGCCTACAGACTTTGCATCGGCACAGAAGATAATTGAGACTAGAGATGCAATCATTGAGGAAGCTCGATTGAGCGCTGAACAAATGATTGCGATTGCTCGCGAGGATGTTGCTCAGATGGTTGAGCAAACATCTATTGTGCAGATTGCCCGAGATGAGGCACGAAAGATTCTAGATGATGCCCGTGAAACAGCAGAGATGGAAAAAGCAGAGGTGGAAGAGTACATTGATGGGCGTCTTGCAACTCTGGAAGTAATTCTCAATAAGACTATGGATGCTGTCTCTCGCGGTCGCGATCGATTGGCTGGGGCAAATGATAAGGATGTTTTGTCTCAACTTGCAGATGAAAACTAGCCAGACGATATTTAATTCGAGAAGATTCACATGAGCAAACAGGTAGATACTTTTGCGCTCAATACTTACGAGCTTCCCCGTCGTGCGGGGGAGATGAAGGAGTATGAGCTCGATATTGTTGTGAAGGAAAGTTTTGGTGTTGATTTAATCGCGGTCCCTGCAGGTGATGTAATCGAAGTTGATGCACGTCTGGAATCGGTAACAGAGGGTATTTTGCTCAGCGCAGATGTATATGCCGTTGCCAAAGGTGAGTGCATTAGGTGTTTAGATCCCGTTGAGATTGTGATTGATCGAAGGGTTCAAGAGTTGTACAACTACGAGCCCACAAATGAGCGGGGTAAGAAAAAGCGAAAGCAGGAGGAAACTCTCGAGGATTTAGAGATCGAGGATGAGTTGATGATGGATGGTGAGATCATGGATCTTGAAACTCCTATCCGAGATGCTGTAGTTCTCTCCCTGCCAATCAACCCCCTGTGTGATCAGGATTGCCTTGGGCTATGTCCTGAGTGCGGTGTTAAATGGGCCGATCTGCCTGAGGATCACGCGCACATGACCATAGATGCCCGCTGGGCTGGGTTGGGCGGGCTCAACCTCGAAGATCCCGATTTCAAGATTTAGCGCTTTTAAGGGATACTTTCCCTCTGCGGTCAGTTTGCCGCTGAAATGATTGAGAAGAGGTTAGAACAGTGCCGGTACCAAAGCGAAAAATGTCGCGTTCAAAGACGCGTTCACGACGCAGCCAGTGGAAAACTACTGCAGCGGCTCTCTCAACATGTGGTCAGTGCCAGCAGCCAAAGTTGCAGCACACAGCGTGCCCAACCTGCGGTACGTACAACCGTCGTCAGGTATTAGAGGTCTGATCTGAGCTCCATGCTCAGTGAGCAGCTGGGAGTCACACTCGATCCAGCTTTGCTTGAGTTGGCATTTACCCACCGATCATTTGCATATGAATCGGGAAGTAGTGAAACAAATGAACGGCTCGAATTTCTTGGTGATTCAGTACTTGGGTTAATTGTTACTGAAGAGCTCTACAAACGTTATCCAGATTTTGATGAAAGTCGTTTGTCACCCTTGCGTTCAGGTGTTGTCAACATGCGCGCTCTGGCAGATATTGCCCGAGGGTTACAACTTGGCCAATACATCCGCCTTGGAAAGGGTGAAGAGGTCACCAATGGTCGCGATAAAAACTCTCTATTAGCCGATGCTCTCGAAGCGTTGATTGGTGCTATTTATTTGCAGTTTGGTTTTGCTCAATGTACTGAGATTGTGCGAACACTTATTTCCCCAACGATGGATTCAGCGGTAGCACGTGGTGCAGGACTTGATGGAAAGACCGCGCTACAAGAATTAGCCGCCTCCTTAGGTATGGGTGCGCCCGAATACATTGTCAGCGAAGAGGGTCCGGATCACGATAAGAATTTCACAGCGGTGGCGAAGTTAGCTAGCCAAGAGTTGAGCAGCGGTACAGGAAAGAGTAAGCGAGAGGCTGAACAAGTCGCCGCCCGCGCTGCATATGAGGCGTTAAAAACCGCCAATCCGCAAGGCTAAATTCGCCAAAATCACGCTTAATAGGCGATAGGTTTACCGCGTGTATTTGAAGAGTATGACGCTTAAGGGCTTTAAGTCCTTTGCCTCGGCGACCACTCTTCGACTCGAACCCGGCATCACCTGTGTGGTTGGTCCTAACGGTTCTGGAAAATCAAATGTTGTTGATGCCCTGACCTGGGTAATGGGTGAGCAAGGCGCAAAATCTCTTCGTGGCGGAAAGATGGAGGATGTCATCTTCGCTGGCACCAGTGGGCGTGCTCCCCTTGGGCGTGCAGAGGTGTCGCTGACAATTGATAACTCAGATGGGGCCTTACCTATCGATTACACCGAAGTAACTATTTCAAGAATCTTGTTTCGGAATGGTCAGAGCGAGTACCAAATAAATGGTGAAGCTTCACGTCTTTTAGATATTCAAGAGCTGCTGAGTGACTCTGGCATCGGTCGTGAGATGCATGTCATTGTTGGACAAGGTCAGCTTGATGCGATTTTGATGGCAACACCAGAAGATCGCAGAGGATTTATCGAGGAAGCAGCAGGTGTTCTCAAGCATCGCAAGCGTAAAGAGAAAGCTCTTCGTAAATTAGATTCAATGCAGGCAAATCTGGCACGAGTTCAGGATTTAACCGTTGAACTTCGTCGACAACTTCGACCATTGGGTAAGCAAGCAGAGGTTGCTAAGAAGGCGGCCACCATTCAAGCCGATCTTCGTGATGCAAAACTTAGATTGTTAGCAGATGACTTTATTTCAATGTCTAAAACCTTGGAGCACGAGGTTGCAGATGAGAACGCTTTACGTGAACGCAGAGCCTCTGTTGAAAATGATCTCGATATCGTTAGACGACGTGAAGAAGCGTTAGATGCACAGGCTGCCTATGAAGGTCCATTACTAGTTGCAGCGCAAGAGACTTTTTACAACTTAAACTCCTTACGGGAAAAATTTCGTGGAACTCAAACTCTGGCTCAGGAGCGCTCTCGCTTTCTCAATGAAGAGGCGGAGGAGGCGCGAACATCGGGTCGAGATCCTGAAACCCTCGATGCTGAGGCTCGTGCACTTCGTTTGGAAGAGACACAACTTCGCGCAGATGTTCTTTCGGCACAACAACAACTTGCTGCGGCAACGACAGCTCTTGCCCAAGCCGAGATCTCTCTCAAAAGTGATGAGGATACGATCGCTGCGGCTATGCGAGCAATCGCTGATGCTCGTGAAGGTACAGCGCGTCAAGAAGGTCACATAAAATCTTTAAATGCTCGTCTTCAAGCTATCGCTGAAGAGATTGAGCGTCTTACAAGGGCTCGTGATGATGCTCAGACACGTGTTGATCAAGCCAAGCGCGAGTACTCATCACATGAGCTAGAGATTGCAAGTGCTGATTCAGGTGAACTCGGCTTGGATTCTCAGTACGAGAACGCTAAATCTCAGTTGGAGTTCGCAAAGAGCAAGGTCGCTGATTTAGTTGATGCTGAGCGTGCCGCAGATCGCGAGAAGAATGCGGTTGAAGCCAAGTTAGAAGCGATGAAAATAACCTCACAAAATCGTGATGGTGCTTCAGCGCTACTTCGTGATTCGCGGGGAGTATCCATTCTCGGAAGTGTTGCCGGACTTATAGAGATCGATAGCGGATGGGAAGCGGCCGCAGCTGCTGCCTTAGGAAATCTAGCTGACGCAATTGTTGTCAGAGATCTTTCCTCTGCTGTTACGGCCCTCACAACACTTCGCAATGAAAATCTGGGACAAGCAGATGTTTTGGTGTATGAACCGGGCAATAGTGGTAACTCATTAATTCCTTCGGGCCTTACCCCGTTCTCGGCCCATATTCGCTCCTCTGAAATAGGGGATTTGATTACAACCCTTCTTGTTTCAACTGTTGTAGCTGAAAATGCCAACGCTGCAGAGGCAATTTTACGATCACATCCAGGGGTCACCGTTGTAACCCGCGACGGAGATGTTGTTTCACGTAACAGTGCTCGTGGTGGCTCAAAATCATCCGCCTCGCTGATCGAGATCAATGCATTAATTGATTCACTGGAGACAAAACTCCAAGAGCTTTCTCACAACTGTGACCGTTTCAAGTTTGATATTTCAACCGCAACTGCTGAATTCGAATCCCGTCAAAGTGATTATGACGCAGCCCTTTCAAAGCTCAACGAGTCTGATGCACGTATCGCAGCACTTACTGAACAACTTGCAGTTTCTGGTCAAAATATGAAATCTGCAATGGCAGAGGTTGAGCGACTGAACACATCAATTCGCGAGGCGACAGCTGCTAAATCTCGCGATGAGGGTGAAATTACAATTGCGCAATCACAGCTGCAACAACGTGGAGTTGTTGCAGAGCCAGATCACTCCCATACCGAAGTTCTTCGCAACCAGGTCTCGATTGCACGCACATCTGAGGTAGAGGCCCGACTAGCTGTGCGCACTATTGAAGAGCGGGTTGATTCAGTTGCAGCTCGCGCACTTGCCTTGGAGCAATCAGCCCAATCCGAACGAGAGGCATCACAGCGTGCGATAACACGTCGCAGCGCCCGCGCTCGTGCAGCTGTTATTTCGCAGGCGGTTGCAGAGGCGGCGTATGAAGTATTGATTCACATTGAACGCTCTATCGCTAAAGCTGCAACGGAGCGGGGACGTCTTGAAGAGTCTCGGGCATCACGTGAGGGCGAGACATTAACTGTCCGTACACGTGGACGCGCACTTACTTCAGAGCTAGAACAATTAACTTCAAGTGTGCACAAAGATGAGATCGCACGGGCTGAACAACGGTTACGTATCGAAACTTTAGAGGCCAAAACCGTTGAAGAGTTTGGTATCGACACCACAACTTTGGTCAATGAGTACGGCCCAGATAAAGATGTTCCGACCTTCCATGAAACAGAAGATGGGGAGATCATTTCTACCGAAATGGTTCCGTATCGTCGTGATCAACAAGAAAAACGATTGGCCTCTGCCGAACGCTCCCTAAACTTGCTAGGAAAGATTAATCCTCTAGCACTAGAGGAGTTCACATCGCTGGAAGAACGGTTGAAGTTTCTCGCTGAGCAATTAGAGGATTTAAAGAACACCAAGAAGGATCTTCTTGACATCATTAAAGAGGTTGATGATCGTGTCCAATCAATCTTTATGGAAGCCTATGAAGAGACCGCTAAACACTTTGAAGATATCTTTGCTCGACTATTTCCTGGTGGAGATGGTCGCTTAATCCTCACCGATCCCGACAATCCTTTGACCACAGGTGTTGATGTTGAAGCTCGCCCGCCTGGAAAGCGTGTGAAGAGATTGTCATTGCTATCAGGTGGAGAAAAGTCATTAACCGCTGTGGCGATGTTGGTCGCGATTTTTAAAGCCCGTCCAAGCCCGTTCTATGTACTCGATGAGGTTGAAGCGGCACTGGATGATATTAACCTTGGGCGATTGTTAGGTGTACTCGAAGAATTGCGTGAGAGCTCACAGTTGATCATCATCACCCACCAAAAGCGCACTATGGAGATTGCAGATGCTTTGTATGGTGTGACGATGCGTGGTGATGGAGTTACCGAGGTTATCTCACAGCGCTTGCGCGAATCTGACGCAAGTTAAGGTGTAGCACGATGGGTCTTTTTAGTAAGTTCATCGCCAAGATAAAGGGCACAAATGACTTTTCCCCTGCTGACTGGGCAGAACTTGAGCAAGAGCTTTTATCCTCTGATGTTGGTCCTAAATTAGCTAAAGAGTTTTTGGAAGCGGCTAAGAAGGTTAAGAGCGATAACGCCGAGGAAGCCTTAATCGAGATTATGACTCAAAACTTATCCAAGAGTTCACATAAGCCAATTACGGTCAATGGAACAACGACAATTATGGTTGTTGGAGTCAATGGAACAGGTAAGACAACATCGGTTGCAAAGTTAGCTTCTTATTACAAGCGCAATGGAAAGAGTGTTGTCCTAGCAGCAGGAGATACTTTTAGAGCTGCAGCTGTTGATCAATTAAAGACATGGGGAGAGCGAATTGGTGTCTTGGTTATCTCTGGAAAGGAAAATGGAGATCCAGCGTCAGTTGCATTTGATGGAGCGCAAAACGCCCAGAAATCACAGAGCGATGTTTTCATCATTGATACCGCAGGGCGTTTACATAACAAGAGCGATCTAATGGCCGAGCTATCTAAAGTAAAGCGTGTAGTAGAAAAGGTCTCACCGATTAATGAAGTTTTGTTGGTAATTGATGCAACCACTGGTCAAAATGGTTTGCAGCAGGCAAGGATCTTTACTGAAAGTGTTGAAGTGACAGGAATTGTTTTGAGTAAACTAGATGGAAGCGCCAAGGGTGGCGTAGCGCTAGCGATTGAGGCCGAGCTAGGTATCCCGGTCAAATGGATCGGTACAGGGGAGTCTGAAGGTGATTTCGCCCTCTTTGACGCTCAGAGCTATATCAAGGGGTTGCTGGCGTAACCCAGATGTAACACAGCCCCTACTTTTGTCACCAACCTGAAACCAAGGGAGGCCCTGTTTGTAACTGGGCTCAGAGAAGGTTTCCCCATCTCAAAGGCGAGAAATTTCTCGATATAACTTAGGTGGTCATTCATGGAGGAAGTTGTAGTCAATTCAGGCGATACCGCTTGGATGTTAATTAGTACAGGGTTAGTTGTACTTATGATTCCGGGCCTTGCACTGTTTTACGGTGGAATGGTTCGCGTCAAGAGCGTACTAAATATGATGATGATGTCATTTGGTGCGTTAGCTGTTGTCTTTGTTGTATGGATTGCCTTTGGCTTTTCTATGGTCTTCGGCGACTCAGTTGGTGGCAGAGGTTTGATCGGAGATATTGGTCAGTTCACATTTTTGAATGGCTTAGATAACTCCGCTGCACTTATTGGGACTATTCCTGCTGCGGTGTTCATCGCATTTCAGGGAATCTTCGCTGCGATAACCGTAGCCCTTATCTCAGGTTCGATCGCAGATCGCGCCAAGTTTGGTGCATGGATGGTCTTTGCCGGCATCTGGGCAACAGTTGTTTACTTCCCAGTTGCACACTGGGTTTTTGCATTTGATAACTTTGTTGCAGAAACTGGTGGCTGGATTGCAAATGATCTTGGTGCGCTGGACTTTGCGGGTGGTACTGCGGTTCACATCAACGCAGGTGCAGCTGGATTAGCCCTTGCAATAATTCTTGGTAAGCGTGTTGGCTTTGGAAAAATTCCAATGCGTCCACATAGCTTGCCCCTGGTAATGCTAGGTGCAGCTCTGTTGTGGTTTGGTTGGTTTGGATTCAATGCAGGATCTGCAGTTGGATCAAATGGCACTGCTGGATTAGCACTTCTCAACACAATCGGTGCAACCACTGCAGCGGTTCTATCATGGCTGCTAGTTGAAAAAATTCGTGATGGACATGCCACCAGCCTTGGTGCAGCATCTGGTGTTGTTGCAGGTCTTGTTGCGATTACACCGGCATGTGCCGCTGTCAATGCGAGCGGAGCCTTAATAATTGGTGTAATTGCTGGTGCACTATGTGCGCTATCAGTTGGACTCAAGTTTAAGCTGGGGTATGACGATTCACTTGATGTTGTAGCGGTTCACCTTGTGGGTGGAATCGTCGGAACGGTCATGATTGGTTTTGTTGGCGTAGATGTAGGCCTATTTAATGGCGGCGGAACAGAGCAACTCGTGAAGCAGGTAGTCGGAGCTGGAGCTGTACTTGCATACTCATTCATTGCAACCCTAATCATCGGAAAACTCATCGATCTGACGATTGGCTTCAGAATCACGCACGATCAAGAGATTGCAGGAATTGATCTTGCAGTTCATGCTGAGCGTGCATACGAACTATCAGACAACAGCCAAGGCAGTGTCTTTGGTATTTCGAAGGGGGCATAACAATGAAACTCATTACAGCAATCTTGAAGCCATTTAAGTTGGAGGATGTGAAGAACGCCCTTCAAGGCGCAGGTATTACAGGTATGACGGTTTCCGAGGCCAGCGGTTTTGGTCGTCAAGGTGGACACACCGAGGTATATCGCGGTGCTGAGTACACAGTTGACCTCATTCCTAAGGTACGTCTTGAAGTACTAGTAGATGACAAGGATGCAGACTCTGTAGTAGATGTCATCGTAAAGGCTGCTTCAACTGGATCAATTGGTGATGGAAAGGTTTGGACTACACCGGTTGATCAAGTTATTCGTGTTCGTACAGGAGAACGCGGCGTAGACGCAATCTAGACTAGGGGACATGAGTACCCGGGAGAGAAGAGAACGATCGAATGAGAGCGATCGTTTTCTCTCTCAACTCTTCCACGATGCAGCACATCTTCATGGTGGAGCTAACTGGGGTAAAGAGTTAGCACTCACCGCGGTCGGAGGATACGGCCGCGGTGAGTTATCTCCAGGATCAGATCTTGACATTTTATTTATTCATTCAGGCAAAGTTCCTGCAGAGCTTCTCAAGGCATTTGTTAATGGTCTCCTTTACCCATTGTGGGATAAGAAGAGTGTGGATCACTCAGTGCGAACTCGTGGTGAAACTCGCGAAGCGGCATCATCGGATCTAAGAGTTGCTACTGGTTTATTGGATATTCGATGGATTGCAGGCAACGTAGATTTAGTAGCTTGCGTCCAACTTGATGCATTGGATTCGTGGCGCAAAAATTCAAAGCAAAACCTTGCAGACTTGCAAAAAAACCTGATTGAGCGTCACGCACGTGCAGGCGAGTTAGCATATTTGTTAGAGCCTGATCTTAAGGAAGCACGTGGTGGGTTGCGCGATATCCAAGCCCTTCGGGCGATCTCCTTATCGGCTGTGGTGCCTGTCCCACTTGAAAAGATTAGTTGGGCCGAGGGTACCCTTAATAATGTTCGAGAGTCTTTGCACATTGCAAGTGGTCGTGGAAAGGATCGTTTACTCTTTCAAGAACAGGACAAGGTCGCTGCCCTTTTGGAGTACCCCGATGCCGATGCGATGATGAGCGATGTGGCAAGAGCTGCCCGCTCAGTTGATTACTTACTTGATTACACATGGCACTGGCTAGAACATAAAGGCAAAGATGGATTGGGCAGGATTCTTAAACGACCTCGCATTATTACAGTTGCAAAAAATGTTAGCGCTTCAAATCGTGAGATTGTTATAGATCCACTGACATCCTTAAATGATGACCCAGTTGTGGGCTTGCGTGCTGCGGCAACAGCTGCACAACTTGGCCTACCACTGTCCCTTGATACCTGCATTGAGTTATCTGAAAATCTCAAAAAAGGTGATGGAATATTGCCATCTCCCTGGCCACGTGAGGCGCGAGAGTTGTTGATCTCGTTAATTGGCGCAGGTGAAGCCATGGTGAGGATTTTTGAGTCATTAGATCAGGAAGAGATCATCTTTGAATGGATACCAGAGTGGATGAGTGTTCGTTCCTTGCCTCAACGAAACGCCCTACATCGCCACACAGTAGATCGCCACATGGTTGAAACAGCTGTCCATGCCGCCAAATTAACTCGAAAGGTTCAGCGACCGGATTTACTTCTATTTGCGGCACTCTTTCATGACATCGGAAAGGGTGGGCAGGAAGATCACTGCGTGCGTGGCGTTCGATTAATCGAACCGATAGCTAAACGAGTGGGCTTTGATGAAAAAGAGATCGAGATACTAAAAGATTTAGTACTTCATCACTTGCTGCTCTCATCAACTGCAACGCGTCGTGATTTAGATGATCCGGCAACCATCCAATCGATTGTGTCGGTGATTCCTGATGTGAATACTTTGGAATTATTGCATGCGCTAAGCATCGCCGATGGTGAAGCAACAGGAAGTGCTGGATGGAGTGAATGGAAAGCAACATTAGTTAATGATCTGGTGCAAAGAGTCAAAAGAGCCATGGCCGGTGCTGAGGTTGCGCAACAGCCAGAGGTAAGTGATGAGCAAAGAGTGCAGGCTGAAAAGGGCCAGTTGCGAGTCACCTTGCAGGAGCACTCCAGTGGATATGCAGTGGAGGTTATCTCACCCGATAAACCTGGCCTCTTATCCATCGTTGCAGGAGTGTTTAACATCTCGCGCTTAGATGTTAAATCAGCACGTACAAAGACCCTTGGAGAATCAGCGGTTATGTATTGGATCGTGACTCCAGAGCCTCATGCACCAGAGGTAAGTGCAACAAAACTGCATGATTTAATAGCAGCAGCGCTAACTGATTCTAAAGATGTTGAAGAAAAACTCATTGCAAGAGCCGCCGCCTATGCATCTATTCCTTCGATTCCAGTGCCAGATCCTGAAGTAGAGATCTTTACCGATGCTGCAACCGATGCAACTGTGATTGAAGTTCGAAGCCATGACCGACCAGGATTATTGTTTAGAATCGGTGCTGCAATTACTCAATCCAAAATCGATATTCGATCTGCGATTGTCACAACCCTGGGAGCTGAGGCGATTGACACCTTGTATGTCACAGAGTTAACCGGTGGGCCACTTTCATCCGAGCGTGCCAACGAGGTCGCTTCGCACCTTAAGCAGGCGTTGAAGTAGTCTTCCCTCCTTATGTTTGAATCACTGACCTCGCGCTTTAGTGGAGCCTTTTCTTTGCTGCGCTCAAAGGGCAAGATTTCCTCCTCAGACATAGAGACAACCTGTCAGGAGATTCGACAAGCACTTCTTGAATCAGATGTAGCCCTTTCAGTTGTCGAAGATTTCATCGCGGATATTCGCCAAAAGTCTTTGGACGCTTTGCCCACCTTGCAATCTGGAACCAATCAAGCCAATGCGATCTTTGAAATTGTTAATGCATCATTGATTGAGATCTTAGGTGGACAGGCTCGTAGAGTTCGCTTTGCAAAAAATCCTCCAACGGTGATCATGCTGGCAGGTTTGCAAGGAGCGGGTAAGACAACTTTGGCCGGAAAGCTTGCAAAGTTTTATGCAGAACAAGGAAACACCCCATTACTAGTTGCCTCGGATTTACAACGACCCAACGCTGTGACACAGCTGCAAGTTGTTGGTGAATCAGTCAATGTTCCTGTCTTTGCACCCGAACATGGCAATGGCCGAGGAAACCCTGTCAAAGTTGCTAAAGACGGTATCGAGTTTGCAAAATCCAAGATGTACAACATGGTTATTGTCGATACCGCAGGTCGTTTAGGTGTCGACGAAGATTTAATGAAACAAGCATCAGATATTCGAGATGCCATAAACCCAGATGAGATCTTATTTGTGGTCGATGCGATGATCGGACAGGATGCGGTCAGAACCTCACAAGCCTTCTTAGATGGTGTTGGCTTTGATGGCGTTGTACTGACAAAGCTAGATGGTGATGCCCGCGGCGGTGCTGCATTATCAATTGCTTCAATGACTAAGCGCCCGATTATGTTTGCATCGACCGGTGAAAAGTTACATGAGTTTGATGTTTTCTATCCAGAGCGAATGGCATCTCGAATCTTGGGTCTGGGCGATGTTGCAACATTGGCCGAACAAGCAAAGAAGGCCTTTGATACCGATACATCGGCAAAGCTTGAAGCTAAGTTTGCAAGTGGTGAAGATTTCACATTAGAGGATTTCCTGGATCAATTGCAGGCGATGTCTAAGATGGGCAACATGTCTAAGTTGTTAGGAATGCTTCCTGGTGCAGGACAGATGAAAAAACAGATTGAAAACTTTGATGAGGGCGAGATTGTTCGCACCACAGCAATTGTTCAATCGATGACACCAACAGAGCGCCGAGATCCCAAGGTGCTCAACGGCTCTCGCAGAGCGCGTATTGCCTTGGGTTCAGGTCGCAAAGTTTCAGATGTAAATAACTTGGTGGATCGATTCACCGCGGCACAAAAGATGATGAAGCAGGTGCGCAATGGTGGAATGCCAGCTGGAATGCCACCAGGTATGGCGATGCCAGCCATGCCCAAGGTCAACGCACCGGTCAATAAGAAGAAAAAGTCCAAATCAGGCAACCCCGCCAAGCGAGCCCAGGAAGAGGGGTAGTCAACCCTCGATTTCGCATCTGGGGGCTTAAATGGCAGAATTGGCAACCTGTTGAAGGGGCCCTCTACCCCCAGCAACATCCACAATTCGATAGTCATATGAATTGATCGCGCACCCCGCTGCGGTTGATACACATGGCACACATTTACAGGAGTACAACTTTCTTGGCTACAAAAATTCGTTTAATGCGCATGGGCAAAATCCGCACACCATTTTTCCGCGTTGTAG
>Ga0129324_10000199_pt1 | contig 42897 bp, 35 predicted proteins | sample CPBDNA_7_FD_96879 | JGI IMG/M metagenome (GOLD analysis project Ga0129324, IMG submission 96879) | Freshwater to marine salinity gradient microbial communities from Chesapeake Bay, USA - CPBay_Spr_15_0.2_DNA | ecosystem: Environmental > Aquatic > Marine > Coastal | place: USA: Chesapeake Bay...
CCAGGAAGTGAATAACATTTGCTGTGCTCCGCCCCTAAACCAATTTCCTTGCTCATATAAGTTTCCAATTTTTCCAACGCCAGCGCCAAATCCTTGTGGAACGAGTGCAGTATGCGCCGGATGATCAAGGGATGCTACAGCCATTTGCCATTCCGCTGTTGAAGAACAACCAATGGTACCAATTTTCTGATTGGACCATTCCTGTGAGGAAATCCAGGTAAATGCATCGTAGCCATCTGTTGTTGGCGTACCTAGAATATCCCAAACACCTTCGGAAAAAAATCGTCCTCTTTCGTTTTGAACAATATAGACATAACCTCTTTTTACAGCATCATAAGCAGTTTCGTATTGTCTAATAGCCTCCTTACCATCAATCCATTGATTGAAATTGTAAGGTGTTTTAGATAAAATAACAGGATATTTTCCCGGGCCTTTAGGTCTGTAAATATCCGTTGCAAGTCTGATACCGTCACGCATTGGCATCATCACTTTTTGATCAACTACGGCAATTTCTCTCAATTTATCAAGAGTAACTACCTCATTTTGACCAAATAAAATGAATGGGAATAAAAATAGAAATAAGAAATGTTTTTTCATGTAAGTAGTTTTAAAATGATTTTTCAGCTTTACCAATATAGTTGAATGGCGTTATTTTTAGTAACTCCATTTTCACCTCTTCACTCACCTGAAGAGTGTGTATAAATTGATGAATTTCGTTTTCTGTTACGTTATTAACCCCTCTCGTTAAATCCTTTAATGCTTCATAAGGTTTGGGGAAACCTTCCCTACGCAATATGGTTTGAATAGCTTCTGCCACAACCATCCAGTTTTTACTCAAATCTGATGATATTTTATCTTCTTGAACACGTAATTTTGATAAGCCTTTTTTTAATGATTTTATCGCAATTAAGGTGTGAGCAAATGGGACACCTGTATTTCTAAGCACGGTACTGTCTGTTAAATCTCGTTGTAACCTTGAAATAGGCAATTTTTCAGCTAAATGATGAAATAAAGCATTGGCAACACCTAAGTTACCTTCCGCATTTTCAAAATCTATAGGATTTACCTTATGAGGCATAGCTGAGGAGCCAATTTCACCTTGAATGGTAGCTTGTTTAAAATAATCCATAGAAATATAAGTCCATATATCTCTTGAAAAATCGATGAGTATAGTATTTATGCGTTGTAAATTATGAAAAAGAGCGGCTAAATTATCATAATGTTCAATCTGAGTGGTTGGTTTTGACCTGTCTAGTCCAAGCGAAGCTAAAAAATCATTAGCAAAATGATGCCAGTCTTTGTTTGGAAAAGCTACATAATGTGCATTAAAATTACCTGTAGCGCCACCAAATTTACCGTTTATTGGTACGGTGGATAAATGTGCAATTTGTACGCTTAATCTGGACACAAAAACACCTATTTCTTTACCCAAAGTGGTTGGTGAAGCCGGTTGTCCATGGGTTCTGGCCAGTAATGGTATATTACTCCAAGCTTCTTCCATAGATTTTAATTCATTGACTAAGGAATTAATTTGAGGATAAAAGACAGCAGTTAAAAAATCTTTTATAGATAATGGAATCGCGGTATTATTGATATCCTGAGAGGTTAAACCAAAATGAATCCATTCAGAAATATCTGATAAATCCATTGTATCAAATTTTTCTTTTAGATAGTATTCTATAGCTTTAATATCATGATTTGTAATAGACTCGATTTCTTTAATTTTTAAGGCTTCCTTGACATCAAATGCAGTAAAAATATCCAATATAGCCTCTTTATTTTCTTCCAGTTTTTGCGATCCCCTGATTGAAATCTGTCCGGAAAGTTTCATCAAATATTGGATTTCAACAAAAATTCTATATTTAATGAGTGCGAATTCACTAAAATAAGATGAAAGTTCTTTTGTTTTGTCGGCGTAACGACCATCAATAGGTGAAATTGCAGTAATCATAAGGTTATTTATAGGTTCAAATACTTTTTAGCAGTGTATCAAAATCAACATGTTCTGAAATTAATTCAATGGCTCTTTTAGATTTCCAGGGGGTACGATTATTAATCTTAACTTCAATTCTGCTGACTTTAACTACCGATCCATAAGTATCCAGCAAGGTGGTAATGACAGGAATTTTATGAGTTTTAAGATAGGGTAGATTAAGTTCTTCGGGGTCAATCCACTTATGTTGCCTGCCGTCACTGGTTATTATTACCCCTGATAAGGGAGATTTCTTTAATCCTTTTGCGGCGGTAATTGTTTTAATTTTTTTGAGAGCCTCGCCAATTCTTTTTATACTAGTTACTAAAAGAAGATTTTCAGTAGCAGCAAATTCCTCAGCGTCAATCAATGAACCCGCTATGAAATCTTCAATTCGGTTATTCATGTATTCCTCATTTAGAACTACTCTTCCCTCCACGGCCTGTCTGATGGCCTCCATTATGGGTAGAGAAAGGGACTGTTCGTAAGGTAATACGCCTAATAATTTTAGATTTAACTGTTTAAGCTTGATATTAAGGTAGTGTTCTATTTCTTCTTTTTTTTCTGGTTTTACCTTGTTTACAATGACCCCTAGAATAGGTACATTTTCCTCTCTAAAAAGAGATAAATTCATATTTAGCATATCAAGGGTGCTACCAATACCACCCTCGACTACCATTATTACGCCTGCATTTAACAATTTTGCTACGCGTGCATTCGACAAATCAACTATACTACCAACGCCAGGATGCCCGGTACCTTCATAAACCACAATATCATATTGATTACTCAATTCATTGTGCGCATTCATCAATTTTTCTTCAAAATTGAATTTTTCAGGAGTGTCGAGAAATTCTTTTGTTACACCTCTTCCTAAAATTACAGGACTATGAATTTCAGGTTTCATTTTAAATCCTATTACCTCAGAAAACAAAACAGCATCCTTATCGGCAATGGTTCCATTTAACGTGATATATTTTTGTCCAACAGGTTTACTATAGCCTGTGTTATAGCCCTTGGCCAGTAAATTTGCAACAATACCTAAAGTACAGGTTGTTTTACCAACGTGCTGACTTGATGCCGCAACGTATATGTACTTACAAGAAAGACCGTCTAATTGGATCATTTTTCAGAAGATTTGAAAAGGTTAAAATTGATTCCGTTTAAATTTAAGCCTAAATTTCATAGATTAATTTGACATTATTATTTTTTTTACGATACTTTTGAGGTTTAATTGAAAATCATTTCTTGAAGATAAAATTTTATTATGCCCAAACACCTTCTTATTGTTGAGTCACCAGCAAAAGCTAAAACCATTGAAAAATTTCTGGGAGGCGATTTTACTGTTAAATCAAGTTATGGACATATCCGAGATTTAGAGAAAGGAAATAGTGCTGTGGACATTTCCATGGACTTTAAGCCTCATTACATTATTTCGCCTGAAAAACTCAGATTAGTTAAAGAATTAAAAGAAGCGGTTAAAAAAGTAGATGAGGTTTGGTTAGCCACGGACGAAGACCGGGAAGGAGAGGCCATTTCCTGGCATTTATGTGAGGTTCTAAATCTGGATGTTTATAAAACCAAAAGAATTGTTTTTAGAGAAATAACAAAACCAGCTATAACAAAAGCTATTCAATCACCACGTAATTTAGATCTAAATCTTGTAAATGCTCAACAAGCCAGAAGAATTCTCGATAGATTAGTTGGATTTGAATTGTCTGAGATTTTATGGCGAAAAGTAAAAGGAAAATTATCAGCAGGAAGAGTACAATCGGTAGCCGTAAAATTAATTGTTGAGAAGGAACGGGAGATAAATCAGTTTAACGCTGAATTGTTTTTTAAAGTAGATGCCTTTTTTTCTGTTTTTAACGAACAAGGGAAATCAGTGATTTTAAAAGCTGAACTTACAAATAAATTACAAGGCCTGACACAGGCAAATGATTTTTTGCAATCTTGTATTGGTGCTCAATATGATATTCAATCCATTGAAGTTAAGCCATTGACAAGGAAACCAGCTCCTCCTTTTACTACGTCAACACTTCAACAAGAGGCGAGTAGAAAATTAGGATTTTCTGTTCAACGTACCATGATTGTAGCACAAAAACTATACGAGGCGGGTCATATTTCTTATATGAGAACCGATTCAACCAGTTTAAGTGAACAAGCAATGCTGGCTATTGAAAATGAAATTATCCAAACCTTTGGAGCAAAATACTCAACGCCTCGGCGTTATAAAAGTAAATCGGCTAACGCTCAGGAGGCACACGAAGCCATCAGGCCAACTTATTTTGAAAAATCTCAAATTACGGGTGACAGAGATGAAGTAAGATTGTACGAGTTGATTTGGAAAAGAGCTATGGCCTCTCAAATGGAGGAGGCTCAACTTGAAAAAACCCAGGTTAAAATTGGAATATCAACTTTGCCCAAGGCGGTGCTCTTAGCTGAAGGAGAAGTACTTAAATTTGATGGATTTTTAAAACTTTATCTTGAATCTAATGATGATGAAGAAGAAGATGAAGTAAAAGGTATGCTTCCTCCTCTTAAAGTTAAACAGTTGTTGCCCCTAAGTGAAATGAAAGCAACAGAAAGACAAACGAGGGGTCCTTCAAGATATTCAGAAGCTGGTTTAGTTAAAAAATTAGAGGAACTTGGTATTGGAAGACCTTCTACCTATGCTCCTACCATTAGTAAAATAATGGAAGAAGGTAGGGGATATGTTGTAAAAGAATCAAAAGAAGGAGTTGAACAGATTTTTCAGGTCTTGAAGCTTGAAAATGATAAAATATCCCAACATTCAATTAAGGAAAATACAGGTTCTTTCAAAAATAGATTGGTACCTACGGATATGGGTATTACCGTATCAGATTTTCTCGATGAGAATTTTGTAGAAATTATGAATTACTCATTTACGGCAGAAATAGAGGAAAGATTTGATGCCGTCGCTTTTGGTAAAATTGCTTGGACTAAAATGTTAAAGGATTTTTATTTCCCTTTTCATGAACTTGTTGTTCAAACCATGGAAAGTGCTTCAAGACCAACGCGAGAGAGAATTTTAGGTAAAGATCCTGTCACTGGCTTAACTATCCTTACCAGGATGACACGTGTGGGCCCAGTGGTTCAAATGGGTACGCCTGATGAATTAGGACCAGAAGAAAAACCCAAATATGGAAATTTAGTAGCTGGGCAGTCTATTGAAACCCTTACTTTTGAAGAAGCTTTGCTACTTTTTTCATTACCCCGTGATCTGGGTTCATATCTCGATGAAAAAGTGTCCATCGGTAAAGGTAAGTTTGGTCCTTATGTGAAATTTGGAGAGAAATATATCTCCATTCCCAGAACGGTAGATCCATTTACGCTAAGTATGGAAGAGGCTCAAAGACTTATTGATCAGAAAGAAAAAGAAGATGCTCCCGTACATCAATATCAAAATGAACCAGTAACTAAAGGAAAAGGTCGTTTCGGGCCATTCTTAAGATGGAAGGACTATTTTATTAATATTCCTAAAAAATATAATCCAGATACCATTTCAGTAAGAGATATGGATGAACTTATTTCAGCTAAAATTAATAAGGAAAATAATAGATTTATCCTGCAGTGGGAAACGGAACACATTAGTGTAGAAAGAGGCCGTTGGGGGCCATTTATTCGGTTTAAAAAAGATATGATTTCTTTTCCAAAAGTAGACGGTATTAAAATAGATGATGAACTCGCTGCACAGTTTGATTTGGAGGCGATTAAAAAAATCATAGAGAAACAAATTCCTGACGCTTTTAAACCTAAAACTGTCGCTAAAAAAACAAAAGCTAAATAATTATATATATGTCAAAAACAAATGATAACCTGGAAAACCAGGAAGTAATGGAAAACTCAATGAATATTGAGTTGTCAGAAGATATAGCAGAGGGTATTTATTCAAATCTCGCTGTTATTTCTCATAGTAATGCCGAATTTGTAGTAGATTTTATACTTCTTGTTCCTAACGTTCCTAAGGCTAAGGTCAAATCAAGAATTATTTTGACGCCACAACACGCCAAAAGATTGTTAGGCGCAATGGCGGATAATATTAAAAGATATGAGCTTCAATTTGGTGAAATTGTTGACCCTAACGCTAATAATTATATCCCGCCAATGCACTTTACAACGAGGGGGGAAGCTTAATTGGAAAAGGCCAATAATTCTATTTCAAAGATTAAAACGCTTCTACCTGGAATACCGCCTGATCCAAACTGTCCATATCCAAGATTAGATGGTATGATGAAAGTTCCTTTCCCACCTTTTTTGAGTAAAGGAATAGCTATTCTCCATCCAGGAATGAGACTTGTGAGTTGAAATGTAGCCGATTTACCTGTTCCCGTTTGATCAAATACAGTGCCGTCCATAAGCGTTCCTTTATACCTTACCTCTACTGTAGCCGTTGGAGAAGGGTTATTTCCTACACCAGTGTTGATAATGTTGTAGTGAATGCCACTGGGGTCTTTGGTCATGGTCAATTTATTAGTGGTCAGGTAGTTTACAATTACTTCCTGATCTACCATATCCTGGTCAACCACCTCTTTTGTACATGAGAAAAAAAGAAAGGCCAACAGAAATAAAAATCCTACTTGTTTCATATATATATTTTTTACAAAAGTAAATAATTTCCATGACTAACAAAGAAATTGCCCAGACATTCCAGCTTTTGTCAAATCTTATGGAATTACACGATGGAGATCCATTTCGAATCAAATCTTATCAATTTGTTTATCAAACAATAAGAAATTTAGATGTTTCTCTCGTCGATTTACCCCAGTCAGAAATAGCTAAAATTAAGGGCATAGGTAAATCTATTGCCTTACAATTGGTCGAGCTGTTAAGCACAGGCAGTTTAACCTCACTTAATAATCTTTTAGAAATAACACCTCCGGGCATTCTGAAATTATTGAAAATAAAAGGTTTTGGGCCAAAAAAAATCAAACAACTTTGGTCTGAACTTGGCACTGAAACGCCCGGCGAACTTCTTTATGCTATTCAGGAAAATAGATTGCTTGCCTTAAAGGGATTTGGTCAAAAATCTCAGGATGAACTACAAAAGTCTATTCTGTTTTTGTTACATCATGAAAATCAATTTTTATACCCGGAACTTTTGCAGGAAGCCAACGAATTTTTAGGCTCTTTTCAAGCGCTTCACTCTACTACTATTATTGAATTAACGGGTGATTTGAAAAGGAAGTTACCCTACTCAAAGGCTATTGAGTTTCTTCTAAGCGGCTCACCTTATACGAAGCTTTTTGATGAGTTAGCAGATGTGAGTGAGGTAGAATTAAAAGAAGACTATATTACCGCTACCTGGAAGGGTTTTTATAAATTGGTTTTTTATTTTTCAAACGGAGATAAATTTGGAAATAAATGGTTGATCCATACAGGTAGTGATACTTTTATTAATAGTTTATCTGTTGATCTGTTAGCTTCAGATACGCCTGATTTTAATACAGAGGAGGAGGTATTTTCCTTTTTAAAAATGCAGTTTATTCCTCCGGAAGTGAGAGAATATCCAATGCATGATATCCTGGACCAAAATATATTAGATGATTTGGTAACCATAGATGATATTAAGGGGGTAGTTCATTCTCATTCCCTATATAGTGATGGTTCTAATACAATAGCTCAAATGGCAGCAGTATCTCAACAAAGTGGGTACTCCTATTTAGTTATGACGGATCATTCACAGGCAGCATTTTATGCCAATGGATTAAAATGGGATAGAATTATTCAACAGCAACATGAAATTGATAAACTAAATAAGGAAAATGAAGGTTTCACCATTCTTAAAGGCATTGAATGTGATATTTTATCCAATGGAGATTTAGATTATAACCAGGAAATTCTCTCAACTTTTGACGTTATTATCGCTTCGGTCCATAGTATTTTAAAAATGGATGAAGAAAGGGCAATGGCTAGAATAATTAAAGCTATTGAAAATCCTTTTACACATATATTGGGTCATCCAACCGGCCGATTATTACTTTCGAGGCCGGGTTACCCCTTAGATATGAAAAAAGTGATAGATGCTTGTAGTGCCAACAAAGTAGCCATAGAACTTAATGCAAATCCACGAAGATTAGATCTTGACTGGCAATGGATTCCTTACGCAATGGAGAAAAATGTATTTATTTCTATTAATCCGGATGCTCACGCTATAAAAGGAATTCACGACATTAAGTATGGCGTGAATATGGCCAGGAAAGGAAAATTGCGAAGGGAACTTTGTTTAAATGCCTGCGATGTAACTACTTTTTTAGATAGGATAAAAAAGTAAAATTAACCGTCTATTAACAAAATAAATAGCTCGCCATACTAAGAATTAAATAATTGTACCTATTTTTGCGGCTGATTTTAGTTTTATTAAATTTTAAAAAAAATGAATATGAACAGAAATAGTTTTTTCCTGATGTTATTTGTTTCAGCGAGTATTTTAGTAAGCTGTGATTCAAAAAGTGATGTTAGAGATGCTGCTAAGGATAGTCTAAATCCAGAGGCTGCTGCGATGACAGCTACCGCTACAGATCCAACAGCAATGCCTTCAGAAACACCAAGCGGTCCTACCACCACAGTAAATTTTTCAGAAGAAAGATTTAATTTCGGAACGGTAGCTGCAGGTGAAAAGGTTCAACATAATTTCAAAATTAAAAATACGGGTAAAGAACCATTAATTATTACTAATGCAAGTAGTAGTTGTGGTTGTACTGTTCCGGAATGGCCAAAAGAACCTATCGCTCCAGGTAAATCAGGAGAAATAAAGGTTGTTTTTGATAGCAATGGAAAGAGTGGTGCTCAAAGTAAAAGAGTTACTATCGTATCTAACACTAATCCTCCAGAATCCTTTCTTTACCTGGAAGGAGACGTTTCAGGCGCTGCTCCTCAAGGAAATTAAAAAAATATAACCTAACAAAGGGAACTTCTTACAGGGGTTCCCTTTTTTTATATTATGCTGAATCTATACTTATCACTCGTAAAGTTTAGTCATACTGTCTTTGCTTTACCCTTTGCTCTTATTGGTTTTTACCTGGCCTATTTTAAATATCAACCAACAGATTATATTACTAAGTTTATTTTAGTGATTTTAGCCATGGTTTTTGCCAGAAGTTCTGCTATGGCCTTTAATAGATTTGTGGATAGAGAAATAGATGCAAAAAATCCGCGTACAAAAGAACGGGAAATTCCGTCAGGTAAAATCTCAAAAAGAGCGGCTATCTCGTTTATTCTTCTGAGTATGCTGGCATTTGTTGTTACTACTTTTTTTATAAATAAATTATGTTTTTACCTTTCTCCCATCGCATTGTTAGTCATATTGGGGTACAGTTTCACTAAGCGTTTCACCTGGCTTTGTCATTATGTTTTAGGTTTAGGTTTGGCGCTTGCTCCTATTGGTGCTTACCTGACAATAAGTGGTGAATTTGGTATTATTACTATAATATTAGGAATTTGTGTATTTTTCTGGGTAGGAGGATTTGACATTATCTATGCTCTTCAGGATGCATCTTTTGATGCTTCCATTCAATTAAAATCAATCCCTGCACATTTTGGAATTACCAAAGCAATTATAGTTTCAAGAATATCTCATATACTATCATCTATATTTCTTTTTATTGGTATATCCTTAATGAATCAACAATATCCAGGCATAGGATGGTTGTCATGGGTAGCATTCGGGTTGTTCAGTCTTTTACTTATAAGACAGCACCTATTAGTAACCGATAAAAATTTGTCCAAAATAAACCAAGCATTTTTTACAACAAATGGTATCGCTAGTGTTATTTTAGGATCATTTATTATATTGGATTTGTTTGGGTGACATTTGTCACGACATCTCCTACCTGTATTATGTTTTTAACACTTTTAAATTTCAAGCAAGCATTCAGACCGAAAATAATTTTTTTATTTTCAATATAATTCTTTGCCATAAATGGAAGTATCTGTTCATTAACCGCCATTGTTTCAGGTTCGATACTTATTACCTGACACCTGGCACAAGGTTTAAATGAATCAAAAATATTGGTATTTATATCAATAGACGTCCACGATTTTTCTTCGTTGGGCTCACTATTATCAATTACTATATTAGGTCGAAAATGTAACATAGATACTTTTTTGTCTAAATGTTTATTTAATAACGATAAGGATGTTGATGTACAAATTAAATAAGGAAAACCATCCGCAAATAAAACCCCCTGTCCTTTTTTTGCATATTTTAAATCTACCTGTCTAAAAAAATCAGGTATCATTCTTACAAGCATACAGGGAATTCCCAATGCTTCAGAGAACCAATCATCAGCTATTTTATCTACTGATTGAACATCTATTGCGTCATCCCAAACGTTTACTCTATATATTGGACTATCCTGAAATGGAGGATTTAAATAAACAGACAATGGCAACTGATTTTTTGCTTTATTCTCTAATTGCAATAAATCTTCATTTATCATGTTGACTTTTATGTTGTACAATGATGGAAACTCCCTAAGCGTAATCATTTTCTTGTCAACGTAACTCATTAACATAAACTTTCTATCATTTTTAAATCCAGTAGAAGTTACCTCAGCAAACGGAAGGGAAACACCATTAAGTGATTTTATCGGATAAATGATTATTTTTGAGACAGTTTTCATAAACAATGCTTAATTTTTTAAAAAATAATATAATGAGCGATAAATTTAAAATAATTAATGCGCCAATATTTGTTACTAACATATTTTGCATTATTATTTTCCAGGCATTCCCAATTTTTGGCTTGGCCCAAAGTTATAAAAGTCTGGTTCAGAAAGGAAATGAATATTATGATAATAAGTCTTATGCCGAAGCTCAAAAATTTTTTGCTGAGGCATTGAAGAAAAAAAATAATGATCTTGAAGTTGTTGTAAAATTAGGAGAGTGTTTATGGCGCTGCAATAAAATGTATGAAGCGAATGGTATTTTTTCCTCAATAATAAATGGTCGCAATTTACCTCCATCTTTTTATTTATACTACGGACAATCGCTAAGAGCAGCAGGAAATTACAGAGAGGCAAAAAATATGTTTCTTAAATACAGCCAAATTAATCAAAGCATTGGTGATAATTTTGTAAATGCATGTGTTTGGGCAATGACAAATGGGAATAGATTAGATGATTATATAGTTACCAATGCTGGATTTAATTCCAAAGAAGCAGATTTTTCACCCGTTTCAATTCAAGGCGCAATTATTTTTTCATCCCTTAGAAATGCTAAAATTCAAAATTACAAAGCTGAAAATTATTCCGCGCAAAAGCTAAGTTTACCTCAACCTGTTAGTTTCATGGGAGTAAATAATTCGTTAGCTCAAATTTCTTTTTCATCAAGCCAACCGTTCATCGCTTATTCTCATTGGATAATAAAGAAAAATAGTAGATTAATACCTGAATCAGGTCTAAAAAGTAAAATCAAATGGGGAAACTACCAACTAGAGAACAATAGTTATAGTATAAATGAATTACCCTTTTCTATTAATCAAGGCTTAGCTAATTACGGATATCCTTTTTTATCAAACGATGGTAATGCGCTGTATTTTTCCAGTGATATGGAAGGTGGTTACGGTGGAATGGATTTATATGTTATTTACAGAGAAGGTTCAAACTGGACGGCACCAATTAATTTGGGACCTAAAATTAACTCTCAAGGTGATGAAATAAGTCCATTTTTAAAGGGTAAATCTTTATTTTTTTCCTCTAATTGGCATGCTGGCTTCGGAGGTTATGATATTTTTAGTGTCAATCTTAATGAAAATAATGAGTGGTCCGTAGTTAATAATATGGGTCTTCCTATTAACTCTCCGTTTGATGATTTTGACTTTATGACCTTAAACAATAGTGGCTTTTTCACCAGTAACAGAACAGGTGGTCTGGGTGCTGAGGATATTTATTCATTCAAAAAATCATCCGCTGGGATTGTATTAAAAGTTGTAAATGCATTAGACGGTTTACCCGTTTCTGAGGTTAAAATAGAGTGGGGGAATTGTATGCCTTCTAATAAACCTGCCATGCTTACGAATATTATCGGTTACTATAGCTTAACTGAAAATATTAATATTCCGTGTACTTTAACTTTTACGAAGGAAGGATTTTCATCCAAAAAAGTAACCTTAACCCAAGCCAATATTGATGCTGAGGAAATAACGATTCCTTTAATCAGATTAGGAGAAATTTATTTGGGCCAGATATTTGATAATCAGACCAAACTTCCTTTGGGTGAGGTAGAGGTACAAATTGAAAATTTATCTAATACCTCTAAAATGAATGCACAGAGTAGTTCAAATGGAGTTTTTGAATTTGCTTTAAAACCAAATACTTCTTATAATCTGACGGTAAAGAAAGATGGTTATTTAAATTACTCGAAGATTATAAAGACAACGCTTGATGGCAGAGATAGAACGATTTTAGGAGAAGCCTTTTTAACCAAGGGTAACAATAACTCCTCTCCAGACCCTAAAGAGAGTCTGAATAAAGGTTTATCTATTCAAATTTCAGCCCTTACATCAACTCCTCCAGCTAATCAATTTAGTGACCTTTGGCGTATCGCTGATATTTACGTGAAAAGAGAAGATAATCAAGTGAAGATAAGAATGGGTGTTTTTAAAACCCAAAATGAAGTTTTAATAGCTTTAGAAAGGGTTAAACAAAATGGTTACCCTCAGGCATTTATTGTGGAAGAGACAAATGGACCAGGTTTTACCAATTTAGTTCCAGTTGAATTGGTTGAGATAGACAAGCCCATTGAAATAACTAAGCCGAGCACTCCTACAGAAGTTCAGAAAACCACTATGGCTGAAACACCTACATCCAGTGCTACGGTAAGGTATAAAATTCAACTCGCTGCTTTAAGAGATACCAGATTTTTTGATGCTAAAAAGGTAGCTCATCTGGGAACCATAAAGGATTATCAAAAACCTAATAACATCACAGCAAAAGTTATTGGTGACTTTTCAGAGGAAAACGTTAAACAAATATTAAGTGAGATTAGATTAGCTGGATTTAAAGATGCCTACATTGTCAAAGAAGTAAACGGTGTTTTAATACCAGTTCCTTTGGTAAAATAAATTAGTTATAAAATTTTTGAGAAAATAATCTTTTGACTTTCCATAATCAGCAAAATAATAACTTAACAAAGTCATTATTTTGCTGAATTTTAGGCTAATCGGTAAAATAAATAATCAAACCTTGATTAGTTATAAATAGCTTCAATAGGAGTTAATGGCAAATCGAAAGCATCAGCTACTCCTTTATAAACCACTTTACCCTGTACAATATTGAGGCCAAGTTGAAGGGAAGGATTCTCCTTACAAGCTGTTTTCCATCCTTTTGAGGCGAGTTGAAGGGCAAACGGTAATGTGGCATTGGTTAATGCAATCGTTGATGTCATAGGTACGGCGCCAGGCATATTAGCAACACAATAATGTACTATATCGTCAATGATAAAAATAGGATCTTCATGAGTGGTGGGTCTTGTCGTTTCAAAACAACCGCCCTGATCGACAGCAACATCTACAAGAACACTACCTGGTTGCATGTCCTTCAGCATATCTCTGGTAATTAATTTTGGTGCTTTTGCCCCTGGAATAAGTACAGCACCAATAATTAAATCATGGTCTTTAATTAACCTTCTGATATTATATTCACTTGAATATAAGGTTGTTACATTAGAAGGCATGGTTTCAGAAAGGTATCTTAACCTGTTTAGGTTTAGATCTAAAATAGTAACTTTAGCCCCAAAGCCAGCGGCCATCCGGGCAGCTTGCATACCAACAATGCCACCACCTAACACCATCACTTTGGCAGGTTCTACCCCTGGAACACCTCCTAATAAAATACCTTTACCTTTTGCTGGTTTCTCTAAAAATTTAGCCCCTTCCTGAATGGACATTCTGCCAGCTACTTCTGACATGGGTATCAGCAATGGTAGCGATCCGTCAGCTTGTTCTACTGTCTCATAAGCAAGGCAAATGGCCTTCTTTTCAATCATTGCCTTTGTTAAGGTCTCATTGGATGCGAAATGAAAATAAGTGAAAAGTAATTGATTTTCTCTTATTAGATTATATTCCTCCTGAATCGGTTCTTTTACTTTAATAATCATCTCCGCTTGTTGATAAACAGAGGCAATATCTGGTAATATTTCAGCACCGGCATCTTTATAGGCACTATCGCTAAAACCGCTGCCTAAACCAGCGTTGGTTTGAACATAAACAATGTGACCTTTTTTTATAAAATCTAAAACGCCGCCTGGAGTTAAGCCTACTCTGGCTTCTTGAGCCTTGATTTCTTTTGGTACGCCAATTTTCATTTTGTGTATTTTAGTTGGTTTTTGAGCGCGGCAAATTTAAGTATTTTAAGTCATAATCTCAATGATTTATTTTGAATTACTATCTTTGATTTATTTTAATAATCTAATATGTTTAATGAAATTCAATTCATTTATTTCGATTTAGATGATACGTTAATGGATTTTTCCTCTGCTTCTAATGAAGCTTTTGTTCGTTTAATGGAATATTACGATTTACCCAATGATCAACAATGTTTTGAAATATATCAGCGTGGAAATCACCAAACATGGCAGGAATTTGAGCAAAATTTAATTTCATCCCAAGAACTTAGATCTTTAAGATTTGAACGATTCTTAATCGCTATGAATTGGATTGATAAAGCTGACGCCTTTGAAATGAACGCACAGTACATTTCTTTTTTGATAAATGAATCAAATTTAATCTCAGGTGCGTTGTCATTATTGAATTTCTTTAAAGACAAAATTCCAATGGGAATATTAACAAATGGACTTAAAGAAGCGCAAAGGCCAAGATTATCGAAAGCTGAGATTACACATTATTTTGATCACATAATAGTTTCTGATGAAATTGGCATGTCTAAACCTAATCAGGAAATTTTCACCCTGGCAAAACATACATTAGGTAACATACCCAAAGAAAATATTTTATTGGTAGGGGATAATCCTTATTCTGATATTGAAGGTGCTCAGAAATTTGGATTTAAAACAATATGGTTTAACTCCAAACAGAAAGAATTACCTAAAAAAATACAGCCTACTTTGACGGTAACAAAATTAGAAGACATCATTCCTTCGTTTCTTTCACACCCAAATATCTAGATTTGTAGCTTGGTTGTTAATTTTATTAAACAGATAGATAACCGCCTCTTTTCCTTTTTCCCCTATGTCTTCAGAATATTCGTTTACATATAAATGAATATGTTTTCTAATAATTTCTTCATCCATCTCTTGTGCATTCATTGTAATGTAAGGTAAACTTAGGGTAGGATGCTGGAAAGCAAATTGAATGCTTTTTTTAATTAATCTATCTACTTTAGATTTAATCTCCTGCGATAATCCTCCTTTTATGCCAATGCCACCTAAAGGTATTGGGAGGCTAGTTTCATTTTCCCAGTATTCCCCCAAATCTATTATTTTCTTTAAACCTTTTGATTTATAGGTAAACCTATTCTCATGAATAATTAATCCAAGATCAATGGTGTTCTTTATAAGAGAATCTTCAATTTCTGAAAAAAGATGTTCGATGGTATTTGTAGCATTTGGAAAAGCAAAATGAAGTAAAAAATTGGCTGTTGTAAATTTTCCGGGTATGCCTATTTTAAGATTTGCTATATTTTCCAAATCAATTTCTTTGGATGAAATTAATAAAGGACCGCAATTATTTCCTAAAGCACTTCCAGCGTGTAACAATTGGTAATCAGGCATTAATAAAGCTAGCGCGTGATAACTTAATTTGGTAACATCGAGCGTGTTTTGAAATGCTAATTGATTTAGTTTTTCTACATCTTCTAAAATAATTTCAAACTCAAGTCCCTCTAAATCAATTCTTTTGTTAACAATTGCATCAAAAATGAAGGTATCATTAGGGCAAGGAGAAAAGCCCAATGTAATTTGCATATCTTTGTGGCTTAAATGTTAAAAAATTGCAGGTAATTTACGAAGACAACCACCTTATTGTGGTTAACAAACCCGCTGGGCTATTAGTTCAAGGTGACAAAACAGAAGATGCAACTCTTGGAGATTGGCTCAAAAAATATATTAAGGATAGATATAAAAAACCAGGGGATGTTTTCCTTGGTACAGTGCATCGTCTTGACAGGCCAGTAAGTGGTGCTGTTATTTTTGCTAAAACATCAAAGGCTTTGGTGAGAATGAATGAGTTATTCCGGGATAACTTAATCACTAAAAAATACTGGGCTATAGTAGCATTCAAACCACCATCTGAAAAAGGTATACTAACTCACTATATCGCCAAAGATGAGGAAAGAAATATTTCAAAAGCGTTATCTGCTCCTTCCAGACGTAACCCTGACGCTAAATACGCGGAAACTGCCTACGAACTATTTGGTATTATTGATGGTAGATTTTTATTAGAAGTTACCCCTAAAACGGGTCGCCCACACCAGATAAGAGTCCAACTTGCTTCCCTTAACTGTCCCATTGTTGGTGACTTAAAGTACGGATTTCCTACAGCGCTACAAGATGCATCTATTGCCTTACATTGCCATTCCCTTTCATTTATTCATCCTGTTAAGAAAACACTGATTACCATTGAAGCAGAAACGCCTGACAAACATTGGTGGAAATTAATGAGGAATTTAACGAATAATTAAAAGAGTGTTATAATTTTGTTGATATCTCTTTTGAAATGATGTAAGCACCTGTCCAGGCCGATTGAAAATTGAACCCTCCGGTTAAGCCGTCTATATTTAAAACTTCCCCGGCAAAATATAGATTTTCTTGTATTTTGCTTTGGAAGCTTTTAAAATTTACTTCTTTGAGAGATACTCCTCCGGCAGTAACAAATTCTTCTTTATTGGAACTTTTTCCTCGCACGCTTAACGTAAATTTAGTCATGTTTCGTGCTAAATCTTGTGTTTGTTTTTTTGTAATATTAGCCCATTGTTGCGTTGATTGGATAGCTGAGGTATGTAAAAGATACATCCAGAATCTATTAGGAATTTTATACATAACCACATTCCCCATTTGTTTTTTTGCGTCAGATTCCTTTATCTCCTTTATATCTGCTAAGACATTGTCATAGGTTTGGGATATCCAATTTACTTCGATATCAAATTCGTATTTTAGTTCATGAAGTTCAACAGCTGCCCAGGCGCTCATTTTAAGTATGCCAGGACCACTTAAGCCCCAATGAGTAATCAATACAGGACCTGCGGTAGTATGTTTCAATCCTAAAATTTTAACAGATGCAGCAGGAAGACTAATACCAGCAAGTTCATTTAACTCATTATCTTTCACTTTAAAAGTAAATAAAGACGGGACTGCCGGAACAATAGTATGGCCCATTGAGGCTAAAATATTCCATATTGACGGGCTACTTCCCGCTGTAATAATCAAGTAATCTGATAGATATGTTTTATCTGAAACAGTAACTTCCCATTTTGCATCCATTTTCCTTATGGCGGTGACACGACAACTAAGTTTAACCTCCACATGATGCTTTTTACAAATTTTCATGAAGCAGTCTATGATAGTTTCAGAAGAATCTGTGATGGGAAACATTCTACCGTCTGCCTCTGTTTTTAAGGCAACACCGTTTTTAGAAAACCATTCAATGGTATCTTTGGGTTGAAATTGTAAGAAAGGGGCATAAAATTCCTTTTCTCCTCTCGGATAAAACTTCACAAGGTCTCTAGGATCAAAACAAGCATGAGTAACATTACATCGACCACCTCCAGAAATACGAACCTTTTTTAATACCTCCTTATCTTTTTCCAGTATTGTAATTTTTATATTACTATCTTTTTGAGCGAGTAAACAGGCTGAAAAAAAACCTGCTGCGCCTCCCCCAATAATTAAAACAGTAGGTTTACTCATGGAAAGGTAGGGTGTTGCCTGTGGTGCTCTGTTCTCGATTGGATAAAATGGGCCAGGGCAATAACTTGAGCTTCCTGATATAAATTTCCCGTTATGGTTATACTGGTTGGTTTACCATTTATAAAGCCGTTAGGTATTACAATACATGGATGTCCCGTATAATTGGTAATGGTCAAACTTGTTCCTCCCCAGGACGGATTAAGGTAAAGATCAATTGTCGAAAAAACCTTTTCCTTCATCTCTTCCATGAGTATTTTACGTTTTCTATTGGCCTGAATGTATTCTACCGCTGGGATAAATCTTGACTCTCTAAACTTATTTGGCCAGGCATTTTTAATTTGCCTTACTAATAAATCATCTTGATTATTTCTGGTTAATTCATCGAAGGCAGCGGCTGATTCTGCTGATAAAATGGGAGTTAAATAGGGGAGTTCGGGTAATTCAACGGGAATTAAATTTATCCCTTCTTTTTTTAAAAGGACTAAAATGAGGCTATCTTGCTTTTTGAACGGATAATTTCGGTCAAAAGAACTTTTCAAGTAGCCTATTTTAAGTGATTTTATATTTAACGCTGCATTATAGTTGAACGGAAATTCCTGCACAGACAAATCTTTATTGTCTTTTCCCTGTATAACAGAAAACACCAGAGCACAATCTTCTGCAGTCCTTGATATCGGGCCTATTTTGTCCAGTGTCCAACTCAATGCCATTGCTCCATGCCTGCTTACCCTGCCAAAGGTGGGTCTTAGTCCTGTAGTACCGCAAACGGTGGAGGGGGAAACAATACTTCCCAATGTTTCTGTACCTATGGCAAAAGGCATTAATCCAGCGGAAACGGCTGATGCACTGCCCGCCGAGGAGCCACTTGATCCGCTTTCTATATCCCATGGATTTTTAGTAGTACCTCCAAACCATACATCTCCCCACGCCAACGCTCCCATAGATGTTTTAGCCATTAGAACCGCGCCTGCAGCATTCAGCTTTTGAATTACTGTCGCGTTTTCATTAATCACCTGATCCTTATATGGGGTTGCTCCCCAGGTAGTTTTATATCCTTCTGTGGCCAATAAATCTTTAGCACCATAAGGTATACCGTGTAATAATCCACGATAGTTACCAGCAGCTATTTCTTCATCTGCCTTTTTTGCTTGCCGAAGGGCCAGCTCTTCTGTTAACGTTATAACACAAAATAAACTACTATTGTATTTTTTTATCCTTGATATAAAATATTGAGTGAGCTCTACGGAGCTGATTTGCTTAGATTTAATTAGATAGGCTAGCTCTAAAATGGAATACCAGGGTATTTTTGCCTTATCAATAATAAAAGGCTTTACCATACTTGGTGTTAATCCGGAGGCACCAGATGGCGCCTCAAATCCAGATGGTCTGGGATCAAAAACGAAGGCAGGTGACACGCCATTGTCAATGTCCTTTTCTCTGTTTTTACTAAATCCTTTGTTTAATTCTGATACACCAGGCAGTAAAGAATCTATCTCTTGTTCAGAAAAATGCAGCCCCATAATATTTGCAGCTTCCTTTATGGAATCACTCGTGATGATTGGTTCTATCATTTTTTCAAAAAAAGCGCCAAAAATAAAAGTGAAAACTAAAATTAAAGCCGTTGAAATGCCTGATTTTTTCATAGTGTTTGAGTTAATTTACAAAATTAAAAAACTAATTCCATTTTTTCATTTTACTTTTGTTTATCCTAAATTAAATAATGATAGAATGAATTTGGAATTAAAGGTTTTTAAATTTGGTGGCGCATCGCTAAAAGATACCGCTTCATTTTTAAATGTGGCAAATATTCTCAAAACTCATACAGCTGACGTAGTCGTTCTCTCTGCCTCTGGAAAAATTACAGATAAACTTGAATCCTTAATACAGGCATATCATAAAAAATCAGCGACACAGCAAGAAATTTGGAATGAAATTAAATCTTATCACCTTGCACTGGCTACTACTCTTTTAGATCAGACAGACGAAGTTTTTGACGTTATCAATGATTTATTTGTTGAAATAGATTGGGTCTTAGACGAAGAGCCTGGTGCAGATTTTAACTACTCTTATGACCAGATTATTGGCATCGGAGAATTATTATCTACCAGAATCATGCATGCATTGTTACTCAAGTTAAATATGAAAGCTGTTTGGATAGATGCGCGTGATATAATTACTACCGATGATAATTACAGAGAAGGTTGGGTGTATTGGAACGAAACGGATGTGAAATGTAAAAAGGTAATTGAACCTCATATTTCTAACGGTTCTTTAGTTATTATACCTGGTTTTATTGGTTCTACTATAGATAATAACACTGTTTCTTTAGGTAGAGAAGGCTCTGATTATTCTGCGGCTATTTTGAGTCATTGTTTGAACGCTGATAGTTTGACTATCTGGAAAGATGTTGCAGGAGTATATAATGCCGATCCAAGGTATTTTACAGATGCCGTTTTATTACCTGTTATTTCCTATAAGGAAGCAATTGAAATGACCTATTATGGAGCCAAGGTAATTCACCTTAAAACCATTAAACCCTTACAAGCTAAAAATATACCTCTAAAAGTTAAATCTTTTATTCACCCAGAGCTTGAAGGTACTTTTTTTGGTGGGGATGAAAATGTTAATTATCCTCCCATAATTATTAAAGAATCAAGTCAGATTCTATTGACCATTGAACCCAAAGATTTTTCTTTTATAGCAGAAAAGGATTTAGCATTTATTTTTAATGTTTTTCATGAAATTGGTTTTCAGGTTAATTTTATGCAAAATACAGGCCTACATCTTAGTGTCTGCGGAAGTTGTCCTTTTTTTGATGCCAATCAACTAGAGCAGATTCTTCAACCAAATTTTGCCGCAAGTATTCAAAGTAATTGTAACTTAATGATCATTAGGCATTATACGAATGAATTAAAAATCAAAATGATGGAAAATGTGCAGGTTTTAGTCGTAGGCGATGTAAATGGTACTTTTCAAATGATTTACATGGATATTGCAAAGTGAGAAAGTTACTGCTGGAGTCTTCTTTTTTAGATCGTCTTAAACAGCTTGTAAGGGTTGATTTATCTAAAAAATCTTTCCTTTTAGGGGTTAGTGGTGGAAGTGATTCAATGTGCCTCGCCAATTTGTTCCTAAAATCAGGCCTTAAATTTGGTGTCATCCATATAAATTATTCACTTCGGGGGAGTGAATCTGAGGAGGATATGAATTTTGTAACCACCTGGGCTAAAAATCATGATATCGAGTATTTTGTTAAGGTCATAGACACACCTTTTATCCTTTCTAATCAGGGGGGGAATGTGCAACAAATGGCAAGAGATTTTCGCTATTCCTTTTTCGAAGAAATCAGATTAAAATATCATTTTGATTTTATTTGTACCGCTCATCATGCCTCCGATTGGTTAGAAACGGTCATTTTTAATGTCTTAAGAGGAGGCTTTCTACATGCCCTTATCGGCATACCTGCTATAAATGGAGTTATTTTGCGTCCTCTTTTATCGTTCCCTAAGAAGGAAATTAATGATTATCTCATTCAAAATGATATACCTTATCGCACCGATTCAAGTAATAACAAACTTTTATATCATAGAAATTTAATCAGGCATGAAATTATTCCCGCATTAAACAAAATCAATCCTTCCTTATTACCTACTTTTTTAAAAAATAAAAGGGTTTGGTCAGAATTAATCCAAATTAAAAATGAATTCGTGGCCGTTGAATCTAAAAAATTAGTTACTCATTTATCCGAAAACGAATTTCTTATAGATATTGAAGGATTAAATGCGAGTTTAGCACCCGTCACTTTTTTGTATGAAATTTTAAGTCCTTTAGGCTTTACTTCAAAAATGATATATGAGATCGTTGAAATGAAGGAAAAGTCAATATCAATTGGTTCTGCTTTTACACTTAATAATTTAAAAATCATTAAGTTGGAAAAGTATCTGAGGTTAATAAAGGAAATTGAATCTCCTTTAGTTACAACAGACATAGAGATACCCCAAAATGGAAAGGTTGAATATGCCAAGGGTAGAAGTATTTCTATAAAGAATAATAGTGTTATTCCTGAAAATTTAAATCAGGGCCCAGAAATAATTTTCGTGGATGCAAAAAAAATAATTTTTCCATTGTATGTAAGAAAATGGAGATATGGAGATTTTTTTTACCCAATAAACATGAATAATCAACGTAAAAAACTTCAAGATTATCTCACTGACAAAAAGATTGATAAATTTAAAAAAGAAGAGGTTTATCTTCTGGTTGATGCCAATAATCAAATTATTTGGGTCATTGGTTTAAGACAAGATAATAGGTATAAGATTGATTCAAATACCGAACATATCCTTATATTTGAGCATAAAATAAATTAACATGAGAATTATTATCCTTTCAATCATTATAACATTATTCTATACAAATCCTATGTCTGCCCAAGGTAGTGACACCAAGCAAAACGGTTTAGTGGTTAAATTATCAGCTACCTGGTGTCCGGTTTGTTCTGGTGCAGCCTGGAATTCTTATAACTGGCTATTAAATAATGTGAAAAATAATGCCTTTTACTTTACAGCACATTCAAGTTCAACTTCAAGACTTTTCTCTCAGACTGGCTCTGATATCATAAGAAATTTTGATCAATCTGCTTATCAACCTGCTTTTTATCTAAATGGCTTAAATAAGGGTTCAGGGGGATCTGTAACAGAAAGGGAAATTAAAAATGCTATTGAAGATGATGTAAGTAAAGGGCCTTCGGCGCTGATGAAAACAGTAGCAAGAGCGTCGGGAAATACAAGTATTAAAGCACAGGTTACCCTTACTTTCCCAAAGTTGATGACAGGGAACTATACCATGGGTCTGTATTTGGTTGAAAAGGTGGTTAAAGAAATTCAAGCAGGGTTATCAGGCACCGTTGAACACAAAAATGTACTTAGAAATTCATTTTTTACTCAAAGTTTTGGTGAAGATCTTCCCGGTGCTTCTTTTGCAGCAGGGTATTCTAAAACTATTTCCGCTACCATTAATCTACCTGCTAACTCATCTGCTGCCAATTTTGAAGTAATAGCTGTGTTATGGAAAAAAAATGGGGTGAAATATGAGTTTGTTAATGTCCACGGAACTTCTGACATGGCGGGGGTTTTAACAAATATTTCTGAAAAGGTAGATGAAAACTTTAATTTCATAGTGACAAACGCTACATTAAACGACATTGAGTTTCAGTTCTCCAGCCTTTCTTTGCCTTTAAATGGGGTTACTGTGCAGTTAAGAGATATATTAGGTAGAACGGTTAAACAAGAAAGAGGTATTCAGTTTTCAAATGATTTTCAAAAAATGCATTTTTCAAACCTGAATTTAACTCCGGGAACCTACATTATTTCTTTTGAATCACGCGAATTTCTTATTTCAAGAAAGGTGGTGATTAAATAAATATGTTGCTAGATATAGATTTACTTCAGGTTCAGCCCTTTATTAAAATTAGGAAAAAACCACAGGGAAATGAAATTTTTGATACTGTAAGAAAAAAATGGCTTATTCTCCAACCAGAAGAATGGGTTAGGCAGTTAATGGTGTTGTATTTATCTAAAGTGCTTCATTTTCCATTAAACCATTTTTCTATTGAAAAAGGAGTATCTATAGGTCTCAAAAAGGGTAGGTGGGATATATTAATTTTTGACTATTCCATGAAGCCATTTTTGTTGATAGAATGTAAATCTCCCAATATCTTTTTATCAGAAAATGTTATTTATCAAGCTGCAGTATATAATATTGAGTTAAAAGCACCATATATTGCTGTTACAAATGGTTCAAAGACTAGTTGTTTTATGATAGATAAAGAAAATAATGGCTTTACTTTTCTTACCGGCTTTCCTGTTTATCCTGTCATGTAATGTTACTTTATGAATGTGCAAATTGAAAAGTTATACAAAATAGCTGCCTCAGATAAAAAATGGATTATAGGCCTAATGTCAGGGACTTCCTTAGATGGTTTGGATATTGCTCTTTGTCAGATTACCGGCGCAGGGATACAAACTAAAGTTGAAGTTAAGCACTTCAAAACCGTTAATTACTCCAATGAAATTAAGGAAAATATCCTTGCTGTTTTTGCGAAAAAAAATATTTCATTTGAGGTATTAACGCTTATAAATCCATGGTTAGCAAAAATTCATTCTGCTATGATTTTAGACACCCTCAAGGAATGGAAAATAAAACCGTCTGAAATAGATATTATAGCCAGTCATGGTCAAACTGTTTTTCATTCGCCTTTCAGACTTCATAAAAACAAGGAATTTGGGAATGCAACTTTCCAAATAGGTGATGGGGATCATATTGCCGTTCATACGGGTATTATCACTGTTAGTGACTTTAGACAAAAGCATATTGCTGCTGGGGGAGAAGGGGCGCCTTTGGCGCTGTATGGTGATTGTTTGCTTTTCAATGAACCTGGATTTCCTACTATTTTGTTAAATATTGGCGGTATTTCCAATTTTACTTATTTACCCGGTACAGATAATTTTGATGGGGCTTTAGTAACAGATACTGGTCCTGGAAATACATTGTTAGATGCTGTTGTGAAAAACTTTTATCCTCATCTGGCCTTTGATGTGGATGGAGAAATTGCTTCATCAGGAAAAATAAATTATGAAGTACTTAAGCTTTGGAAAAGTTTGCCCTTTTTTAATGAAGCTATACCAAAAACAACGGGGCCGGAACTATTTGAGTGGTCCTCTCTAATGACTATGAGTAAAGAAAATTTAGGCATTGTTTTAAATCCTCAAGACTTATTAGCTACATTAACCCTGCTAAGTGCTGAAACAATCACTGATTGCATAAAAAGGGAAGTGCCAAATTGGAAAGAATCCAGAAAATTTGCCAGCGGAGGTGGGTGTCATAACAAGCTCCTTATGTCTTATATACACAGACTTTTACCTGGATCAAATTTTATGAATCCCTCTATTTTAGGTATTCCCGGCGATGCCAAGGAGGCAGTTCTTTTCGCTGTATTAGCTAATGAAACGCTGTCCGGTGGCAACACTCGTTATGGTGATAATCCCTCCGTTTGTATGGGTAAAATAAGCTTTCCTTCCTAATTTATCGTTGTAAAACTACCTGCATGGTTTTGTGTTGCAAGCCTTGTCTTATGTGCATAAAATATATACCGTTTGACAAATCACTCAAATCCATTTGTAAATTTTGTTCCCCAGAAAACATGCCATTCCACTTTTGTTGCTTGATGGTTTGTCCCTGTCCATTCATTAAATGAAGGTAGCAATCTCCTCCCACAGATTGAAAAGTAAGATTTATTGGTCCCCAGGTAGGATTAGGATAAAATTCAACAAACATAGGTAACAGAACCTCCTTTACTGGTGTGGCCGTTAAACAATTTTTAATAATTGGTAACTTAACAAAATCATTAAATATCAATTGTTTAACCTCATTTTCTTTAACCCCAAACCAATCTACCAATATAGAACCATAGATATTCCTAAAATCAATCTGCATAGAAACACCCGCTTGAGAGGGAATTGGATTTGGAATCTGGACATTCTCACCTGTTATTCTATTTTGGACGCAAGTACCAAATAAAAATAAAGGGGCTGCATTACCGTGATCGGTTCCACCACTATTATTAGACTGAATTTGTCTTCCAAATTCAGAATAGGTCATTCCTACTACTCTATTAGAAAGATTTAATAGTTCGAGATCTTTCTGGAATGCTTCAATAGCCGTCGATAAACTACCCAGTAATTCAGCATGGGTACCTGTAGTGTTATCAGAAGAAATAGTTTGATTTGCATGAGTATCAAACCCACCAATTCTAGCTATATATACCTTACTTTTTAATCCTCCTGAAATTAGTAAAGCGATGGATTTTAATTGAGTAGCCAGGCTATTATTAGTAGGATATGTAGCTAAATTTTTTCCCTTTTCTGCCGCTTTTTGAATTAATTTCGAATAGGCATTTGTCTGAAGAATTGACTTTTGCAGATATTTCAACTCTTCACCATAAGATATTGATTCAAAGTTTTCAGCGTCATTTTCCGCTAATGCCCTTAGGTTTTTAGGATCATTTACAGCGATGCCAAAATTTCCAGAGGCACCTTCACAAGTTTGAGAAACAGTACTACCAATAGTTAATGCAAATGGATCAGGATATTCAATCGAGGGATATTTTTCTGGAAATCCTGGATATTTTGAATCTAGGAATCTACCAATCCAACCGGAGTTTATATACTCATTTGATGTGGAGGCACTATTCCAAATATCTGTTGACCTAAAGTGAGATCTATTTTGATTAGGATACCCTACGCTTTGTAAAATACCAAGTTTCTCCTCCTTATATAAATTAGCAAGGCCTGTCATTCTGCTATGTAGTCCTAATTTATCTGTAAGTTTAAGAACTTTAGCTTCTGGTAAAGCAATATTTGATCTTACGCGCATAAGTCCATCATATTGATCGATAGGAATGACCATGTTCAAACCATCGTTTCCGCCATTCATCTGAATCAATATCAATATTTTATCATCAAAAGGATCCATTCCTGATAAAAAAGGCGACTCAGCTTGTGCGAATATATCCAGGCCATTGAGTAAGAATGGAATAGTCAAACTAACGCCTGACTTTTTTATAAAATGTCTTCTGTTCATCATCGTACTAGCTTAAATAATTTTCAGGCATAGTTAACATGGCCTTAATGAGATTCCTTACTTTCCTTTCTAATGCTGCCTTAATGGGCACATTCGTTGGATTTTTTAAATAGGCTTCATATTGTTCCTCCCATTCGTAGTCAGGTGCCCCAGGTAGAATGAGAGTTTTAAGATCATTGATCTGATTTTGTGTTAACCCGAAAGGAAATAAAAACTCTCCCAGTTCCTTGATTAGAAGATTGGGGTCTTTTACCTTTTTCATACTTCCAATAAGTTTCAAAACATCTATTTGATATTTTATGGTATTATACGTTAACCCATTTCCTGCCAATGAATTGGTATAATTCATTCTGGCATTCAAAGTGGTAGCGTTAATCCAAATTCTATAAAAACTAGGTTCCTGGTAATAAGCTTTCCAACCTGAAACATCTGGCGGATAAAAATATTCCATTTGTTGACCACCAATATTTCGAATGATAGATTGAAGTGAAAGGGTCCTTTTATTATTATCTGTAGGTAAGACAAATTGAGTTTGTCTCAGTAAACCAATACTAAAATCTATGGGGTTTTTAATCATATTTCCCCGGTTTGCCATATCGAAGAAATGCTCACTGTTTAACAATGCCCTTAATACCGGTTTAATTTCAAATTTTTCTCTTATGAATAATTCCGACAGAGGTTGGATTATATTCATTTCTACATCAGGACTAATTTTGTAATAAACAAAATATCTGTATAGTTTTCGACAGATAAATTTAGCTACTTCTGGTTTTGTGAAAATAATATTAATGAGGGTTTTATACTCATTTTCGTTTTCATTAACAATTTTTATTGAATTAAATCTATTGGATAGCTGTTTTGTAGTAGAATCATGTCTATTGACATTAAAACCACTTTTTATAACCGTAGCTGTCCTTGAATAATATCCTTGATCTGTCCAGCCAGTTAAGCATTTTGCCATTTCCTTGATGTCAACTTCTGTGTAATTAGTGTAATCTCCCGGTCCTGCTATTGGACCTTTTCCAATGGTAAATAATTCTAATAGTTCTCGAGCAAAATTTTCATTAGGTGAACCTTTTGAGTTCTGATTACCATTTAAATACCTTAACATTGCCGGATTAGTAGTCATCAGATATACCAGATTTTTGAAATTCTTCAGACCATTATTTCTCAATAATCGAATATAATCATACATGTATTTAGGATCTGAAACAGTGGCCAGATCTATAGGAAAGTGATTGTGCCAAAATAGGGTTATTTTTTCCCTTATTGATATTCCCTCTGTTAAAAGAACCTCAGCATTCCAAGAACGAAGACTTGAGGTTCTATAATTTATACTATCACGGGTATCGTTATATGGTGCATTGACCCAAGAAGAGCCCATGGGAACATGAGGGTCATTTTCAAAAATATAATTAATCGGTTGTGGAACATCTGGCAGTTCCTCGAAAAGTAAATCTAAAGTCCTTCTTAATCCTTTTGAAATAACGGTATTCATTGACTCAACGTTAGGTCCAATAGTAGCTCTTCTGAGTAAATGTAAGGCTTCTCCCTTTCCCCATTTTCCTGAATACGGGTTCAATGAAGCACCTGAATCTTCTTCCTGTGTGGATTTCATCTGGCTTAATTTATTAAAAAATTTGAGTGCAACGTATAAATTACCTAAATTAAGAGTAGTATTAACATTAAAAACATAAATTCTACTTTTAATTGCATAAAATTAGATATATTTTATAATAGTTTTGATATATTTCGGGGAACAATAAATTATTTTTTATGATAAAAGGATGTATTTTTAATTTAATCGATGTTGTATTAAAAGAAGTTTCAAAGGAAGATGACTTGGTCCCTAAATTAGTTACACCAGACCATTTAATAGATGGTTTTTTAGTTTTTTTGAAGGAGTTGAAAAACAAGGGAATCCAAATTGCTGTTGTTTCCCAAAATCCTTTATTAAAGGAAATTTTAGACAGACTTAGAATTACTCATTTAATAAACAATTACTTCATTGTTAATAACAATGAAAGATTAAGTACAGCAACAAATATTTATACGTTCGCTGCGACTTCTCTTCAATTAAACCCAAAAGAGGTATTGGTTTTTATATCATCTGAAACATCAGAAGATTTAAATTTGCTTGAAACATTTAAGGTGGTTTGTGTCGGTTCAAAAGGGATAAAAAATGCATTATTATATCAAATTAATGATTTTTCTTCCCTTAAATTTAATCAATTGATTACCTCCGTTACAAATTATAGTCAAAATTAGCCTAATTTTGTGATAAAATAATGATTTATGAACATGACCAAATTTCTACTGCAGCTTTCTCTTATTCTTATGGTAACATTTTCTTGTCAACCAAATAGTAAGGTAAGTAAGAGCGGTGATTCCTCTGTTGACGCAAAACCTTCATTAGGCAGTATTGGAACACCAGCTATTCCGGAAAAATTTAAAGAAACAGATTTACTTCTCACAGATTATTGGGTATATGAGTTTTATGTAATTCCAGAAAAGGTAGGTGTTGGACCAAATTTTGTTGGCACATGGTACAAATTTAACCCGAATGGCACTTATTCAAAAGGGCAGTTCCAAGAAACTTTTGATAATGGAAACTGGTATATTTCAAGTCGTCCCAGTGAACATCAGCCTGGCAAAGTATTTAAATACATTTATTTTGATTCAGCTGTAAACGATCTATGGGATGTTGGTTTTGAAATTCAGGGAACAAGCGGCTATAATATGTCCTGGGTGAAGCAATTAGATTCGCCCGATGGTGAATCAGGTTTAGCTAAGGTTATGAAAATGCTTACCAAACCTACCCGTGAACAGATGGGTCGATAGTCAGCTTATCGATATAAGGTAAGAAATAAATTATAAAATTAAGTTACATTTTTTTAGCAAATGCTCAAAGTTTAAAGAACTTCGGGTATTTGCTAAAAAAAAATGTCTTCTGTTTTGACTGGATATTTATGAAAATCAAGCGTTTAATGCTTCATTTATTACATGGTCAAGCAACACTGATACCGTCATTCCCTGTGATTTGACTTGTTGGGGAATAATACTTGCATTAGACATTCCTGGAATGGTGTTTACTTCAAGAAAATAAAAAGTACCATCCACACAAATTGAATCTACACGTACAACCCCTTTACAACCCAATACCTCGTAAATTAGCTTAGTTTGAGCTTTACATTTAGCTGTTAAATCCTCCGTAAGTCTGGCTGGAGTAATTTCCTGACTTTGGTTTTCATATTTTGCCTTGTAATCAAAAAACTCATTTTCAGAAATTATTTCCGTAATAGGTAAAACCTCAACGCCGTTATCTTTTCTGAAAACCCCGTTTGAAAACTCAGGGCCCGAAAGAAATGCTTCCACAACTACCTCGTCATCGTATTGAAAGGCCAAGGAAATGGCTTCAGAAAGTTCATTTTTAAATTTAACTTTACTTACACCAAAACTACTTCCATTTTTATTGGGTTTAACAAATAAAGGTAAACCTAAGGATAATAATTCTTCTTCATTCCATGCAGTATTTTGCGTTAATAAAATGGAATTTGCCATAGGAATATGATACTTTTTAAGTATGTCCTTGGTTGCTTGTTTACCAAAAGTTATGGCGCTGGTAAAAAGGTTACAACCAGTAAAAGGCATTCCAATCAAATTAAAGTAACCTTGCAAATTTCCATCTTCTGCCGGATGACCATGCAGCATTAAATAAACTAAATCAAAGGTTCTATGATTCGTTTCCATCCTCAATGAAAAATCATTCAAATCAATCAGATGATCTGTTCCCTGTAAGGTAAACTTTCCTTTATTTAACTCAATAATGAATAGGTTATATTTGTTTTTATCCATTTCAAGTGCGATATTTTTAGCACTTTGTAATGAAACATTTCGTTCTGCAACATCTCCACCGGTTACAATAGCAATATTTTTCTTCATTTTAATAACTTTATCTAAGGCCTCTGCGAATTAAATTATCTCTGTATATCCTGGCATTTCGATTATGCTCAGATAAGTCGGTGGCAAACGAATGTAAACCGGATTCATCACCCACCGCACAAAAATATAAATAATTATGTTTTTCGTAATTTAAAACAGCGTCTATACTTGAGATGCTACTCATAGTTATAGGTCCCGGAGGAAGCCCTGTGTATTTATAGGTATTATATGGGGAATCAAACTTGGTATGAAAATCAGTAACTCGTCGGGCTAAGAAATCTTTTCTGGCAAAGACGGCTGTAGGATCAGCTTGTAAGGGCATTCCAATTTTGAGTCTGTTCAGATAAACGCCGGCAATCCTCTTTTTTTCAATATTCTGTTGTGTTTCTTTTTCTACTATAGAGGCAAGGGTATATACCTCTTGAGGTGTTAATGCGAGGGATGCTGCCTTTTTTAAACGTTGATTTGATGCCCAAAATTTATCATATTCTGACTTCATACGGCTTAGAAATGCCGGGGCAGAGGTATTCCAATACATCTGATAAGTATTTGGAATAAATAAACTTTGGAAATTCTCTTTGGTAAATCCGTCTTTTCCTATGATTTCATTTGCGCTAAAAATATCATTTAATAAAATGGAATCAGGCTCTATAAATGATGAAACTTTCGCTGCAACATTTTCAGGCATTCGTTCGGTGGTTAAAACGACATTGACAGGTTCCTGATTGCCACTACGCAATTTTCTTATTAATTGAATCAAATTAATGCCCCTGTTTATTTTATATTGTCCAGATTTAACTTTACCCTCTTTAAAATTCATTTTTTCTGAAAGGATAGAAAAAACGGTAGTGTTCGCAAGGACTTTCTCCTCTTCCAACAATATTAATAAACTTTTGAAGTCTGTACCTGAAGGAATTCTTATAGTTTTACTTTGCAATGAGCCTGGTAAAACGGGTGAATACACTAGTTGATACATTAGTAACATACCACTTAAAGTGGCGGTAAGTAGTAAACCCCAGAAGAAGTAATTTTTTTTAATCATCTAATCCAAATTTGGCTCAATTTAGTGATAAATGATTTAGTATTAAAATCATTTAAAGCTATTTGTTTATAATCTTTCTCTAACTTTGTGCGTATGAAAAAAGTATTTGAAGCTATAATAATCCTGTTAATTGTTTCCAGTTGTGAAACGGACTTTAACATTGAAGCCAGTGAAAAGGAAATTCCAGTGGTTTACGGGGTTTTAAATGTCTCTGAACCAAAACAGTATATTAGGGTACAGAGAGCTTTTCTCTCGAAAGGTGGCAACGTAGCAGACCTTTCCAAGGATCCAGATATATTGTATTATTCCGAAGGCAGAGCCATTTTAACTGTCACCGGCACAGGAAGAACCATTTTAGGTAAAAGAATAAATACAGAAGATATTGGAATAAAAAGAGACAGTGGTTTTTTTGCTGAATCACCAAACATACTGTATGAATTTGAAACCAAAGAATGGTTGCTTACACCTCCTGCGAAAGTTAATTTTACTTTTGAAAATGAATCCTTATTTAAAGGGGTTTCAGCCCAAATTTCATTAGTAAAAGATCTTCAATTGAGAGAAGGAGTTCCCTCTGCTCCTTTAAATTTAGGGTACGATCGGGTAATCACAATAGGTTGGAACCATTCCACGGAAACTAAGTTATTTGACTTAATTATGAGAATTAATTACCTGGAAAAGAGTAATAAATCGAATGGTATCTTTTTAGATAAATCAGTAGATTGGGTATTAAAAGACCATCTTGAAGTTGGTTCAGATCCAACAAAAGGTAGCTTTTCATTCAAAGGCATTGAATTTTTTAAATTCTTGGGCAGTGCACTTCCAATTTCTTCAGATATTCAAAGGAACTTGAAATCAGTAGATATTTTACTAACGGCCGGGGGCACCGAATTTAAGGAAATACTAAATTTAAATCAGGCCAATTTTGGATTAACTGGATCTAACAGTATTCCAAGGTATAATAATATCGAAAATGGTATTGGATTTTTATCATCCAGAATGAAGGTTAGCAGGACTGACATTCCTTTATCATCTGTTACCCTCGATTCTTTAAGGTTGGGTGCACATACCAGGTCATTACAATTCAAATAATGCCAATTTGTCAGTTTTTCAAAGTCCATTTTAACATTTAAGCTATTTAGTAACATAAAATCTGCCTAATATAGACAAAAAAGGCAGATTTATTGAGTTGGCATATAGCTTGATAATGAAAGATGAATGTTAAACACTTGAAAAATTTAAAAACAAATTATCATGGGTAAAATTATCGGAATTGACCTCGGTACCACAAATTCTTGTGTGTCAGTTATGGAAGGAAACGAACCGGTGGTTATTCCAAATGAGGAGGGAAGAAGAACTACGCCGTCAGTTGTTGCTTTTATGGATAGTGGGGAGAGAAAAATTGGCGATCCGGCCAAGCGTCAGGCAATTACAAATCCTCAAAGGACAATCGCTTCTATTAAAAGGTTCATGGGACGTCGCTTTTCTGAATCTGCAAGTGATATAAGTGCATCACCTTACAAAGTTGTTAAAGGAGATAACGATACTATCAAAGTGGATATTGACGGTCGCTTTTATACAGCTCAAGAGCTTTCTGCAATGATTCTTCAGAAGATGAAAAAGGTAGCTGAAGATTATCTTGGTCATGAAGTTACTGAAGCAGTAGTGACCGTACCAGCTTATTTTAATGATTCTCAGCGTCAAGCTACGAAGGAAGCAGGTGAAATCGCAGGCCTTAATATTAGAAGGATTATTAACGAACCTACTGCTGCAGCTTTGGCCTACGGTTTAGATAAGCGAAATAAGGAAATGACCATTGCAGTGTATGATTTGGGTGGAGGTACCTTCGATATCTCTATTTTGGATCTCGGTGATGGGGTTTTTGAGGTAAAATCTACAAACGGTGATACTCATCTGGGTGGTGATGATTTTGATATGGTTATTATCGATTGGCTCGCAGGAACCTTCAAAGAACAAGAGAATATGGATCTCAAAAAAGACCCAATTGCTCTTCAAAGATTGAAGGATGCTGCTGAGAAAGCTAAAATTGAACTGTCGTCTTCCTCAGAAACTGAAATAAATTTGCCTTATATTACCGCAATGGATGGTGTGCCTAAACACTTGGTAACTAAACTTTCCAGAGCAAAGTTTGAGCAAATGATCGAGCCACTGGTAGAGCGCAGTCTGGAACCTTGTAGAAAAGCATTGGCTGATTCAGGTCTTTCACTTTCCCAGATTTCTGAAGTAATATTGGTAGGTGGCTCAACCAGAATCCCAAAAATACAGCAAGCCGTTGAAAACTTCTTTGGTAAAAAACCAAATAAAGGAGTAAATCCAGATGAAGTTGTAGCTGTTGGTGCCTCAATTCAAGGTGGTGTCCTCAGTGGTGACGTGCAAGATGTTCTTTTACTTGACGTAACACCTCTTTCTTTAGGTATAGAAACTATGGGTGGTGTGTATGATGTTGTTATTGAAGCAAATTGTACTATTCCAACCAGAAAGTCAAAAGTTTATTCTACCGCAGCAGATAATCAACCAAGTGTTGAAATTCACGTGCTTCAAGGTGAAAGACCTATGGCTAAAGATAATAGACCTATCGGTAAGTTTATTCTCGACGGAATACCTCCTTCACCAAGGGGTGTACCTCAAATTGAAGTTTCCTTCGATATTGACGCCAATGGAATCCTAAGTGTAGGTGCTAAAGATAAAGGTACTGGTAAAGAGCAATCTATAAGAATTGAAGCTTCTACAGGTTTATCTAAAGAGGAAGTAGAAAGAATGAAGGCCGAAGCTGCCGCTAATTCTGAAACAGACAAATTAGCACGTGAAAAAGTAGAAAAATTAAATGAAGCTGATAATTTGATTTTCCAAACAGAAAAACAAATTAAAGAATTTGGCGATAAGATTCCGGCAGATAAAAAACCTGAATTGGAAAGTGCTTTAAATGCATTAAAAGACGCTCACAAAGCTCAGGATGTTCCTTCTATCGACACTGCAATTGCTAGCTTAAATGCAATCTGGCAGGCAGCAACGCAGGAAATGTATCAAGGCGGTCAGGCGGGTGATCCTAACGCAGGCCAAGATCCAAATGCAGGTGGACAAACCGGAAATACTTCTAATAATAATGGTGATGTCACTGACGTAGAATACGAAGAGGTAAATGACAAAAAATAAATTAGGTTAATTAGCTAAAAGAGCGGGGTTATTGTCCAATAACCCCGCTTATTTTTTTCCATATCCAAGCATACTCATCCAAATATTTAAGTTCCTCTAACTCATTTATCGAAATGAAATTCAATTCTTTTTCAAATATTATTTCCCGGCTGGTAAAATGCGGAAGGTAAGTTTGAATGCCTATTAAATTTCCCTCATAAAATATCGGTGCTCCTGACATTCCGGAAACCTTCCAATAGTTCCCCCTTATTTTTTCAATGATTTGAAGCTTCCCATTTCCCTCTAAAACAGTATCTTGTTGATTCCAAACAGGATATTTAGAAGAAATTTTTGTCTCAACTGAATGTATGTTTCTAATGGATAAGTTTATTTTATTTAATATCTCAGGATGATTAATTAAAAAACGCGCGCTGGCATAATAGTCTTTTTGAAAGGTTAAAATAATCTCATTTCCTGTTTCAGGAAGTACATACTTGGGTAAAATAGAAAAAGTAATGAACAATCGTGTTGCCAATCCATTGATTTCATCTACTATGTTCATTTTTTGAGTTAATTCATTTATTATTCTATCTCTTTCCGTGCTCTTTTCAAAGGACGATAAGGTGGCTAATCTATTTAGGATAAATCGATTGTCTGTCCATTTCTTAATGCAAAATTCAATGGATTTTTGTAAGGTATATGATTTTAAAACATCAGCATCAGATTTTCTAATATCTATCATATAACTTTTACCATGGGCTTTGATCTCCTCTAATAGCTTCATGTTATTAGCAAAAATTACTTGATTTTTAATGGACTGACCCCTTATGGTAAAGGTATCAAACTGATTTTGCCATTGGGGAAGAAGTAACCAATCAACATAATTTTTAACAGCATCTGCTTTGTATTCTGTAACCACAGGGTATCCCAAAGAAATTGTATCAACCAAAGAGGACAATACCGTGGAATATTGTGATTTATTACCTTGAAAATCAACAGGCAAATCTACGCTCAATAAAACCCAATCATTATTTTTATAAATAATAATAGGATTTTGGAGCGTATCTACTTGAATGCTTGCATTTTGCATTCCAAAACCTGATAACAATAAATGATTTTTTTGAACGGTAATTATACTTTTAATGGTGATTTTACCCTGAGCATTTCCATATTCCAAGCATTGATTTAGCGCCCATATATAATTAGTTTCGGGAAACAAGAAAACAGTACAATTACTACCTACACGGACTGTAATCGCCGATGAAAGAAATGAATGTGAACTTAAACTTAAAGGAGTGGAAAGACAAAAGATATAAAAACAAACAAGAAAATTAAATCTTAACCTGCTTTTCATACAAGGGTTTTAAAGAAAAACCAGAAACCTTTGTAGCCCCGAATAATATGACCAGGTAACATATATCTCCTAACAAGGTGTTTTGAAAAAAAGGCAAACCAGCCATGTAAGATGTAAGTAATCCTGAAAAATTTTGTGGATAGATTGGATTGTTTAACCAGCTACCAAAATTTGTCACAAGAAAAAATAAACTTGCCGTTGAGAATCCTGTAAGAGCTAATTTGGGTAAAGTAAATGTGGAAAGGAGTACCCAGGCGAGTGGAATCATTAGTAAGAATGAACCGTAAACCCAAAATGAGCCAAATAAATTGAATCCTTCATAAAATTGTGGATACTGAATTGGATAAATAACATTATTTATAAATAAATCACTTAACCAAAGTGAAAACAAAGGAACCAAAAAGGCCCAAATTTTCCTACCTAAAAAATAGCTGCCAAATACAGCTATGCCACCTACCGGTGTGAAGTTGTGAGGGTGAGGTATAATACGACTGAATGCGGCCAATAAAATTAGTACCAACACAAATTTTAAAGTATTTTGTTTCTCGTGAATCATTTCTCGTTGTGTAATTAAGAATGTAAATTTAAAAAGATTTACTTATTTTAGGGTTTTATTTCGAACATTCATTCATTGCTGAATTATTTTTAATTGTTTAAAATTATTTCAATAAAACCTAAACCATGAAAAAAGGTTTCGTATTTTCTTTTTTTTTACTTCTTTCTATTCAATTTGTTATTGCCCAACCGGAAAGATGGCAGCAACGAGTTCAATATAAAATGGATATTGATTTTGATGTAAAAAAACACCAATTTAATGGTAATCAAATTATTAAGTACACAAATAATTCTCCTGATACTTTAGATAGGATTTTTTATCACCTTTATTTTAATGCATTTCAACCTGGAAGTATGATGGATGTTCGCTCCAGGACTATTTCTGATCCTGATCCAAGAGTTGACGATCGTATTTTCAATTTAACCCCGGAAGAAATTGGATACCATAAGATTTCTGCTTTAAGTCAGGATGGGATTCCATTAAATTTTGAAATGGTTGAAACTATTTTAGAAGTAAAGCTGGCAAAACCAATACTTCCTGGTAAAACAACTTCCCTGGAAATGTCTTTTTCAAGCCAGGTACCTTTACAAATTAGACGTTCAGGTAGAAATAATGCTGAAGGTATTGATTATTCCATGGCTCAGTGGTATCCAAAATTATGTGAATATGATTATCAAGGCTGGCATGCAAATCCTTATATCGGTAGAGAATTTTATGGTGTTTGGGGTGATTTCGATGTGACTTTACACATTGATGCTAAATATATGGTAGGTGGAACAGGTTATCTTCAAAATCCAGAACAAATTGGAAAAGGGTACACCCAAAATACGGTGATACCAAAACCAGATAAAAATGGAAAGCTTTCCTGGCACTTTATTGCGCCAAACGTTCATGATTTTTTATGGGCTGCTGATCCGGATTATACTCATACCTCTTTAAAAAGAGCTGACGGACTAACCCTTCATTTTTATTATCAATCTAATGATAAAACGAAAGATAATTGGGAGGCTTTACCCGCTATTATGGATAAAGCTTTTGATTATATTAATAAAAATTTTGGACAATACGATTACAAACAATACTCTTTTATTCAAGGTGGCGATGGTGGAATGGAATATCCAATGGCCACCTTAATTACTGGAGAAAGAAATATTGGTAGTCTTGCAGGTGTGGCTGTGCATGAATTAATGCATTCCTGGTATCAAATGATGCTGGCTACCAATGAAAGTTTGTATGCATGGATGGATGAAGGCTTTACGTCTTATGCCAGTTCAAGAGTAATGCAACATCTCATTGAAAATAAAATTTTAATGCCGGGTAGGGTAGCAGCTAATCCTCAGGCAGGCAATTACGCTGGTTATTTCAATCTGGCCAAATCCGGATTTGAAGAACCTTTGTCAACGCATGCCGATCATTTTCAGACGAACAGAGCTTATGGACTAGCTGCGTATTCAAAGGGGGCAGTCTTTCTTGCACAATTGGAATATATTCTTGGAAAAACAATATTCGATCAGGCCTTACTTAAATATTTTTACACCTGGAAAGGAAAACACCCTAATGTAAATGATTTTATCAGGGTTTTTGAAAAATCCAGTCAGCTGGAATTAGATTGGTACAAAGAATATTTCTATCACACTACCTTAACAGTTGATTATGCTATATATAATGTCTCTTCAAAGGAAAACAATACTTTGGTGATTTTAGAAAGGAAGGGTAAAGTTCCTATGCCTGTAGATGTCGTAATAACTAAAAAAGATGGTACTAAAATGGGTTATACTATTCCTCTACAAATAATGAGAGGAGCAAAAGGAGCAGATTTATCAGATATCAATTGGATCGTCAGTCCTGATTGGGCCTGGACAAATCCTCAATATTCTTTGAATTTGCCTGTGAAACTGGAGGACATTTTAAGTATAGCGATTGATCCTTCTGAGCGCATGGCAGATATTGAAAAATTAAATAATGTTTGGAATAATCCGGCAAATGCCAAATAATATTTAAAATTGGGTGTTTCACCTGCGATGCGTGTTTTACAGTTAACTAAAAAAGTTCCTTTCCCGTCGAAAGATGGCGAATCTATGGCTATTCGTTCCCTAGCGAGTTCCTTAATATCGAATGGTGTATCTGTCGACTTATTGTCTTTAAGCACTAACAAACATAGATTTTCAAGTCAATTAGATGATTTAGATTCAACTTTATATCGCTCCATTAATATGGTGGATATCAATACAAATTTTCATCCTATTGCATTTCTCATTAACTTATTGTCCAATATTCCTTATCAAATTAGCAGGTTTGTTAAGAAGGACTATGAGGTTAAACTGATTTCACTTTTAAACCAAAACAAGTATGATTATATCCTACTTGAAACTGTTTATTTGACGCCTTATATTCCTGTTCTAAAAAGATATTCATCGGCAAAGATTCTTTTAAGAACACACAATATGGAATATGAAATATGGGATAGACTATATAATAGAGCAGATTGGGGAGTTTCTAAATTATTATATAAATGGCTGGCGTCCCAGATGTTTAGGTATGAATCTTTTCGACTACACGCTATCGATTATCTAATTGCCATTTCAGAGCGTGAACTATTAATGTTTAAGGCTTTCTATCCTTCTTTAAGTGGTAGTGTTGTTCCCATTACTTGGAATGCTTCAATAGAATGCTATCAAAAAACCTTAAAAAGGAGTAATCAATATATCAGCTTGTTTTTTATTGGTTCTTTAGACTGGAAGCCTAATCAGGAAGGTCTTCTTTGGTTTTTACATAAAGTCTGGCCAATATGTCATGCTAAATTTCCTAACCTATCATTTTATGTGGCAGGACGAAATATGCCCGATAAAATAAAGAAGATAACTTTAGACGGCGTGATTATGATGGGTGAGGTAGATGATGCCGTCGCATTTGTAAACCAACATGATATTGCTATTGTTCCATTGCTTTCGGGAAGTGGTATGCGTGCTAAAATAATAGAAGCCATGGCTTTAGGAAAAGTTGTTATTACTACATCCATCGGATTGGAAGGAATAGAAGCAAAAGATACCTACGATGTCTGTCTGGCTGATTCACCAGAAGAGTACGTAAACGTTATTCAGTTTTTATTAACTCATCCGGATCAAATGATGCAGATTGGTATAAATGCACATCATAATATAATGAATAATTATGAAAGTCTAACGATGGGGAAGAAATTACTTGATTCTTTAGATTATCATTTTAATTGATACCAGTGGTAATAATTAGTTCCATTTTTCTTGTCTTACTCCCTGCTCTAATGGTTTATAGCTACTTAATTTTTCCTTTTATAATGAAAAGGTTAAGTAAAAAAAGACATGTTATTTTAGGAAATTCCTTCCTTCCCAAAGTAGCTGTCATCATGTCAGCTTATCAGGAGGAGTTTATTTTAAGAGATAAGTTAAATAGTTTAAAGGAACAAAATTATCCTATTGATTTACTTACGTTTTGGATAGCCTCAGACGGAAGTGTGGATAGAACGAATCAGATTATACAAGATGAATGTAAAAATATGTCCAATTGCCATGTTTTTATATACGATAAGAGGAGAGGAAAACCAACGGTGATTAATGATTTGGTATCAAAAGCTAAAGCGTTTTACAACGATACTGAATTTATAATCATACTTACAGATGCTAATGTTATTTTTAAAAATGATTTGGTCACCTTTTTGGCTAAACCATTTATATTACCTGAGATTTCCCTGGTTGATTCAAAAATTGAACCACTTAACAAAGTATCAAAGGGAATTTCAATTCCCGAGAATTTTTATCTTAGCAGGGAAACTTTATTAAAACAAAACGAAGGAAAATGGAGGGGCTTATCAATGGGAGCCTCAGGAGGCTGTTATGCTATTAGATCAAATGATTATGTTCCAGTACCAAAGGATTTTCTTGTGGACGATTTTTTTATATCTTTCCATATATTACTAAAAGGAAAAAAGGCTATTTTAAATCCTTTGGCTATCTGTTACGAAGAAGTTTCTTCTTCCATCGGCACAGAATTTAAAAGAAGAAGACGCATATCTGCAGGAAATTTTCAAAATTTAGTTTATTTTCTTCCCTTATTTTCAATGAAACAATTACCTCTTTGGTTTGTATTTTTTTCACATAAAGTAATTCGATGGCTTGGCCCTGTGTTTGTAATAATTTCATTTTTGTCCTTGTTTTATTTAGCTTTTTATCAAGTTATTATATATAATGCTATCATTATTTTATCATTATTTTTAGTTGCTGTTTTAATTTTTGATAAATTTTTTGAGAACATTAACATACATTTGCCGTTTCTAAGAGGAGTACGATATTTTATAATAATTAACGCAGCTATATTATTAGGTTGCTTTGATTTTTTAAAAGGAATTAAAAATAATGTCTGGGAACCAACAAAAAGAAATCAGTAATTTTCAACTTGATAAGATTGAAGATGCAATAATTGATATCCGTGAGGGTAAAATAATTATTGTGGTTGATGATGAAGATCGTGAAAATGAGGGAGATTTTATTTGTGCTGCTGAAACTGTTACCCCTGAAATTATTAATTTCATGGCTACTCATGGCAGAGGTCTGATTTGTGCACCATTAGATGAAAGAAGGGTAGAAGAATTAGAACTTAACATGATGGTTTCTAATAATACTGCTTTACATGAAACTGCATTTACTGTTTCAATAGATTTAATGGGATTTGACTGTTCAACGGGAATTTCTGCTTATGATAGGGCTACAGGTATTAAAAAGTTAACCGATCCATCCATTGTTGCCAAAGATTATGCCAGACCAGGTCATATTTTTCCACTTAAAGCAAGACAAGGTGGGGTGTTAAGAAGAACAGGTCATACTGAGGCGGCCATAGATTTAGCAAGACTTGCTGGATTTTATCCAGCGGGAGTACTCGTGGAAATTCTTAATCCGGATGGAACGATGGCGCGTTTACCCGAACTTTTTGAAATAGCTGAAAAATTTGAACTTAAAATAGTGGCTATTCGTGATTTAGTTGCCTACCGATTAAAGATGGAAAGCTTAATTAAAAAAGAATTATCTTTTCCAGTGGATTCTCCTCATGGCAAGTTTTTAATTACTGCTTACACACAAATATATTCCGGGGAAGTTCATTTGGCAGTAACCATCGGTAAGTGGTCAATTGATGAACCCGTTTTGGTGAGAGTTCATTCTTCAGTAACTCCTAATGATATTTTCGCTTCTTTATTCTCTGATAATTCAAGTCTTATTCACAAAGCCTTAAAACAAATTGCCAGAGAAGGAAAAGGGGTTTTTCTCTTTATGAGACCTAATGTTAAATCAGAGGAAGATTTTCTTGAAGATCTAAAAAATCTTGCTTCCCAACCAAATTATTTATCTGAAAATATATGGAAACAGGATATGAATCCAAGAGAATTTGGAGTAGGTGCCCAAATATTAAAAGATTTGGGTGTCTCAAAAATTAAACTGCTTACCAATAATCCTAAAAAGAGGGTGGCATTAGACGGATATGGCTTAGAAATTATTGAAAATATTGATATTGCAGATTAAAATTTAGGACAAAAATTATCATCGTTATTATATCTTCCCATGTAGGTTACCGTCAATTCAATGGCATTTCTTCTTCCTGAAATGCTATTAAAAAGATTAGATATTCCTGCGTCGTAAGAAATTCCAATTAATAATTCGTTCAGTTCTAAACCTAACAATAGAATTAAAGATTCAATTTTGGGATTATTGCCAATTACTATGGTTGGTCTCGCTGAAGCACCAAAATGAAGAGAGGTATTAGAAACATCATTCACTATCGTTCTAACATTCATCCCGGCCATACCAGTAAGATGGCTGCCTTGCTTTTGTGCTAAAACCCTGGGGTGAATCTGTAATTTTTCTGTAACAGGAATTTGAAAACCCCCGTGAACAGTATATTTTATCGGTAAAGGACTATTCGTAATGGAATTTACGAATAATAGGTTATTTTGGTAAAAACTCTGATTTGGTTTGTTAAAATGTGAAATTGAAGCACCTAAAAATCCACCCAGCTGATTATTTGTCATAAAGGAATATTGTATTCCTGCATTTAAATCGGAAAAGGCAAAATTATTTGAAGGCAATAACTCATTTGTTGAATCGCTGTAACCATCGGTCCCATTAAACTGATCATTAAAGGTAACATTACTATATCCTACACTTTTTTGGATAATACCCATCTGAAATCCAGCACTTATAAATTGATTAGTAGTGGGATCTAAACTTTTATGATATGCACCGGAAATATATATATTCTGTGTATTCCAGCCAATGCTGGAATTTTTATCCTGCATAAACATAACACCTACTCCGGCTGCATCATTCAATACTTTA
>Ga0129324_10000200_pt1 | contig 42888 bp, 36 predicted proteins | sample CPBDNA_7_FD_96879 | JGI IMG/M metagenome (GOLD analysis project Ga0129324, IMG submission 96879) | Freshwater to marine salinity gradient microbial communities from Chesapeake Bay, USA - CPBay_Spr_15_0.2_DNA | ecosystem: Environmental > Aquatic > Marine > Coastal | place: USA: Chesapeake Bay...
CCATTGATACGGATCCATCGACAAGTACAGGGTTTCCGTCAGCATTTGGTTCGGCCCTGGCGCGGGCATAGTAGTCTCGTGCCAGCTGAAATCGCCATCTTGCGGCCAACCGGCCAGAGGCGTGCGGGCGAGTTGCCATTGAGAATTCATCGAGGGATTCATAGACCACACCATGCTGCTCGTAAATGAAATGCTGCTCGTAAATAAAATGCTGCTAACAAATGAAATGCTGCTATTAGATGAACATTACCTGCCCATCCACTGACAGAGTAACCAACTCCGCACCCCAATGACCAGTAGCGAGCCGATTTTTTCGAGCATCAAGCTGCAGACCAGACCCTCGAGCCGCAGTGGGCTATACTCTGCAGACACCAGTCAACAATTGCCACAACCCACCGTGACCGGCTTTATGTCTACTATCCCGAAATATATCTCAGCCTACCCAAAACATCTGCAGACGCAGGTGCAGCACCTGGTGAACCAGGATCAACTCGGTCAGTTTCTGCTGGACCGGTATCCGCGACCCCATAACATCAAGAATGACGGGGCACTGCGAGATTACACCATGGATATTAAGCAGCAATATCTGAAAAAGTCAGATCCCTTGAGCAAGGTGGTGTTTGACAACAAAATTCACGTGGTCAACAACGCGCTGGGATTGCATACCTATTTATCTCGAGTCCAGGGCGGCAAACTAAAGAGTAAGAACGAGATCAGGATCAGCGCTATGTTCAAGCAGGCACCGGAAGACCTGCTGAACATGATCGTCGTGCATGAACTGGCGCACTTGAAGGAAAAAGACCACAACAAGAGTTTTTACCAACTGTGCCGGCATATGCAGCCCAACTACCATCAACTGGAATTTGATACCCGCCTGTACTTGATACAACTCGAAACCTACGGCGCTATTTACTAATCCCCCTGGCCAGCACCGTCAAAAGCGGGCGTATCATTCCTATGGAAGCGTCTAAGAATGGCTTAATCGAAGAGTTTCTTGCTGCTGGAAAACATCAGAAAAAACACCAAACCAAACAACGTGACACCGGCAGTCACCTGAAACACTAAAGCCCAGGAACCGGTGAGTTCCAGTATCAGGCCACTCACAAACACACCGATGATTCCCGGGATAGTGCCCGCCGTATTGGTGATTCCCATCAACGTACCGGCATATTTTGGTGCAATGTCCATATGATTGACCACAAAACCACCGACGACAAACGCGCCCAACGCATTACCAATGGTCATGATCGTAATCGCAAGCCAAACTGACTCTACTTCACCCACGATCAACAACGCCGTAGAAAGGCCGCCAAAGCCAATCGTCTGCATCAATTTTCGAACCTTACCAACGTCCATGCCAGAGCGCACCAGACGATCTGCGATACTGCCTGCCACATTCAAAAAGATGAACGAGGCCACATGCGGGATCATCGTCACCCAACCCACAGAAGCATAATCAACGCCCAGACCTTTATTAATAAATGTTGGCAGCCATGACAGCAAAACATACAGGGACCAGTTATTACAGAAGTGAGCCACAATAATAGCCCACACCGGCATGGACTTGAGGAACTCCCTAATCGGTGGTCCCGCTTCAACGGGATCACTGTTGGCGCCCGCCTTGATAATCTCACGCTCTGCTTCAGTCACCCGCTCGTCGAGCTCGGGGCTTCGAGTGACCATTAGTTGCCACACCACGAACCAGACTACGCCCACCAGACCAAACAGATAAAACGCCCACTGCCAGCCCCAAGCTTGAACGATCATCGGCGTGACAATTAACGCAAAAATAGTCCCTAGCGGAATGCCACTATTCGCCAGACCCACAGCGCGGGAGCGTTCGGTGATGGGCACCCAACGAGAGTACAGACTGTAAATAGAGGGAAAGGTCACCGCTTCACCCATGCCCATCAATATTCGAGTGGCGAGCAACAAACCAAGACCAATAGACGCAGCGGGCGGCGTCAAAATCGTGAACAAAGACCATAACAAGACACCCACGCCCAACACGACCTTACCGCCAAAACGATCGGCCAATAGGCCCCCAACAATCTGCAACAGCAGGTAACCCACGAAGAACGACGACAACACCATCCCCTGAGTTTGCATGCCCCAGTCCAGGTCTGCCGCCATCGGAATAATAGCGACAGAGATATTCACTCGGTCGATATAACAAACAAAGACAGCCAGCGTTGACAGCAGTACAACGTTGTAGCGCCTGGGCCAATTGAATATCGGCATAATCACTTCTCTTTATTTTTATTTTTTGAATGCCAAGTTAATTTTCGGCACTGATTCACAGCGGGCTCATCACCGGCCGACACTTTTATTTAGAATTGAAAACTCAAACAATATCGCCAGGCTGATCGAGATATTCACTCAGACCATAACCCACTCGGTTACCATCAAGCGTATATTCCGTCATTCCCTCTCCGATATAAGTGATCTGTTCAGAGCGACGATTCCGCAACGGCACAAACCCCTTCACTTTGCCCAGCACCTGATGTTGATCGCCATTTTCCAGGGTAACATCCACTGTAAAACTGCGATGAAAGCTTGTCCCGGGTTCATAGTCTGTTTGCAGCGCAAGATCAGTAACCTTGAGGAATTGATCGCCTTTGTGGAACATGCCGCCGCGATGATCGCCCACCACTGACAGCACCATGCCCAGATCGTCACCATAATTACCCGTCAGCCAACGATAAGAACGAATCGATTGCCAATAGCGCGGCCCCCAGGAATGGTCACGCAAGCCGTTACCATTGATTTGAATGACGCCAGCCTCACCCTCTATTTCAATAGTGCCAGTAACATGCATATGCTGCTCGTAATGCGCCCTAGCAAAGTCATTACCATCATCCATGCTGCCAACGTGACCGTAGATCGGACCGACCCCCGTATGAATTAAATCAACGCTAATTTTTTTAAACGGATTGGATTTGAATGCTTTGCTCGGATCTTGCATATCCCGCGGATTAGCCATATATAGTGCAGCGCCTGTATAGGCTGTGCGAATTTTTTCACCGGGCACCAGCACCTCAATCCTGCCACCGCCGGCATCCCAGCTATCGTTGTGAGAAATAGAAGGTTTCTTGTAGTTGAACAGCGCAGAGCCATCTGGGTTATAGATAATCACGGTGAGCTCGGCGTAGCCCTCATTGGCTCGATTGCCCATGCGAATAAAACCGCCGCGACCCTGCACTGGATCGAAAAAATTAAAATACACAGATTCGTTGAAGTTAGTTTCCGGGCCCAATGGGTGGGTGTAATCGTCTTCCGGTTTGACGTTACCAACGATATTGACCATAGCGATTCCCCGCGGCTGCAAGCCTGAAAAAGATTTCAGGCTTACTGTACCGCAGGATATTAGCCAAGACCAGAGACCTGATGGATCGCACGGACAAACAACCGGACTTAGTCTCTGAGCGAGTCTCTGGGTGAGTCTCTGAATGGAACTTAATTGAAGGTGGCGAAACTGCTCATTGGCTCACGGGCTGACACCAACGTATTCACCGGTGCGTTGGGATCCGCATAACCCAGCGACATACCACAAATAATAAAACGATCATCAGGCACCGACAGCACTCGCCGGGTTACCGTATGAAACTGATTCCAGGCGCCTTGACTGCAGGTGCCCAGCCCTTCCTGATGGGCGATGAGCATAATGTTCTGCATAAACATGCCGATATCCAAAAAACTCATGGCATCCAGGTCCTTGTCAATGGTGAAGATCAATCCCACTGGCGCATCGAAGAACTTGTAGTTACGACCCCACTGATTAAAGTTGGCGCGCTCGTCGCCGCGAGGAATCTCCAACAGACTATACATATCTTTGCCCAGCTGCCGCATGCGGCTGGTGTAGGGCTCCTTGCGCTTTGAGGTTCGCGGAAATTCAGCAGACGCATCCTGCGGCGCGTTTTCCCGGTGTGCCAGCACTGCACTCACCAACTCATCACGCTTGGCACCCATGGCGACATGCACATGCCAAGGCTGAACATTCGTGCCACTGGGCGCGAGATTAGCCCGCTCGAGAATAGTCTCAACTAACGCCCGATCTACGGGGGTATCGAGGAACTGGCGAACAGACTTACGATTTCGAATGGCTTCGTCGAGATTCATGACTAATCACTGGTGCTGAAAAATGAAACGTTGACGTTACAGACAGAACAAGACCGTAACAAGTCTTGACTCATAACTTCGCAACTTCACTTTCAAACCTGCCTGTCAATGCTCGCTCGAGACATGCGCTTAAGCTGAACGGGTATTTGACCAAGATTTTGTTTGTTGAAATGATTCAAGGTATAAAGCCGTATGCTTGTTGCTCAATATCAATGATGTAACTACCTTGCCGACTGCAACTCGTCGACTTGAAGCGCATACTTAACCCACCACTGGCGCGCCACTCAGAAGGAAACTGCACTTGGACATGAATTTCAACGCTGATGACGAGCACTTTCGCGCCGAAGTGCGAGACTTTTTTGCCCATCAATATCCACAAGACCTGATCAAAAAAGCCGCCAGCGCCTTTGCCCTGGATAAAGCAGACTACCAGCGCTCTGAGCAGGCATTGGCGGCCAAAGGCTGGCTGTGTGTGAACTGGCCCAAGGAACAGGGCGGCACCGGTTGGAATGCCAACCAAAAGTATATCTTTGATCAGGAACTGGAATTGGCCGGCGCCATCAACCCGGTGCCCATGGGCGTCATCTATGTGGGGCCCGTGATCTGCGCGTTTGGCACGCCCGCGCAACAGGCTCGTTGGCTGCCAGGCATCCAGCAAAGCACCACCTTCTGGGCCCAGGGCTATTCCGAACCCGGCTCTGGCTCGGATCTGGCATCCTTGCAATGCCGAGCCACCCTCGAGGGTGACAGTTATGTGGTGGAGGGCACGAAAATCTGGACCAGCCTGGCACAACATGCCGACTGGATATTCCTGCTGGTGCGCACCAGCCATGAGACCGTCAAGCAACAGGGCATTACCTTTCTCTGCACGCCGATGGATGCACCAGGCATTGAAGTCCACCCCATTACCACCATTGACGGCCGCCATCATCTGAACCGGGTGACCTTCGACCAAGTCAGGGTCCCGGTTGATAACCGTATTGGTGATGTCGGAGAGGGATGGCGCTACGCGAATTTTTTACTGGGCAATGAACGCACGTCCTATGCCCACGTTGCGGGTAAACGAATGCAAATGGCCGCCACCCGAGCGCTGGCAGAACAACATCCTGTGCTGGCTGACGACCGCGTATTTTGGCAGACATTTAACGCCTTGGAAGTCCGCCTCAACGCCTTGGACATCACCGTCCTGCGGGTCCTGTCATCGCTGAAAGACGGGGCATCACCGGGCAATGAGTCATCCATATTAAAGGTTCTGGCTACCGAGATCGCCCAGGACATCACGGCGTTATCCATGCAGGCTCAAGGCTACCCAGCGCAGGCCGCTGTGCATGCCAACATGCCGTCGGAGACCGCTGCCAAGGCCACTGCTGACTATATGGGCACTCGCGCCCAGTCAATCTATGGTGGCGCCAATGAGATCCAGAAAAATATTATTGCCAAGCGGGTACTCGGTTTGTAAGGATGCGGACAGAACACCCAACGCAGCATCGACTCTTACATCGCTGTTTTAACTAACATTGTTTTTACTGAAACAGGTTGACCTACATGATCACTATTCACGGCTCTTCAGTTTCACCCTTTGTTCGCAAAACCCTGGTCTGCCTGAAAGAAAAAGGCATCAGCTACGAACTGAACGGGATCAGTCCTTTTCCGCCACCAGCGGCACACTTGGCGATCTCGCCGCTGGGCAAGATCCCGGCGATGACGGATGGTGATCTGTCGATTCCGGACTCAGCGGCGATCTGCGGCTATCTGGAAAAGCGCTTCCCGGCACAGCCGCTGTACCCCAGTGACGACGGTGAATATGGTCGGGCCTTGTGGTATCACATCTGGGCCGACAACGAATTACCTAAGGCTACCGCCGCGTTATTCTTCAACCGGGTCGCCGTGAAGATGATGAAACGTGAACCTGACCAAGCGGTCATCGACAAGATTATCGCCAAGGTACAACCGCCGATTTTCGATTACCTGGAAGCCGAGATTGGCGATAAGACCTATCTAGCCGGCGACGCTTTCAGTATCGCCGACATCGCCATCACCTGCCAATTTGTCCAGATGCTATATGCCGGCGAGACCCTGCCTGCCGCCAGCCATCCGAACATTGCACGCTACATAACCAATCATATGCAACGGGCATCTTTTAAAACTCTGATTAACAGCGACCCGTTCATCAAGGTCCCATGACCCAAGCCAGCCCAGCTGCAGGAGACGCCGTCAGACGGCCGACCCTGCCGGCTCAGGGTGAATCTTTCCCAACACCGCAGCCGTCAAATTCGGTCTGTACGGGCCCAAAGACTCGCAGCAGAACAGGTTTCAACCCGCGTGAAGATCTAACCGGCGGCTCTGAGGTTATCTAAGCATTTCAGCACTTCAGCTTGATAGGTTTTACCCCGTTCGTTATACAAATCCAAAATATTCAACGAAGTGGGCACATAGCCAAAGCCAATATTGGCTTGCGGATGCCACTGAAAGATCGACCCACCGAGTCCCATCCAGCCATAAAACCCCTCTCTACCCAGATTCAACGCGCGATCAAGCTTGGCGTTGTACTGCTCTGGCCTAGCAAACCGGGCAACGCCCCCTTGGGTAAAGGTGGTGGCGGCAATGCCCATCGGCGCCTCAACAGGATCTCCATGCAAAGCCTGCCAGGCTTGCTCGGTCAAATATCGGGCGCCCTCCCACTGACCACCGCCTGCCAACATGGCGGCAATTTTTGCCAAACCCCGCGCGGAACAGTTCGCATTCGCCGACGGCGTTTCACCCATCGCGATGGCAGGCTCATTGAAGAACGCTATTCGATCCATCCCGGCAAAGGGCGGCGGTGCGCCCCTAACCGTGCTCCTGCGAATCGCCGGGATGACCTGGATCAATCTATGCAGCGTTTGAAAAATATTGTGTTCCATCTTTCTATTCAGAAACTTCGGCTTCAAGCTCTCCTTGAGCTGCAAACGCATATTCAGGACTGAGACTTTGACCCTTCGACTCAATTCTTCTTGCCTGACCCCGATGAAGGCATCCACACCCAGAGGCTGACTGATATCCTCACGCAAAAATTCACCAATAGTTCGGCCTGCAGGGTCGACTCGTCGGAACACCTCGTTCACAATCCAGCCCCGGGTGACCGCATGATATTCACGGGCACTGCCCACGCGAAACGTCTGCTCATGATTTTCGATGATGTGACCAATTTTATTCTGCTTGATGTTCGCCGTGAGTAGATCATCCGCCTTGATCGATACGTTCAAGACGGCGAGACCCGCCTCGTGGCGCATCAACGCGGCAACCGTAAGATCCGACTTACCATTGGCGCCAAATTCCGGCCAGTAATCAGCTACTTTAGCCTGATAATCCAGCAAGCCCTTGCTCACCAATGAAGCCATCGCCAGTGCTTCAAGGCTCTTGCCGCTGCTGAAAACATTGATTAGCGAGTCCGCAGAAAAATCCGCGTCGGCATCCGTTGAGGCCCAAAGATCAACGACCTTTTCACCCTGATGATAGACACAAAGCTGAGTATCTCTTTCTGCCAAGGTCTGCATGTTGCGCGTGTACAGGGCTTTAACGGACTCAAACCCTGGCGCGACAGTGCCTTGAATACGGATTTGGTTAGCAGTATTTTTACTCATCATCTGACCCAAAAGACTCAAGGCCAGTAGTCTACTCGAACTGCCGAGCACAGAATACACGTGCCAAGCGACCTGAATCCAGACAGCGACGCACCCCAAGACATGACGGCTGCACTAGCTCAGCATTTAGCACTGGCAGGACCTATTAACAGGTGCGTAAACTGACTACTCGCAACGCCCATCGCCACGGCGACAAGACTCGGATTAAGTTAAACGAGACTATGGCTTGACGGTGAACATTCGCGACGCCACCTTTTGATACAGCAAGGATTGTATGTATATACCACCCTATTTCGCCGTAACCGACAGAGATGAGATTTTTGCCTTTATCGAAGCCAACGCCTTTGGCCAGTTGATTTCAATCGTTGACGGCCGGCATTGCGCGACGCATATCCCGTTTTTACTGTCACCGGACAAATCTTGCCTGTTGACCCATGTGGCGCGGCAGAATCCCCAGCACCTGGAGCTCGAAGGCCAGGAAGTATTGGTGACTCTGGCCGGGCCTCATGGCTACATATCACCTTCGTGGTATGCCGGTGCAGGGGTGCCCACCTGGAACTATCAGGCCGTACACCTATACGGCCAGTGCCGACTGATAACCGAACCGCAGCAACTCAGCGCCATCGTTGAGGGACTTTCGAAAAAGTACGAGTCTGGCTTTGCTGAGCCCTGGCAACCGCAATATGGCTCGTCGATGCTCAGCGCCATCATCGGTATCGAAATCACTATCAGCGACATCCAGTGTCAGTACAAGCTGAGTCAGAACCGTTCCACAGAAGATCAGGGGCGAGTGATACAGCAACTACAGAGCGCCGATGCCCATGTCTTGGCTGATGCTATGGCGAAGGCGCTGACCAAGGTCCAGCCGCAGCGTTAGATAAGTCCCGGTCGCGGCGTTATGGTCATCGTATGAATACTCGATTGAAATCGATATCGATCTAAGTGACCGGCATTCGCGCCTGACGCAACGCTTTTCTGCGCACCTTGCCCGCATCGTCTCGCAGGGGCTCCGGTGAAAACTCAATAGTCCTGGGAATTTTGTAACTCACCAGGCGTTCTCGCAGGTGTGCCAGCAGCGCTTCCTGAGCAACATCGTTGGCAGGCGCATCAACGATGGCATACACATAATTACCCAAGTCTTCATGGGGCAAACCAATCACTGCTGAAGACCTGACCCCTGGATAGGCATCAATGGCAGCTTCCACTTCGGCTGGATAGATATTGGCCCCGCCAGACAAAATCATGTCGGTTTGGCGATCAGCAAGATACAAATAGCCATCAGCGTCGAAATAGCCCATGTCGCCAATACTCTCGTAACCACCCTCTATCGCTTTGGCTTCCGCACCGATATAACGATAGGTGCTACCCGGACCGGTAATCGGCCGCATGAACACTTCTCCGATCTCACCTTGTGGCAATTCGTTGCCTGAATCATCAACAATAATCATTTCACAGGTCGCATTGGGCTTGCCCACCGAACCGCGGTGGAGCAGCCATTCTTCACCGGTAATGACAGTGCCACCTTGCCCTTCTGTACCACCATAGAGCTCCCAGATCACACTGGCGCCCAACCAATCGATATAGGCTTGTTTTAACCAAGCCGGACACGGTGCGGCCAAGTGCCACAGTACTTCCAGGCTGGACAGGTCATAGCGGTTGCGCACCTCTGCCGGTAAATTCCAGATACGCTGCATCATGGTGGGCACCATGTAAACAATATCCACCTGTTGCGATTCGATCAGACTCAAGGTTTGCTCTGCGTCGAAGCGAGTGGTTACGGTCACCTGGTTACCACGAAACAGGGCACTGATACCCCAAAGGAACGGTCCATTATGGTACAAGGGGCCAGGAATAAGCATGGAACCTTGCAATTTGGTCTGGAGCCGATCTTCGTCAATATCCCAGACTGCAGGGGTGGCCGAGACGATCAACTTGGGTCTACCGGTGCTGCCGCCAGAGGTCATCGCTTTGAAGGATGTGGCGATTCGCTCATCCAGAGCTTCACCTGTGATTGCAGCTGGCGGTTCAAAACCTACCGGCAGAGATTGAATTCCGGGCTGGTCGTCGTCGCTGACACCCACCACCAGTTTAGGCGCACCCACCTCGATAATCTGGTCTCGCTCAAATTTTGGCAGTCTGGCTGAAACAGGCTGAGGGGTTGCACCCACCTTCCAGGTCGCGAGCGTCGCCTTGAAAAACTCAATGCCGTTGGGCAGTGCGATAGTGACAAAGTCATCCTGGCCGACACCTAATTCCGCATAAACTCGAGCCAGACGATTAGTCTCCCACTCCAGCTCTGACCAGGTGATCGTTTCACCTTCGTGAGAGATGGCGACTCGATCAGGTTGAATGGCTGCCCAATGGGCGACGATACGTGAAATTGCTAATTCGGCCATCTGATTCCTTTAACGCCAGGTTGTTTACAATACGCACCAAGGTGTGACGCGGGCAAATGACACAGGCGGTCTGCGACCTTGCATCATCTGCGCCGACAATGTTGTCAATAACTCACCCTAATCAGGTAATCCCAGCACACGCTTGCTGATAATATTCAACTGCACTTCATTCGTCCCGCCATAAATCGTCACGGCGCGGTCTCGCAGCCAGCTTCGGGTTGCTTCAACTTCATCAGCACCAAAGCCTTCGCCTTCCCAACCAATGCCCGCTGAACCTCGCAAGAATGCCTTCAAAGAAGAAGCCTCTTTCGAGAGGCTGGAACCGACAAATTTGAAGATAGACGTGGTGGCACCCGGTGCCTTGCCTGATCTCGACTCGTCATTCACACGCTGAACCGTTAGTTGCAGCGCTTTTTCCTTCATGGTCTGACGCAAGACCTTGTCTCGAGCCAGTGGTTCCGCGATCTTACCGTCTAGCTCACCGTGATATTGCTTGGCAATGGTCGCAAACGCATTGGCCGGCTTGGGTTTCTTAGAACGGGGCGCTGGTGCGGCAGAGCGCTCATATTGAAGCAAGCGCTTACCTACCGTCCAACCCTTGTTCAGTTCTCCCACCAGGTCATCTCTGCGGGCCACTGCATCATCAAAAAATGTCTCACAGAACGGTGAAGAACCACTGATCAGCGCGATGGGCTTGATGGTGACCCCCGGCTGGTGCATATCCAGCAGCACAAAACTGATGCCGTCGTGCTTCGGCGCGGTGGGGTCAGTACGCACCAAGGCGAACATCCAGTCGGCGTGTTGAGCACCGGAGGTCCAAATTTTCTGACCATTGAGCACAAAATGATCACCGTCAGCGACGGCTTTAGTCTGCAGACTCGCCAGGTCAGAACCTGAACCGGGTTCACTGTAGCCCTGACACCATCTGATCTCACCAGAAATAATTTTAGGTAGATGGCGAGCCTTCTGCGCTTCGGTACCAAACTCCAGCAGCGTCGGGCCAATCATGGACACGCCCATCCCCGTCAAGGGTGGTAACGCCCGCGCGGCGGCCATCTCTTCCTGCAGGACTCGGTTTTCCTCGTAACTCAGACCCGCCGCGCCATATTCCGCAGGCCAGGTGGGGGTCGTCAAACCACGGGCCGCCATGGCCTGCAACCATTGCTTAGCATCCGCTGTGTCATACACTTCGTGGGCGTCCTCGAAGTGAAAGGTTCGATTTTTCATGCTCGCCGGGCAGTGCTCGGCAATATAATTGCGAACATCTTCGCGAAAGGTATCGAGGCTCATGGTGTGATCTCCCTTAAATGACTGAAATACAATCTGCAGCCAATAGAGTAGCACGACAGGTACCCCGCAGATAAAGCCCGATGGCGAAGTTTTTTTGCGGACCCCTGAGTTCAACCCAACCCAGGGCTTTTGATTCGCTAAGCGTCCCACTGAAGGTTTGAGGCTTTACACCAGCGACCCAGTCTGGCACTTTAACCAGACTTCGGCCCAGCACCCTCAACCCACTCACTGGTGGTGCCCGGAATGCCCCATTACTGATAAGGATACGGATATGAAAATCGCAGTCGTCACTGGCACCAGCACAGGTATTGGCTTTGAAACCAGCCTGCATCTGGCCCGCAATGGCTATTCTGTATTCGCCGGCATGCGCAACACAGCCAAGGCACAACCACTGATTGATGCCGCCAAGGCCGAGTCCTTGCCCGTGCAAGTGCTGCAGATGGACGTGACCGACGCGGACTCTCTGCAGACCGCTTTCGCCACTATTCATGCCCAAGGCGATGTCTCTTTATTGGTGAATAATGCCGGTATCGGTGGCGCGACCCCGCTGGAATTGACACCGGAAGTAGAACATCGCCAAATCTTTGAAACTAACTATTTTGGCACCATCAACTGTATTCAGGCGGTTCTGCCCTCCATGCGCAAGAATGGCACTGGCGACATCGTCAATATTTCCTCAATCGTGGGCATTCTTGCCACACCGAACCAGATTGCTTACTCGGCGTCTAAGTATGCGGTGGAAGGTGCTTCTGAGGCGCTCGCCCATGAAGTCTACCGGTTTGGCGTACGGGTTTACTGCGTCGAACCCGGCGTGGTCGCTACCAGCATTTTTGACAATTCCGCCAGCGCAACCCGTTATGACAAAACATCGCCCTATCAACCCATTATGCGGCGCAACGGTAAGATGTACGCCACCGGTTTCAAGGCACCAGCATCGCCGCACCAGGTCGCCGACGCCATTCTGACTGCCGTCACTCAGCCTACCTATCAATTTCGCTGGCCGGTCGGCGTCGATGCCGATGGTATTTGTGCTGGTCGAGCAAAAATTACCGCCGAGGACTGGATCAAGATGGGTGACGACCTGAGCGACACCGAGTACAACGACCGCTTCAAGCAGTATTTCAATATCCAACTTTAGCGACAGCAGCTGATTGCATGACAAGAATAGGCGTGCCGCCTAGCTCACCTATCCTTGATTAATTTATTAATCCAGCACTTAACAGGAAATTCTATGCCAACCCAAGTCCCTTTTGACGTCGTGATTTACGGTGCCTCCGGTTTTACCGGACGCCTGGTCGCTGAATACATGTCCCAACAGTATGACCGCTCCGTGAACTGGGCGATGGCCGGCCGCAGCGCCACTAAACTCGCGGCTGTGCGCGATGAAATTGGAGCCGCAAAAGACACGCCACTGGTGGTGGCTGATGCCAGCGATCCTGCGTCTTTGCGCGCCATGGTCGCCAATGCCCGGTGTGTCATCACCACCGTGGGGCCCTATCAACTCTACGGCTCAGACCTTGTCGCCGCATGCGCCGAATTGGGGACAGACTATGTCGACCTGTCAGGTGAACCCGCCTGGATGCATGAAATGATCACCAAGTATCACGACGCGGCGGTGAAATCTGGCGCTCGCATCGTCCATAGCTGTGGCTTTGATTCGATACCTTTTGACCTTGGCGTCTACTTCCTGGAACAGGCGGCGCTAGAAAAATTTGGCAAACCATTACCGCGAGTTCGTGGCCGGGTTAGATCAATGAACGGTGAGTTTTCTGGCGGCACCGCAGCCTCGCTGACGGCAACAATGACGGCACTGGGTGAAAACCCCGCTCTGCTGGCGATATTGACCAACCCTTTTGCATTGGCCAACGGCTTTACAGGTCCGCAGCAACCCGCTGACAACAAGGTTTACGAGGATGAGCTATTAGGCCAGTGGGTCGCGCCATTTATCATGGCGGCCATCAATACGAAAAACGTGCATCGCTCCAATGCTCTGCTGGGTCAACGTTATGGTGCGGACTTTCAATACGATGAAATGATGCTCACCGGCAGCGGTGAACAAGGCAAGGCCATCGCCGATATTGTCGCGTCCAGCAATCCTCTGGTGGGCGACGATGTGCCAAAGCCCGGTGAGGGACCCAGCAAAGCTAGCCGCGAGGCAGGCAACTATGATGTCTTGTTTGTTGGCACTAACAATAACGGTGATGAGCTGCGCGCCAGCGTCACCGGCGATTTGGATCCAGGCTATGGCTCCACTTCCAAGATGATCGCCGAAAGTGCCTTGTGCCTGATACATGACTGCCCTGAACTTAAGGGTGGTATTTATACCCCCGCACCGGCTATGGGCGAGAAGTTGATTACACGCTTGGTTGCTCATGCGGGTATGACCTTTAGTCTGGAGTAACCATTAGGCTATCGTGCCTGGCCGGCATTTTAGGCCAAGCACGATGCACCAAGGCTGACGGTTATTATCACTGATTTATTCTGCCCCTTACACAGGGCGGCAGGATTGCGCTGGATGCGCCCTGTGGCGACGACTCCACAGCCCATGATAGCCAACTGCATCATCAGTGACCCGCCAATAGTCCAACAGCAGCGCAGGATCAGTGACGAGCAGCAGACTTGTTTGTGCAGCAACCGTCGTAGATGCCATAGCCGCTGGGTACGGGCGCTAGCCAGATACAATATTGCAGCCGTCACTGAAACATGGTTTATTCAGCGAGCACTTTTTTGCTGCGCGGTTGTTACCCGCGACAAACATGAATTATAAGGATCCAGGCGTGAGTCAATTCGATACCGACACTCAAGTTACCCAGACCGCTGACAATATCTGGCGCGGCACCTTGAGCAGGGAGTGGAATATCGGTAACAATCCCAATGGTGGCTATCTGCTGTCTTGCGTTCTGAGCGCACTCAAGCGGTCTCTGCCCCACCCGGATCCTATGACACTAACCACACATTATCTGCGCCCCGGCACTGCTGACGAGCCTTTTGAGGTCCATGTCGAGGTACTGCGCACTGGCCGCACACTTAGCACGGCTCGTGCTAGCCTGATCCAAGGTGGCAAAGCCAGGCTCGAGGTGCTGGCAGGGTTTGCCGACCTGCAGATCTCTGCCGGCATCGACACTGTTCTGACAATCCCTGCGCCCGCTATCCCGCCACCTGAAGTCTGCATCCAGCGCCACGGCGAAACTCAGGGTGTTGAGCTGCCCATTGCCAACCGGCTCGATGTCAGATTACACCCTGATTTTGCCGTGGCAGGCAGCACGAACGTCGCAAAAGTGGCGGGTTGGATACGATTTCTGGATGGCCGCGAACCTGACACGGGATCCTTACCACTGTTCACAGATACCTTTCCACCCTCGACCTTCAGCCTGCTAGGGGTTGTCGGCTGGGTGCCCACCATCGAACTCACTGTGCACGTGCGCTGTCGACCGGCGCCCGGCTGGATTCAGGCAGAATTTTCCACAGAAGATTTACAGCAGGGCCGCATGATCGAGAGCGGTAGGCTCTGGGATAGTACCGGCCAACTCGTGGCCCAGAGCCGCCAGATCGGCCTGGTGATGCAACAGAGTTGAGGCTTTACCACCATCTTGCCTGGCATCAATTTGACCGGCCGTGCGGATGCATGATCTTCGATCCAGAGGCAGTATGTTATCGTATACATTGAAAAATCACTCCGGAGCCAACGTTGTCACAGCCCCTCGAAGTCGCACTCTTTCCGATTCCCAGCCTGGTCGCATTCCCGGGCACCATCGTGCCCTTACACGTGTTTGAACCGCGCTATCGGCAAATGATCAACGACTGTGTCAGAGATCAGCGCATGATCGGTGTCTGCCATACTCGCAAGGTCATTCGCGCGGCAAAAGCAAACCAGACTCAAGACGAGGCCATGAACTCCAATCAAGCGACTTACCAACCGCAAGCGGTATTTTCCGCCGGCTACTGCGACATTATTGAGACCACTGCCGATGGCCGCATCATGGCCGAGATTCGCATTGAACAGCGCTTGCGAATCGTCAAAGAAATTCAGTCAATCCCCTACCGTATCGTCTCCAGTCAGCCGCTGCATGATGATGTGCCGGACCCCAGCGAGGCGATGTCTATCGAGGCACGTAATCGTGATCTACAGCTGCTGATTAATTCCAAACTATTGGTCATGATCGGCGCCGCAAACCCCGAGTTTGAAAATCTGATTAACGGGTCAGAATGGCAATCTCTGAATCCCGACGAATTCAGCTACCAGCTGTTTGAGACGCTGCGTTTCGATCCTGACATGATGCAGGCCATTCTTGAGGCTTGCAGCACCCAGGAACGCTTGAATATCATTTGGGATTATCTGTGTCATTAACCACACCACCCATTGCTCGGCTTGGCGTGATTGGTGACGTGCATGCGGAAGATGCCCGCCTAGCGCTCGCCCTCGACCATCTACACGCCGCCGGCGTTGACCGAATCATTTGCACCGGCGACGTCGTTGATGGCAGCGGCTGTCCGGAAACATCATTGCGTCTGTTACAAGCTCATAACGTCAGCACGGTGCGGGGCAACCATGATCGCTGGTTACTCGACAATAAGGTTCGGCACATTGCCGATGCTCACGGCCAAGACGACCTTGAAGATGCCAGCTTGGCCTATCTCAACAGCCTACCCAGCGCCATTGAACTCGACACGGTGGCTGGCAGATTATTGTTGTGTCACGGCATTGGCAAGAATGACTTGCAGAAAATCTGGCCCGGCTCCACACGCATGCCCATGATCCAGAGTCCTGCGCTGGACCGCATCATAGAGGACGGCCGTTATCGTTATGTGATCAATGGGCATATGCATTTCCGCACCATGATCCATTTTGATGCTATGACATTGATCAATGCAGGCACTTTGAAAGGCGAGCAGTGGCCTGGCTTTATGCTCATCGACTTTGCGACCGAGCATATCACCTCATTCAAATTCGGATCACCAGAAGCCAAATCACAGATTGAAATTGCACGACACATGTCTATTTTGCCGGAACCCGAGCAGGTCACCTGGCGTGATACCCAAGCTTTCAGCGGCGATTGGCAACCGCTGACCCTACACTAAGGCAGAGACGCCGGTTGCGGACCTGACCTACTGGGTCTTGCGCTCAGGCGCAGCGAGACTAGAAAAGGACACCATTTTACCGGCCTTTTCATCCCATAGGGCCAGCCAGGCCGTAGACAAGCTTTCAACAATTCCCAGTTTCCGGGCATTCTGCAATGCCGGCTGATCATCATAGCAAGTTGGCAAATGATAGTTTGGTACCTTTGGATTGAGGTGGTGGATATGGTGATAGCCAATATTACCGCTCACCCAGTGCAACCATCGCGGCAGGTCATAAAACGAACTACCCTCAAGGGTCGCGTCATGATAATTCCAGACATCATTGCGTTCCCAGTAGGCATCCTCAAACTGATGTTGGACGTAAAATAACCAGACCGCACCCAGCGAAGACAACATGACCACAGGCACATAGACCAACAAAAATGGCTTCAGACCAAAGATTGCTATCATGCTGCCGTAATAAATCAGAATACCGAGATTAGTGCCCAAGACGCTCAACCACCCACCCCAAGTTTTAGATTGCTCACCCAATGGAATTCGTTGCAGAACGACAAAATGCAACGGCGCCGAAAAGAAAAACAATACCCAAGGATTGCGGTAGACCCGATAGCAGAGCCGACTGAACCAACCTGCGTTGACATATTCTTCCACGGTGCGCGTGATGACATCACCATCGCCGCGCTTGTCGAGATTACCGGTGCTGCGGTGATGCATGGCATGTTGACCGGCCCAATACTGAAACGGCGTATTGGTCAGCACGCCCATCATGTTCCCCAACAGCATATTCTGCCATTTATGAGGTAGATAGGAACCATGGGAGCAATCATGACCAATCATGAACAACCGCAGATAAGCAGCCGCTGCCAGTAATGACAGCAGCAGCGTCACTCCGTAATGCACAGACAATGACGCAAACATCAAACCGATGGTCATCCCGTAGATAGCGACGGTGTGGCCCAACTGGAAAAATGCTTTTGCATAGGACGCGTGCGCGAATACACGCGAAGCGACGAATGCGGGTGTTTTTGTAACTTGCATAGCTTTTTTACAACCTGGTGCGGGCTTGCCCTTTCTGCTCTTAAGGGGGGCCTATTGAGACGGGTGCCTGGTGGGAATAATAGCAGACCGCAAGGATACGCTATTTTCCGCCAAGGATTCAGCTTATTTACGCTCCACTGATCGCCCTATATGGCCAGCCATCAAACGCTGGCGGCTGCCAGTGCCACCCATACCTGACGCCGCCGGTCGCCGCTGTAAGCCCGGCGACCATGCATGGTGATCCGGTTATCAATGAGCGCAATGTCACCGTCTTGCCAGTTCAGATCAAAGGTTAAGGTGTTGGCCATCGAAACCAGTTCTTCAAAAACAGATATCGGGATCGTCGTGCCATCACCCAGCACCAAGGACGCAGCAGGGTTCGCCTTGACCCCAGCCCACCCCATATAAGCGGCAATCAACTGATTGTAAAACGCTTTGCGACCGTCGCCGAGGTCCACCACCGCTGGCAGTACCGGTGTCGTCACCTGCAGACTGTCGTCTGGCTGCCATTGCCAACTATAGCCAAGCCCCTGCAACTGGCTTTCCGCACCGGCTCGATCAGTGACGCTCAAGGTACTCTTCCAGCTTCGTCCCTGACCCGAGGCCAAATTATCATCCACGGGCATCAGCGTCGTATACCGCAAACCGTGTTCTTCAAATTTTCGAGCCCACTGCGGCATTTGGTCGAGAATCAACGCATATAACTGATCAGACCGACACAGTGATGTCGCGCCGCCCAGCTGGGCAGCCGCATGGCAATGGAAGAACAGCTTGGCTGGCGATACCGGCGTTTGGGCCATTTCGTGGTGTAAAAATATCTCAACCTCAGGGGGCGCCTCATTGGCGGTAAAGACTCGGTCGGTCAAATTGACTCGTACCGCATTGGAAAGAGACTCCTGATAGGTAAAGTCTGGATAACCAAATGCGGCACTGAAGCGGTCGAAAGCCACGGCGTTGTCGATTGGAAAACCACGAAACAACACTGCGCCTGATTCCTGCAGGACTCGCTCTAGCAATGCCTGATTGGCTTGCAGCCAGGCAGTGATAGCAGCGAGCGACGTTAGTGACTGCTGGTTATCAAAGACCGCCGGGAAGGGTCGGCCATCAAACTCAAACTGCCTGGGAACCTGGATCAGATGGGGTTGAGAGGAGCTATCAGACATCAGACATCAGCACCTTGCGGCCCTCAACAATCGAACGCTGCGCCGCCACGCCCATCGACACCGACAACAGGCCGTCTGCCACCGTCACTGCCGCTGGGCTACCCGTCTCAATCGCCTCGATGAAATTCAGGTGCTCCAGGTAACTCGCACCGTGATGAAAGCCCACTTCGGCCACTCGAGGATCAATTTCGATATCGAATGACTCGTATTTTTGGTACTCCCGCCCACCACGAATCAGGCGACCTTCGGGAATAAGCGCTTCAAGCTTACCCAGATCACCAGTGGCCACCAGTTCCTGCTCGTTACGGCTGGACTCGGCAAACATGCAAAGGTCAAGACAGGCCCGGGCCCCGTTGGCATAGTCGACGATGACAAAGGCATTGTCGAGAATGTCGGGGGTCGCACCATCATAGCGCTCTTGCAGGTGATTGACGTCTTGACCACCGGAGGCAAAGACACTCACGGGTTGCGACTTTATCGCTAGGTTCATCAGGTCAAAAAAATGACAGCACTTTTCTACCAAGGTACCGCCACTGTTTTTATTAAATCGATTCCAGTCGCCGACTTTCTTCAAAAAAGGGTAGCGATGCTCACGCACAAACAGCATCTTTAAATCACCCACCGCCCCTTGCTCAAGCTCTGCCAAAAAGCGAGCCACCGGCGCCATGTAACGGTATTCCAGGCCCACCCAGACCAGACCTTGATGCTGGCTCGCCCCAGCGACGACAGCCTGACAATCGGCTATCGTAGTACACATCGGCTTTTCCAGCAGGACATGTTTGTCCGTCTTGAAAATCTCACGCATGACATCGATATGGGTAAAATTCGGTGAGGCGATTACCACCGCATCAATATCGTCACGGGCCAGCAATTGCCGGTAATCCTCGTACACCGTTGGTGTGAATTTGGGCTGGCAGGCTGTCAATGCCCACGCTCTGGATTTGGCGTTAGGATCTGCCACGGCGACAACCTCTGCGGCATCGATCTGCACCAGATTACGAATATGCTCACAGCCCATCATGCCAGTGCCAATAATACCGTATCTGACGGTCATGAAAGCTACCCTCGAGAGACCGGCATCGCCGGATTATTAGGCAGGTGGGCAAAGCGATCCGGGTCTCTTTGGGCAGCGTAAGCCGCAACGATCGGTGCCAAATCTGTGGGCGATGCGCCATGCAGAATGACACCATCACAACCAAGGTCCAACTGGTGATTGATAGCTGCGACACATTGCTCAGGCGTGCCCATCGCCGCTGCGGCCAGCCAAAAGTCGGGAATCAGGCCGGCCACGTGCTCCAGCTCCACGGCAGTTGCGCGCTGATCGATGGCCCCTTGGAATGTCGATACCAGCGGATCGGCTCTAAACTTTTTCAAAACCAACGGATCCCAGTCATTGGTCTTGACCATCAAGTCGCCATAGGCCTGCAGGTAAGTGGCCATCCTGCCAACGGTTTTCTTGAGTCGAACATCCGCAGGCAGGTGATCACCGATAGTGGCCAGGCATGACCAGACTCTAACATCCGCCGGATCTTTGCCAGCACCGACGGCAGCTTGTTTGACTGTGTCAACGCAACGCCGGGTGGTCTCGTCGGTAAAAAACGTGTGCAGCACCACGGCATCAAAGGCTCGACCGCCTAGAGCTAATGAATTGGGTCCGAAAGCGGTGAAAGTTAATGGAATATACTCATCAAAATCTGGGTCCAGCCGCAGCACGGGCCATTTGCCAGCGGGGCCGTCATGACCCACCACCGTCTCACCACGCCACAGGCGGCGCATCAGATTCGCAAAGTCCTCAATCTGATCTGTCTTGATCCGCGCCAGTCCATAGGCGTCAAAAGCCGCATTGATGCCACGCCCCAAGCCCAGACTGAACCGCCCGCCAGTCAGGAAATGCATGGTGCTGGCATAAGCTGCTGTCACCATGGGATGACGGGTATTATGGTTGGTGGCAGCAGTGGCAATGCCGATCGTCTCGGACACAGCACCCACAGCACCGGAGAGGGTGGCGGCTTCTTTGATATTAAAGCGCTCGGAGATAAAACAGTTGCCGATGCCCATGGCCTCTGCATCCCGGACCTCAGCAATCAGGTCACGGGGCGAGCGCGGTGCGCCAGCCAACGTATAGAATCCCAGTTCATTCATTCCATTCATTTCAGGCATCTCACTTCTCGCTGACTAAAGCTTCAGCATAAGCCAGCAGGGTACCAAATGTCACAGGCACAAAAAAAGGGAGCTAGCTCCCTTTTTTCTCGAACGATCCTTTTTTCTCGAACGATCCTTTTGGGTCGTCGCCTCTTACGTTACTTGAGCACGCTACAGCAATTTATTGTACATTGGCCACTGACCATTCACGAATATCTACTCGGTACTTTTCAGCAAACTCGTACAACGACAAATCATTGCAAACTACTTGCTTCTGAGCTCGACGACCGATGCCGAGCTCCTCGACCTTAGCCTTGATCGCCTCCCGGGATTCTAGTGCCGCGAGACATAATTGAGAATAAGGATTTTCATCTTTAATGACAAACCTGGCGCCATCGTCCAATTGTATTTCCTTTGCATACGCATTGATAGACAACGACAGGGCGACAAACAAACAGATACGATGTTTCATTATTTTTTCTCCATTTGGTCTTTATTATTTCAGCCCCAAGATAAAACGCTTTGCTCGCGGGGCCCGCGCATGGATAAAACATTACCGGGCTGTAAATCTTATTGCAATCTTAATATAACTTACACAATCTTAATTTTTTGGTGGTTTGTGCTGGTTATCGCACTTTTATCATCTGTCCTATTGATTGAAGCGCATTGAGTGTGCGTTATCTTCTCGCCGCACGCCTGCCGACAATGCGTATTAAGACAGCGTTAAGATAGTTAATTTTCGGTTATTTCGAGCGCCGGCCTCTTTTCAGCCCCCAATCAGACCACTAAGCTGTTGCGCACAATGAATCAAACGGTCACCAATGCATGCAAAGCTTCCTGAAAACTGTCGCGCTAATAGTCTCTCTGGCTGGTTTGGCGGTGCTCTACAATGCGCCGCCAAACGTGACGCTGAACGGATTAGCAGGAGCGCATGATATTGGAAGATTTGCCGATGCCAACGAGGCTCGAATGATCCGAGCTGACTTGCCCACCGTCAAAGATCACTATGGTGACCCGGCCCTCTTTGAAAAATATATCATTCGCCGGCCACGAGTTATCGTCTAGCGCTGCTGCCACAACTTCGCTGTCAGCAGCCGATCAACCCCTCAAAATTATCCACATCCTGAGCGGCTAGCCTTTGACCATGGCCGCGGTCAACAGAGCCGGGCTGTCAGGCTGCTGGAAGAACGCCTCCGGGTCGTCAATGCCACGCTGGCTGATTATGCTCAACTTAATATTCTTCGATGCCCCCGTCGGGGTGCCAGCAATCCGCTCAGCGATTTCGCGACAACGCTCGACAACTGCGTCATCGGCGACGCATTCTGCAATCAATCCTAACCTCAACAGTTCCGGTCCGGCTACCCGATCACCCATCAGGGCCATTCGTGCCATCACGTGCTCCGTTGATTTGATTTTGAACCAAGCCGCATTCATGGGCATCATCGCGCCTTGCTGAATTTCACCCACCTGCAGAAACGCGGTATCTCCCGCGATCAGAATGTCACAGGCCAAGGCCAGTGCGGAACCGGCATTGATGCCATACTTTTCCAGCGCACCGATCACCGGTTTAGGGAAATGATACAGGGCCAGATGTAGCTCACGCCAACTACCAAATTGGCGAGATTTCCAGGGCGGCGGGGGTTCTGCCTGCAGAGCCTTGAGATCAACACCGGAACAGAAAAATCCATCCGCGCCGCGCAAGACCACGCACGCCACATCTTCATCGTCAGCCAATTCTTCAAGTGCTAACCTGACGCCATCACTTAACGGCGGAATAATCGAGTTACGCCGCTCTGGTCGATTTAAAACGATCTCTGCCCAGCCCTGTTTACGCTCGATCAATACGGGTTTTTCGTCAGACATAGTCACTCCAGATTTTTTATTGTGTTCGCTTCAGTGACTCAGAGTCTAGGCGCAACCCTCGAAAATCGCCAGCGCCCTCGACCTTTGTGGCTTACTGCCCGCCCATTGGCCATGACCCATCAGGGACGAAACGCATCCCAATGTTTAATCGCGTTATCCTCTGGGCTTGGTTCGATTCCAGGCCGCACCCCATGACGACAAACATGGCGAGCCTGCATACCGTGGGTACGCGGCGCGACGACGTCCCGCTGATAGTCATCACCGACAAACAGCACTTCGGCGGGGTCGACAGCCACTCGCTTCAATGCCGCTTGATAAATCTCCGGCTCTGGTTTCTTCGCGCCAAGCGCGGCGCTGTCTATCACAAACTCAAAATAATCACCCAAACCATGATGCTCGAGCATTTTCTGCGGCCACTCAGACATAAAAAAATTTGAGACCACCGCAAGCTTTGCCTCAGCCGACCAGGCTTGAAGCATGGCCTCAACGCCAGGGGTAAGCCTCACACTAGCCGGGTAAGTTTGCGCAAACACATCCAGCATTTCACTCACCAACCGCTCAGCAGACGCTGCACTCGCACGCCCCTGGCGTATAAAGACTTCCCGCAACCGCACCTCGAAGTGCACCTCACTGTCTCGCTGCCACCAGTTAACGGCGCGCGCTGCGGTATAGGCTGATCGGAACTTTGACACAGAAGGAAAGAGGCCAGCCGCAACAGGCAGATGGGCAATTGTCTCAAGCCCGTCAATACTGCCACTCGCGTCGAAATCATCAATCAGCGTATTAAAACAGTCGAACAGCACCCATTGCATCTTCAGCATCTCGGCCAGGCAAGGATCACGGGGTTCGTGACAAGGCTATTGCTGGCACAGGGTATTCTGAACGTTGATAACCGGCACGACAAGGACTTGCCTTGATGTTCAGTCGCAAGGGTGGTGCAGGCGATTCAGGCTAACCAGAAGCTCAAGGTGATATAGGCAATAAACAGCCCCACTGCGGTAACACTCAGCGCGTCAAATTTTGTTGATCGATGATTCATAGGACAGCAGATTAGAAAACTCTTTACCCATCGTAAAGTAACCATTGCTCATATAGTTAGAACCAAAGGCGATTTAGCCTACCAGTGAGATCACCATAAATAACGTCGTCGGCACAACCAGCATCCAGAGCATGAGGGCCTGCACTAACACCCGGCCTTTTAGCCTGCGTAAGGTTTGGCGGTTGATTTCAGTGCCGATCAGAAATAGCGCAAGCACCAGCAGGCTCTTGCTGGCGAGGCCGGCGATGCCAGGTAATGCGGCAGGCATCGGCAATACGGAACCGAGCACCGAACTCAAGATAAACAGCAGAATAAAACCGGGAATCCGCACCTTTATGCTACCCTGGCCTGCCACCAAACTGGCGACGACCACTAGCGGAATCAACCATAAGGTCCGCCCAAGCTTCACCGTCGTGGCGACACTGGCCGCCTGGTCCCCATACAAAGCCGCGGTAGCCACCACTGAACTGGTATCGTGAATCGCCAGGGCCACCCAAACACCAAATTGGGTCTGACTGAGTTGATAATATTCGCCGATGGCGGGAAAGGTAAACAGGGCGACAGCATTCAGCAAAAAGACAATTGCCAGTGCAACACCCATTTGCTCAGCACTGGCCTTGATGATCGGCGCTAGGGTCGCTATCGTCGTGCCGCCACATATGCCAGTACCTGAGGCAATCAGGGCGTTCGACACATTTTCAACCCCCATGAGTCTGCCAAGCACTAGGCCTATAGCAATGGCCGACACCACATAGATCGCAACAAATACCGTATAGTCGGCGTTGATTCGCCACATATCGGCCATATTAAGTTTCAAGCCCAGTAGAACGATGGCCGCCTGCAGAAAATACTTGCTATAGAAACTACTCAGCCCTACCACCGGTCGGTCGAACAACAACGTCAAAGACATCCCGACTAACAATGCAACCGCCGGATTTCCCTGATACAGAAGATAAGGCAGCAATAAGACCGCAAGCAGTTTGCCCCCATGCGCCTTGAACTGAGTAGTCTGAAGACTGATAACCGAATCCTTTTGATGATAAACCGCGCCTAGCCAACTCTCTGTAGACAGCAGGCATAAGGCAGTAGGCATACTAGCGCCTCCTCGGCCTAGGCTCAAAGGCCATTCGGACTATTCGACACCCTACTGTATTTTTCCACCAATATCGTAGATTGAGCCCTGAGTGCCAGACGGGACCCTGCGCTGCCAACCGCATGTCAAACTAAAGCCTATTCGGCCCAGCGAGTCAGACAATGATTAGTGCCCTTAAGGGCCGCGGTCCTGTCGCCAAGTAAACTGACCACACAGAAGTTAACAGGGAAAATGAGGGATGTAGGGAATGGAATGGTAAGGGTAAATGAAAGGGTAAATGAAAGGGTAAATGACGCTAAACTGGTGGTCGCATTGCACAACCCCATGACGCCCCCAATCTCGACAGCCTATTCTGAATTTTGCTTTGCTAAACAGACCCTCTCAATGCATCTTATAATAGTCAGCCACCTAGGCGTCGTCATTTCTTGACCGGAGCACTACCAGTGTAGTGGTCCTCTCAGGATACTCCATAACGACGCCAGGCGAGACTATCTTCGTTTATTTAAGCTGTTTCGGTGGCATCTTCAATAACGTCTTCTGCCTGATAACCCTTGTCTGTTTCAGTCATATTGAACTCAACTCTCGAACCTTGCTTAAGTGTTCTGTATCCATCTCCTCGAATCGATCTGAAATGAACAAAAACATCTTCTCCATCTGGACGCTCAATAAAGCCAAAACCCTTAGCATCATTGAACCACTTAACAGTACCTTCTTCTCTATTCGGCATATCCAACTCCCTCGATTACGGCTGACGCTCACCACCAAAGTGTCTCTCAATTCAGACTTACCAAATTTTGATCACTTCAATGGGGTGTCACGCACCACTGACATTACTATGTATTACTTACATATAATTACATGTAAGTTACAAAGCACTATCCTTATACCGAAGGTAGATGGCAATAATCCAATTACCTAAACCCATAGCTTTTTTCTTATTGGAATGCAGTTCTACTATTCCTTGCGACGCCAAGCGGGAACTCAGCTAGCTGTCTTACCCTCAATCTTAGGCTGAACCTTTAATATAAGCTATACAACGCCATTTCGGCCTGTCGAACAACTATCACTACCCATGTCCTTTGCTCAGGTTGAGACTGAATCGATCTTGCACTTCAGCGTCTTCATTATGAGTTGGTGCACTGACCGCATTTGAGTCTTGCCAAGAATATTCCCTCGATGGGCGTCCACTGTTTTCGAGCTGATCCCCAATGTTGCAGCCACTTCCTTTGTCACTTTACCCTGCACTAACAAATCCATGACCTCCCGCTCTCGAGTCGATAGTTTTTCGACCCGGGCGAGAAAATCGCTTATTTCTCGCTGCTCTAAAAAGACTTCGACATTCAGCTCGATGGCTGAGGCAATACTGTCCAGCAATAACTGATCATTAAAAGGCTTTTCAAAGAAGTCGTGTGCGCCGGCCTTCATCGCCCGAACAGCGAGCAAAACATCCGCATGACCGGTGATAATAATGACCGGCAGCTGAACGCCGTCTTCGACTAACCTAGCTTGCAACTCCAGCCCGCTCATCTGTGGCATACGAATATCAAGCAGCAGACAACCTGGGCGAGCTGGATCATAATGATCAAGAAAATCTTGCGCCGACTCACAAGCCAATGCGGCCAGCCCAGTTGATTCCACTAGAAGCGTCAAGGAATGTCGAACACCTTCGTTATCGTCAACAATATAGACTATAGAATCGAAGTACATATTTCTCTCTTTGCTCGCTATCAAATGAATTTACAAAAATATCGGCCCTGATGTTGATCAACAATGAAAGCCAACCGGTCTGTTCGATATTCGACTGGAACTAATCGCACGCCAATAAACGCTTCAAAACAGGCAAACTGAAAGACAGGGTTGATCCCTGGCCCGGTTCAGAATTAGCCCACAGATTGCCACCGTGCGCCTCAATAATAGAACGACTGATCGACAACCCCAGACCCATTCCTTGCTCAACTTTGGTGGAATAAAAAGCATCAAATATCCGACTTGAGACTTCTGAATCCATGCCGGAACCATTATCTGTCACTTCGACCCGTAGGAAACGCTTCGAAGAAAGGTAGCTCCTAATCGTTACTTCCCGCTTGTTGGCGACATCCATAACAGTAACCTCAAGCGCATTACGCAAGAGATTGATAATCACCTGCTCAATTTGAACATCGTCTAACATCAAACGGGGTAAATTTTCTGATAGCTTCAGGCGCAGATCAACACCTTGTAACCGCAGGTCTGCGGCCAATAATTTCACCACTGATCTAATGAGATGATTAATATCCGTCTCTACTTGACCACCGGTCTGCTTTCTCACCAGGCGCCTCAAATGCCGAATAATCTCGCCGGCTCTGAGAGCCTGCTGACGCGTCTCCGATATAATCTCTCGCAGTTTTTCCGGCTGCGCCGATTCAGCATTTAAGATTCTCAATGCGACACCGGCATAGGTAGTGATCGCTGCCAAAGGTTGGTTCAACTCATGCGCCAAGCCGGTTGCCATTTCGCCCATGGTATTTAGGCGATCCACGTGGGCCATCTCTTTTTCACGTTCACGAGCATGCTCGCCGAATCGCTGCAGCTCTTCACTCGTCTTGAGCGCGGCTTCGCTGAGTTTTTGATTTGTTATATCTTTAAACACCCGAGCAAACTGACCGTTATGGAGGGAAAACGCGGTTGATTCATAATATCGCCTCGTACTATGGTTGTAGAGCTCGAATGAACGAGACTCATGAGTGAGCGCAACCTCACCGTATAGTTTTATCCAGGATTCCTCCATATCCGGAACAACCTCTAGGACGGTCTTACCGACGATGTCATTAAAGGCAATACCCGCTAGCGCCTCATAAGCCTTATTCGCTTCGAGAATTCTATAATCACACGGCACACCTTGTTCATTACAGATGATTTTGCATATCACGAATCCGTCTGTCATATTATCAAACAGATATTGGTACTTGTGTTCACGTTCCAGTAAGGCATTTTCTAACCGCCGCTGCTCTGTCACATCGGCAGAAGTAACACTCACTCCGCTGATTTTGCCTTCGTCGTTAAACATGGGCGAGCAGACGCTTTCCCAAATATTATCTGTCTCACCAAAACGATTTGCCGCCACCACGGTCTTGCCTGCCAAAGCCTCATCCAACAAGGCTTGCACGAGCTTTCGCTCTTCTAGCGAGGGAATGTTGGCCAACATACTCGAACCCATGTGAATCACTGCGCCCCAGCTTTTTCGCGAAGCATCTCGATGCGCATCATTACAAAATACGTAGCGATATTGAGTGTCTAGACAAAAGACAGTGGTGCCTTGCATTGTTCTAACGGCGTTTCTTGGCGCAGCGGTACGTTTCTCACCGTGACTCTCTCCAAGTTCTGGCGCTGATTCAGTTGATATTATTGTTGGTATTGGCATACTTCTAACCGAGAGATCTTTAAGCTAGTTATCAAGATAACATCATTTTTTTCAATACGGGCTGTTATTTTTCAACTGTATTAGGCATCAATTTTTTTATAGTATCAATACGCTATCAGAATAGCCAAGGACGAATATCGCTATTAAGACTCTTCTTTCAAGGCGCCTCTCCCAATATATCAGCCAATATACGCACAATCACATGACTCACTTTGTCGTTCCCTGGAAACCAGATACAGTTACCTGCCACCAACGCCCCATCAACGGTCAGCTCCACCTGACCATGACCAAGATGCGCCGGGTCCGTAATCGTCACATGCAAATCACCCTGGCCACTCTTGATCGTCAGCTCCGCCCCACCCCATGCCTGTGGCAAGGCGGGCGCGACGCTAAAACCACCCACTATCGGTCGCAATCCCAGAATACTTTCAACGCCCAATTGCCAGCACCAACTTGCCGCGCCGGTATACCACGACCAGCCACCCTTGCCAGCCAGGCGATCTTGAGTAGCGATATCACCGGCCACCACATAAGGCTCACGCGCATAGTGTCTGGCGCTATCGATATCCAGTGAGCGGCGAATCGGGCTAATCCGATTGAATACCTCCCATGCGGTGTCGCCATCACCTAACATGCCGAAGGCCATGCCCAACCAGGCGGCAGCGTGATTATATTGACCCCCATTCTCACGAACACCTGGTGGGTAGGCACGAATATAGCCAGGATCGCGAGTGGTTTTATAAAATGGCGGATGCAGTAATGGAATGGTTCCCGCTGATTCATTCAGGAAATGCGCCTTGGCGGAACTCATCGCAGTTCTGACATTTGGTTCGACACCGAATCCCGCCAACACGCCCCAAGATTGTGAAATGGAATCGATTTGGCATTCCTCATTCTGGCTCGAACCCCAGGGCTCCCCCTCGTCGTCGAATGCCCGCACAAACCACTCGCCGTCCCACGCCACTTGGTCGATCGCTGCCTTCAGTCTCTTACCATGTTGTTGCCAGCGACGAGCTCGATCAGGAAAGCCGAAACTTTCAGCAATCGGTGAAAATCCGTTGATTACCGTAATCTGAAACCATGCGAGCCAAACACTCTCACCCCGACCTTCGACACCGACTCGATCCATACCATCGTTCCAGTCGCCAGTACCCATCAGCGGCAGCCCGTGCGCGCCCGTCGACAGCGTTCGATCAAGGGCCCGACAACAATGTTCAAACAACGTGGCTGTCATTCCAGGGTCGAACCTTGCATATCGATCATGTTCATCACGGCGTAATACCGGCGCCGACAAAAATGGAACACGAACTTCCAGAACGGCCTGATCGCCGGTTGCCGTGATATAGCGCGCAGTCACATAGACCAGCCACAAGTAGTCGTCCGAGCAGCGGGTCCTGACTCCCCGGTCTGACGGGGGATGCCACCAGTGTTGCACATCACCGGTCTCGAATTGATGGGCGGCGGCTCTCAGTATTTGCGCTCTCACGCGCTCGGGGTCAACAACCAACAACGCCAGCGTATCCTGCAACTGATCACGAAATCCGTAGGCACCACTCGCCTGATAAAATCCTGCTCGAGCTGTCATACGTGAAGCCATGGTTTGGTACAACAGCCAACGATTGACCATTAAATCAAAAGCTGGATCAGGGGTCGTGACCTGCATCTGACCTAATTGTTCCGCCCAATAGGCGCGCACCTGCGTCAAAGCCTCGTTAACAGCAGCTTGATCGCGGTAATGATCAACCAGACGCGCCACTTCTGCCCTATCCGCACCCTGACCCAACATAAAGATCACTTCCACCGACTCCCCCGCCGCCAGATCAATATGCAACTGATAGCCTGCGCAGGCGTCACCACCGGGGTTGAACCTGCCACCCAAATCGGTGTGGCGCAAGCCAGCCACATGTTGAGGATCACCCTCTGCACCCAGGAAATCATAACGATCTCCGGTGACGCTATGGGGTGGACTGCTGGCACTGACAAACGCAACTCGCTCACTAAAATCAGAGTTCCAGGCGTTGCTGGCGACGATCGCTTGGAGCCGAGGATCATACTCACAGACAACATGCGGTTTTACTCGACTACCCAAAGCACCTAACAACCATTCTGCATAAAATGTTGCCGTCAGGCGTCGCGATAGATCCGACTGATTAGTCAAACTGAGCCTCAGCAGCTTCACCGGATCGTTCAAGGGAACGAACACTTCCAATAGCTGCTGCAAGCCATGACTCTGCCGCTGCCAACTTGTGAGACCACTAGCATGACGAATCAAGCAAGGGGCATCAGCGCCTAATGGTGCGGGCGTTGCGCTCCAGACCTCGGCTGTCATTTCATCGCGCAGATATAAAACTTCACCTGGCAAATCCAACAAAGGATCGTTCGACAGCGGCGTCAACCGATTTTCACCACTGTTTATCGACCAGGTAAAACCCAGATTACTGCCGCTGACAATAGTACCGAAATCCTCATTCGCCAACACATTAGACCAGGGTGCAGGCGTCTGCGCATCAGCCTCAAGATAAATCAGATAATCACCGCTTGCGGGCTCGAAGCCACCGATACCATTATCGAACAACAAACCGGTGGGTTTTAGTGTGTCTGATTGCGTCTGCGGCCATGGCAACATAGCCGCATCTAACGGCGGCAATGTGGCGCGATGCTCAAGGATTCGATCAAGCTTAACCTGCAAGGCAACGCCGTCATCATCAAGCACCACGTGCGCCGCAACCTCTACCCCTTGGCGAGCCTCTGAATCCATATGATCCGCTGCCAACAGGTGGATACCTCCTGACCGCCCCAGAGACTCGGTCGATGAGGTGTCACGCAGCAAAGTTAGAATTTTTTCTCGAAGCGGGTCTTCATAGCCGGTAAAACCTATACGCATAATCACCAGATCCACCTGTAGCCCGACACTACGCCAGTGGCGCTGGGCACGAATCATCAATGCCAGCAATCCCGAAACGTCATCACGATCGATCCTGACCAAGAGTATCGGCAGATCACCGGAGATGCCATAATGCCAGAGACTCGCCTGGCTTTGCCGACGATTACCAACGTGAGCTGGCACCACCCGCAGGCTAGCATGAGGATGTATCAACAACGCCGACAGTGTCTGTATGGCTGGCAACTGCCCCGGCTCCAGATGTGATCCCGCGACTTCTCGGGCGGCCACCCGTGCCGAATCCCGATAGACCCAGTCCAGAGATGCAGAGGAATATCGGGCCGCTATACTGTTCACCGACTTGGCAGACTCAGCGACGATACTTAATAGCGCGAAATGTTTGGTTTCATTGGGTTTTAAGCTGACCCTCAGCCGTAATGCCATAATGGGATCAAGGGTCCAGCCTGTGGTCTGAGACAACTCACCGCGCATACCGAGGGGACAACGCATGGAGTCATTACGGCCAACGAACTTGCCTCGATCTGACTCATAGCCAACTAGTTGAATGTCGGCAGAGCTGAAAACGGCTTTATGCAAGAGTATCGGCGCCAGGGTGCCTGGCCGCTGGACGCGCCGCTCAAAGATCAAGCCATTCTGAGCCCAGTTGAATTGGCTACCCACAAATAGCTTACTGAATGCTTCATGCCTCTCATCATCGATTGCGGGCGCAAGAACAACCTCTGCGTAACTGGTGAATTCAATAGTTCGCGCTCGCGCGCCTTCATTGACAACAGTGATTCGACGGATATCCACATCATCATCGGGAGCAACGGTGGTCTCGACACGAACAGCAACTCCTCGATGACGACGAAAATCATCAACCAAATGCTGATGAAATATTGTTCGAGACTCACGCCCTATTTCACCCGTTGGGAGACGACCTGCCGACCAAACCTCTGCAGTTTCAATATCTTTTACATATATCCAGTAACCATAGGCATCACGAGTTCCGTCTGGCCGCCAGCGCGTCACCGCCTGTCCTTGCCAGCTTAGACCGCCAGCACCAGCCTCTGACAACCAGGTATTCATCCGCCCATTACCCAACATATGCATTTGTGGTATGGTCGCGGCATTCGACGGCACCCAGGGCCACAGTTCAGCTACGGCACGTAACGGCTGAGTGGGTATTTCGCTGACCTCATGAGCCCGACCTTTCTCAGTTGTTGCATCCCATGGGATTCGCTCCTGAAGCAATATTTCCAAGGCCAGCAAAGACTTTTCAGCCATAGTTCTGCGCACCAGAATATCGTCGATCAAGGCATTACCAATGGCCGCGAGCACCATGCCCTGATGATGTGCCATATAAGCCTTAACCGCTCTAAAATGCTGTCCAGGCGGTCGTCGTTGAGGGCTATAGTCAAGGGCATCGATATAGCCGTAGATACTCATCGCACCCAGCTGATCGAGTTGCTGTAGATTAGCCACCGCCGCCTGCGGCCAACAGCTGAGCGCCAATGCAGAAGCATAAGGGGCAACGACTAAATCGTCACTCAGGCCGCGCCGAATTCCCAGACCGGGCGCGCCGAACGCCTGATATTGATAAACATCATCTACATCGGTCAAGCCAAAGGCAGACTCTGAAATCCCCCAGGGCACCTTGTGCTGGCGCGCATATCGACGTTGGTACTCAACGGCGATCGCTTCGCTCTCACCGAGTAACGTGTCTCTATGCCCGGGCACAAATAATGCCGGCATCAGATACTCAAACAACGAGCCATTCCACGACAAAATTGTCGGGCGACCCTCTAGCCGAGTAATGGGTCGCCCTAAAAAGAACCAGTGTTCGATAGGTGCGTCGCCTTTGGCGATCGCGAAATAACTTGCAAGTCGAGCTTCTGTGGCCAACAGATCGTAATGGTGACGATCGGGCTGACCGCTACTGACGTTATAACCTATTCGAAACAGGCGGACCTCCTCGTCATACAGGAGTGTAAAATCCATACCTTGGATCCATTCTTCAGCCCTTCGCGCCAGCTCAGTTAAATCTTCTCGCAGCACGATTTGTCGCGTACTGCCTGCCTCTAATGCCGACTCAAGGTTAGCCAGCCAATTTTTAGTCGGCAGATTATCAATCAAAGCAGTGTATTTTTGCTTGACTAACCGCTGTGCAAACTGCGCGTGATTCTGTACTTCATAGGGCAAGGCCAGCGGCGACATTGTTACGCTTAACTGACGACAAAGCTCTTCGCAGCCTGAAGGTGGACTTCTGAGCAATGGCAGCCAGGGACAAAAGTAGTTTAGCTCACGGCGCAAGGATCCAAGATCATGATGAAACCGTTCCAACCAGACATGCAACTCTAACAATAAGGGTTGCCCTGCATTCGGTGACCGGTCGATCGATGCTGCAATGATCTGCTCATAAGCCGGCCACAATTGATTGGTCAATTCATCAACGAGAAAATCCCAGTTTATTGGCGATGAGCTGGCTGTCGCAAAGGCCTCATCGATACGCTTTTTTTGATCATTGAAAGCCCGATGATCAGCACCTTCGAGTTGCTCAGCGACCTTCGCCAGAAGTCCAAAAGTACATGCCAGGCCATCCCATAATGTCGATTTAAAAACCGGCTCGGACAGTAGATCTTCACAACCCTGCTTCAGGCAAATTAGACTCATCGCCAAATTGCCACTATCGACGGTGGATACATAGCGAGGTTCAAGCGGCTTAAGCGATTGGGTGTCGTACCAATTTAACAAGTGACCGCGATAACACTCAAGGCGTGACAGGGAATCTAGGGTGTTGCGCATTCGAATCACGAAGTCACTGCAGACGATAAAACCCAGGTCACAGGCTACCTGTGACGATGTCAGCAACAAGCCAATATTCGTCGGCGATGTACGATGGCCCACCACCGCCCGAGGCTCGGCCTGAAAATTATCCGGCGGCAACCAGTTATCCTCAGGTCCTACAAAGGTCTCGAAAAAATGCCAAGTCCGGCGCGCCACTTGTAGCAAGAATAACTGATCATGCTCACCAAGCTTTTCACGTCTTGGTTGTCGCGGCCGACCCACCCAGACCGAAATCTCTGGGGCAATCAACCAAAGAATAAGAATAGGGGCAGCTGGCAATATCGCGTCACTAAAAAACCAACCAAGAACGATCGATGCCAGTACCGCAAGCGCAGAAGACGGCCACATGAGTCGCCAGGTCGACCAGCGACTCCCTATATGATCACTCATCGCCTCAGCGTGGGCGGCGGTACGCCACTGCAAGAGATGGCGACGACTGACCCGCAAACGCCAAAGCGTTCGGGCTATGGCGTCAAGGGACTGCTGGGTGTCACTGACTAAAAAGGTAATGGATAAAAACCAGCGTCCGCTGCGCTCAGACACCCGACGCAGGATGTCCGTATAGAGACCATGTCTTAGTCCTTGCGTTAAAATGCCCGTTAATTCACCAATCAGATAAACCCCAGGTGTCGCCACTGCCAACAAAGTCCAAACCCAGGCACTGCCGGGGAGGACCATCCAGCCCCCGATAAAAAACAGCAGTAACGCCGGAGCAAGCAGACTGCGACGCAGATTATCAATAATTTTCCAGCGATCGATGCCCGACAAAATATTATTCACGCTCCCTCCGGTCGCACTCGGAACGCTGGAACGCAGCCAAGGAATGAGCTGCCAATCGCCTCTAATCCAGCGATGCAGACGCAAAGCATACTCGGGATAATTTACCGGAAAATTTTCGTAGAGCACCACGTTCGAGGCCAGAGCGGTACGACCCTGTATGCCCTCAAAGAGATCATGACTGAGAATCGCATCATCGGGCACCCGATTTTCCAAGCTGCGTTCAAATGCCGCGACATCATAGATGCCTTTACCAACAAAGATACCTGTACCAAACAGATCTTGATAAAGATCAGAGACAGCCCTGGAATAGATATCGATCGCCGTGTCACCAGCATACAGCCGGCAAAACAATGACACAGGGCCCGACAGGGGCAATACTTCCAAACGCGGCTGGACAATACTGTAGCCGCCGATGATCTTACCTGTAGTAGGATCCAGCTCCGCTTGATTCAACGGATGCATCATAATACCAATGAGACTGGCGGCGGTTTCCGGTGGCAGCATCGTATCGGCATCGAGGGTAATCACGAACCGACAATGCCGTAGCTGTTCAATTTCGCCAGCCTGAAGTGAAAATTCACCTTGATCGCCCGTAAGCACATACTGATTGAATTGCGCCAGCTTGCCGCGCTTACGCTCACGACCCATCCAGCACTCCTCGGCTGGATTGTAATGGCGGCGGCGATGGAGCAAGAAAAATCGACCCTTCCCGTTGCCTTCGTACTTTCGATTCAAGCCATTAATTTGTTCAACCAGGGCGGTCTCAATAGCATCATCTTCCGGCACTCGCTCTTGCGAGGCATCAGGCAAGTCGGAAAGCAAACCGAAGTGCAACATAGGGTCTGGATTAGACAGATACCTGATCTCCAGTCGCTCCATCATCTGGGGAATATCCACTGCCCGGCCGATGATGACAGGCACGACAACCGCGGTCTTTGCGGTAGCAGGAATGGCTTTCCTAAAGTCCATACCGGGCAGTACTCGCGGATTGACCAAGGCGGTAATCAGCCATTGGACTACGGTAATACTCAGTACTGTCGCCGGCAGCAGCGATAACAAAACACCACCAGTCCAGGCGGCCAAACCCGCATCACTTTCCACTAAGAAGTACACCGGCGGTAATAGCGCGAGCAATAACACCAACACCAAGCTTGCGGCATACCCCCCTCGAGCATGACTGATCAGCAGTTTGCGAACGCGGTCAGCAAAGGCAGGCCGGTAGCCTATGGATGACTCCAACTCAGGCCGACCACTGTCGCTCAGCCAGAAGCCCACATGACGCCTCTTGCCTGCGGTTAACTGGCCATCAAAAGCCCCTTGTGCCAAGTCAACCACTTTGCGCGCGATCTCTGACTCGGTAACATCAGCGCCACGACCCAATTTTTCGATAATGCTACGATACTTATTCCGGGTATTCACGGTCATGGATGCATAAGCAGCCACAGGATCCGTGCAGAGAATATGTTCGACTTCGCTGGTTTGATCAACAAAGTCCTGCCACTTTATGGATTGTATGGCCGCGAGACTGTTGATCGCTTGAGAGATTCGATCGACAGGCTCAACATCCCGGTTCTTGACTGCATATTCGCTTATTTCACAACGCGCCTTGAGCGCCGGATTGACCTGCTCAAAGGCGTCTACCAGATTCTCGAGACAGGCCAATCGCAAGAAGGAGGGCAATGCCCAAAGTTCGGCGATGTTCAGCGTTGCATGTTGTTGATAGGCGTTAACAAACACCCTCAAATTAATTAAAGAGACCTGCTTCGGCATACCTCGCAAGGCACCATGGGCAATACTCAGGAGTCGCGGGACGAGTTCACCGCTGGCACCTCGCAAGGTCGGTAAGCGCTGATAAAAGTTCTCAGGCAAATCGTTTCGTACCTGGCGAATCGCGCGCAGCACTCGATAGTCGTTATCAAGCAACCAGTCAGCGACTCGAGTGGCATCGACCGCCGGGTTCTGACAATAGCGTTTAGCCTCTGTCAGCCACAGAGGCATCTTTGCGACTTGCCGATACATGGGAAATTTAGGCGCTTTGTCACCCACCACTTCATGACCCACTGCCAGGGACAACCCCAGAGCCTGCAGATTGTCAGTCTGCTGCTCCTCCTCTGACGGAATCATTAATTAGCACCGGTCGGTCGCCGCGCACCCTTAGAATCTGCACTTCGGTAAAAATGCTGATTAACCCCGTAACCGTTTTGACTTGGGCGCCGAATCATGAGGATCGGCACACTGGCATTAGCCAGCAAATAACTCGTCACATCACCAGCGGCGACATCGGCATGCCCCCCGCAACCGTGAGATGACAAAATCAACAGGTCTGCCGATTCATTGATTATGGCTTCATTAAGTAGGCGACGCGAATCACCACCGGCAAGAATGGCACTGCTAGCCACCAGACCGTCCGCACTTATATTGTCCTGGATACGACCTATATAATCTTTAGCTACTCGCTCGTTGCGGCGCAACAGACTGTCTCGTAATTCAACATCTTCGTTATTCAAGGGGTCGATTTCCGTCAACACCGGTTCGGGTATGGCGTGGACCAAAATGATTTTGGCATTCGATGCCTGAGCAACTTTCTTGGCCAGGGGTAATGCGCACTCCGCTCTGGCAGATCCATCAAGGGGAACTAGGATTCTCTGATAGTTTACGATCACGTCCTTGTCGGCACTCGCGGGCACCATCAACACTGAGTTCGCCGCATTCTCCAACACTCGCCTTGCGGTTTGGCCTATATGGCCCGGCAGCTCAATATCCGAGCGACACAGCGCGACTATATCCTCGAGGTTATCCACCAGACAGGCGCAAATTTGGTCACTCGTTCGACCTTGCAAAACTCGCGTCAGGATATTCCGTTTCTGGGCTTCATACTGTTTGGACAGTTCAGCAACAAAGGCTTCGGCCTCGCGGCGACGCAGGTCCCATTCAATGGGGTCGAACGGGATCTGTGAGGCGGCCCGAGGCTCTATGACATGGATCAATTCGAGCTTAAAGCCCAGGGCATTTGAGAGCGCAATGGCATGGGGTGCGAGTATCGCTGTTGATGTGGCCGTCTCAGTGCAGACAACCACTTTAGGCAGAGATTCATGCTCATGCTCCTGAGTCGGACGCGTGAGTGCGATAGTGGCGGAAGGCTTGTCGTTTGACACGGCTACTTTCGGCATTTTCATTCTGACTACTCATTGTTTTCGGTTAACTGTTTAGTCAGCACGTTCAAAACAGGCACGTTCAAAACAGGCACGTTCAAAACAGGCACGTTCAAAAAAGCTGGCCTAAGTCAGCACTAATTACCACGAAATTTTGAGGTGATTAGTCTCACCGATGATCATCGAACCCACCTTGCGATAGATCAAAAAATCAGGTCAGTACAACCACAGCCTGTCAGCGCACGAGGCTAAAGCGAGCTATCTTTGGCGACATCAGGGACCAGACCTAGGTATATCGAGTCGCCACGGGGAACGTTTTTCAATCCATTCGTCCCTCAGCGCTTTGGACAAATCACGGTGGGTTTGCATCATTAACGCCCGGGGTAAGGACTCGCAGTAAGTAACAAGAACTCGCGCCGCTGACTGAAACAAGGAGAGTGAACCAACCGAATCAGGCTATGACTTGTTTTGGTTTGTATCAGCCTGGACTTCAACCCACCGCAACCAGTACATTAGACGCGCTCAGCACAACAAGAGACCATGAATGCCAACCATCACGACAACCGAACACGCCGTCCAAAAGAATGGGCACACTAGCTTCTATCTGGCCGCCGGCCCTGAGGACGGCCCCTTGATCATCTTTGTGCATGGCTGGCCAGAACTCGCAATCAGCTGGCGGCATCAACTACCCTTCTTTGCCGCCATGGGTTTTCGGGCAATCGCGCCTGATATGCGCGGTTACGGCCGATCTTCGGTTTATCCTACGCACGAGGCTTACCAGCAATCTTTCATCGTCGATGACATGCTCGCCTTGCTCGACCATCTGGGCCGATCCACAGCGATCTGGGTTGGCCACGACTGGGGTTGTCCTGTGGTGTGGAATCTGGCCAGTCATCATCCACAACGCTGCCGGGCCATCGCAAACTTGTGTGTGCCCTATGGGACGGTCGAGCGTGGACTCGACCAGCTCAGCGCCCTGGTTGACCGAACACGCTATCCGCTCGATGAATATCCCGCCGGCCAGTGGGAGTATATGCGCTTCTATGAAGACCACTTCGATGCAGCGACCGCGCCGATGGATGCCAATCCGCTGGCCACGGCAAAATTACTATTTCGCCAGGGTTCAACTGCAGCCATCGGTGAGCGATCGCCAACGGCTTTGGTCTATCAAAACCAGGGTTGGTTTGACGGTGCGGCGCAACCCCCAGACTCACCGCGAGATGCAGATATACTGAGCCTGGAGGATCTTCACGCCTACGCCAGTGCCCTCACCCGCAACGGCTTTTTTGGACCGAATTCCTGGTATATGAACCACGCCGCCAATGCCTTATACGCCGACCAAGCCCTAAACGGCGGGCAACTCGAGATGCCGGTTTTATTCATCGCGGCCCGTTATGACTCAACTTGTGACGCCGTGCACTCTGCGCTAGCAGAGCCTATGCGAGGCCTCTGCACGCATTTGACGGAAGCGGTGATTGATTCCGGTCACTGGATGGCCCAGGAGAAACCGATGGAGGTCAACTACCACCTGGTACGCTGGTTGATGCAGGTGGTGATCTAACCCATGTCTTTCGCACTGAATGCCGCAGAAACTGCCTTCTACTCAGCGCACGGCTACCTGGTCCGCGAATCAGTTTTCAGCCCCGCAGAAATCAGCGAACTGCAGGATGCTGCAGAATGTGCCGCGAGTCGCGCCCTGGCCATGGCGGACGAGGGCCGCAGCTATATCCTCGACCAGAAACGTTTTATCGATGTGGACCGGATGACTTTACAATTTGAACAAACGCTCAACAGTGACTTGCTGCGCGTCATAGAACCCGTTGACCAGCTAGACCCACGACTCACGTCATTGGTCAGCGACGCTCGTCTCGCTGACCCTATGCAACAACTGGTTGGCTCACCGAACATTGCCTTATGGACTAACAAACTAAACCTGAAACGCCCACGCCAGGGTTCCGGTTTCGGCTGGCATCAGGACTCGCCTTATTGGATTCACGACAGCCAGCATGTGGACCAGCTACCCAACGTCATGCTCGCCTTTGACGAGGCCACTGAAACCAATGGCTGTCTGCGAGTTATTCGAGGTAGTCATCGGCAGGGCTGCTTGCCCGGCACTGATGATGGCAGCCTGCTCGGTGGGTTCTTTACGTCGCCGAATTGTTTTGACGAGGCGCAACAGGTGGCGTTGACCGTACCCGCAGGTTCTTTGATTTTTTTCAGCCCCCATGTGATTCACGGTTCGCAGCCGAACCATACAGACACTTCTCGACGGGCCATTATCATTACCTACCAACCCGCCAACCATCCCATGCTGAAAACTGGCGAGGTTCGAAATATTCGGTAAAACCGCCTGAGCGCTTCGCATTAGCATCAAGTCATCCAGGCCAGGCGTGAAAGTGGCGCAGCATAATCAACTGCACCTCATTTTGCGTGAGCCTATGGCACCACTGATTGGTATCATAAGCACCACTAACCACACTGAGATCGCCACCGTGCCTGCTATCTATATCGACCTGATCGCCCTGATTTACATGCTCTGCGTCTGGCTCGGCTATTCCATCTATGCCAGACGTCGCGCCCGACGGGGTCAGAAAACTTCGTTATCCCACTCCATGCGCCTGCACCGGGCGCTTTGGGTTCGAAAAATGCTGGAACGTGATAACCGCGTGACTGATTCATCATTGCTGGCGAGCCAGGAACGGGTCGTCGGCTTTTTCGCCTCAACCACATTAATTCTATTAGCGGCAGTGTTCACTGCCATGTCAGCCAGTAGCCTAATTGCCGATATGGCCAATCAATTACCATTTGACTTGATTCAGACCACCGAGCAGGTCCAGTTCAAGCTGGTGACGATTGTAACTGTGCTGGTCTATGCGTTTTTTATGATTACCTGGAGCCTTCGCCAGTATGGCTTCGCCGCCGTAATGATGGGCAGCGCACCGACGCCGAACGAAACGATTGACCCTGAAGCCAAGGAGCGTTTTATCGACGCCATGGCTCGCCTACTGGATGTTGCCGGTCACGACAATAACAAAGGATTGCGGGCGTATTATTTCTGCCTGGCGATGGTGTTCTGGTTGATTCACCCTTACATTTTTATGGTCATGAGCACAGTCACCATCATGATACTGGCACAGCGAGAGTTTTACTCCAAGGCGGTGAGAAGTCTCGAAAATTCGTTGTAGGCGCGTTGCGAGACGGTCGCCAAAGCAGGTTATTAACGGCTTCGCGTTGAGGGTTATCCACTTAAGGCTTTTCGTTTAGGGCTTTTGGCTAAAGGCTTTTGGCTTTTGGCTTTTGGCTAAAGGCTTTTTGCTAAAGGCTAGCCATTAAAGCTCGCCATTCAGCGCGGCTAGCAGGATCTGTCGATACTGGGGTGCAGAGAAGCTGATAGGGTTGGATCCCGCTGACGGATCAGCCACAGCCATGGCACCAATGGTATCGGGAAGACTGTCGGCATCAATGATACTCGCCAGTGTATGAGGAATGTTGATCTCGGCACGTAAAGCCAGAATCCAACTCATAAAACCCTCGAAGTCCGGTTCGAGCTCCAGACATTGCGCCAGCAGCCCAATGCGCTGCTTGATCACTGGATAATTGGCTTTGAGTACATAGGGCATAAGAATCGCATTCAACATGCCGTGATGGGCATCGAATATTGCCCCCAACGGATGAGCCAAAGCATGCATCGCACCCAAGCCGCGTTGAAAAGCCGTAGCCCCCATCATTGAAGCCACCAGCATTTGTTGGCGAGCCTCCACATCAGTGCCATCACGAACTACAGCAGGCAGATAGTCCTTTACGAGACGCATACCTTGCATGGCAATGCCCTCCGCCATGGGATGGTAATAGTTCGAACAATAGGCTTCCAGACTGTGGGACAAAGCATCCATGCCCGTCGCTGCAGTGAGTCCGGCAGGCAGACCTAGCGTTAGCATCGGGTCGAGAATCACCGCAGCGGGCATCATCTTTGGATGGAATATAATGACTTTGCGCTGCTGCGCTTCATTCACGACTAAGGCGGCCCTACCCACCTCAGACCCGGTACCCGCTGTGGTTGGCAAGGCGATCAGCGGCATTATTCGGCTAACATCTGCTCGCTGCCATTGATCACCGATGTCTTCGAGATCCCACAGCGAACAGGTCTGCTGAGCAAGCACAGCGATAGCCTTACCCGCATCGAGTCCGCTGCCGCCGCCCATTGCTATCACACCATCATGCTGACCGGCCTGGAAAGCCGCAATGCCATCCTTGATATTGGCGCCGGTCGGGTTCGGCTTGATTTGACTAAAACAGCCAACGGCCAGTCCGGCAGCATGGCAAAGCGCCAGCGCCTCAGCAACCATCGGCAGACTCGCAAGGCCAGGATCGGTGACCAGCAGCGGATTTTGCATACCATGCTGAACACACAGCTCAGGCAATTCCTGCAACCGACCCGCACCAACCAGCACCTGGGTTGGATAATTCCATTTTACGTTCAATGCTTCGCTCCTGCTTGATTAAAGCCTGGTCAATATTTTCAGCGCTTAGCGCCGATAGAAAGCGCCTGGTATCTTCAATAACCGGTTGCCAATGGAGAAGTATCGCCTGTCGCCGTGCTGCTCTGACAATGGGCGCAGCATGGAAGATTTTTCAGGACGAATCAAAAGTCAGAGCCTAGAGCAATGTCAGCGTTCAGGAAAGCCTGTAAGCGCAGAAAGCCGCTAGCGGCCGCAAAAAATCGTACCAGCCCGGCCTCTGTGCTAACGGGTTGGCCACAGGCTGACGTTATTTGACTGCGCACCGATTTTCTTCGGGGTCATGAGCCAGCAATGATGAATATTTTGCCGGCGCTTGAAGTCATGGGGGATGGTTTCACTACTAATATTTTTCGTTTCAAACAGCGTCTGGATATCCTCATCAAGCTTGAAATTGCGCATATTGGTTGAAAAATACAAGGTTCCGTCAGGCTGCAACAAACGCATCGCCTGTCGAATCAGACGG